>Ga0325401_1003061_pt1 | contig 15138 bp, 15 predicted proteins | sample PopdelMetagenome_FD_205666 | JGI IMG/M metagenome (GOLD analysis project Ga0325401, IMG submission 205666) | Populus deltoides microbial communities from Bellville, Georgia, United States - Xylem-PdKOR-R2 | ecosystem: Host-associated > Plants > Phyllosphere > Stem > Wood/Secondary xylem | place...
TGACAGATTTGACAAGATTTGTCTAGTAACTTTGACCATCTAAAATAACATATTTCTGAACTTTATTTGACCTAAATATTTACCAAAACATAGTTTCATGTGTCTAGTATATCCTTGTAAAATAGCAGCTCTTTTCAATGTACAGATTGAGAGATGTGCTCGTTCTCGCAAAACTAGTCAGCAGACATTTGAAGGCCAAATTCGGATCTGACTTAGTTCGTATCGCATCTTCTTTCAGGTAGGTTGGTCTTTTTTTTTTGTCTTTTTCTTTCTTGATTCATTTGTACTAACTATATATATATATATATATATATATATATATATATATATATATATATAATGGGTATTAATTTGTTACTTTAGATTGAAATGTAATTGAGATTGTTTGATAGTTAAATCAAATCCATGTAATGTCCTTATGATTATCGTGTTAATTATTTAACAATATCATTGACATGTAGCTTAATGAGTTGGGATGATCGTTTCACCGAGATGAGTAAGACGTTACTTTTTTACGTGACATGTTTAAACCCAAATGACTCTCTCTACTTTCAATAAAGAAAAGTTTATTCGCCTTACTTAATATTTTTATCTTAATGAATTCTCCATAATGGATCTTATGCTACTTGGTAACCAACTTGATACTTATATTATTGATATATGCAATGATGATGAGTTCTTTGATATTGAAGGTATTGCTAGTCTTGCGAAGAAAATGGTAAAAACAAAGAATAACAGTTTGGAAAGAGCTTTTCATATTGCTATATATGTTTATCAAATTATCATTACTTCTACTAGTTTCAATTGCTATAGTTGAAGAGATTTTTTTTGTGATGCATATTATCGAGAGTAAATTGCAGAACAGAATGAGAAATAAATTAATAAATGATAATTTGGTTATATACATTGAGAAAAATATCTTTGATGAGATTGATAATGAACTCATTATGAAGTGTTTTTCAAAATATAAAAACTCGAAGAAAACAATTATAATGCATATATTTTAAAAATATTATTAAATTATATATATAATACATGTCTACATAATAATATTAAGTATTTGTTAGTAATTTTTCTCCGCATTTAAACATTCCTAGCTCCAAACTGCTCATCATCCAAAGTAATTGAATTTGATAGTTTCTTAAGATTCTAGGATGTATAGAATTATATATATATAGCCACAGGACACGCATTCTGCAGCTAGGTCTAGACAGCTAACTTTAGTGATGTGTGCTGTATCTTAAGACAAAACATGGTGTATAAGACTTTCGAACCTCTACTCTACTCCAGCGTAAATGGGCTCCTCTCTTACTGTTGACAGTGAGGTAAGACACGTTAATGCAACTTGAACTAATATTTGTGTCTGATTCATGTATGCAGGCGGTCACACACTGATCAGCAGAGACCAACACTCTCTTTCTTTGCATTTAAAAAATAATGACTAGAGAAAAAAAAAGTACAGTAAATTACCCTGCCTACATATGAAGTTACACTTACAGCTGCAATAACTCTCTTTAATGCAGCAAATTTCTTAAGAAGGCTTGTAAATTACGAGATTTCAAAATGTCGGCATCCATACGTCCAGAGGTTCATCTTGTTGACAAGCGAGTGTATATATTCCTCATTCATTAAGTGCTATAATTAATTTCAAGGCGTGGTTAATTATGAGAATGGGTTTTTTAATATAATCTCAATATGAATAATTTGTTAATTTATCGATCAAATTGAAGAAATTGACTTAAAGTACATTTGGTAACTTTGAGCTTTTGTTCGTTTGTTTTTGTTTAGCTCTCGGCGCTCTTGTTTCCAGAGCCAAAGAAAAAATAAGAGAATTTGGCAAGATTTCAGAAGCTATTTTGACTTTAGAAAGTTATTTGGAAGTCAAAAAGTTGGAAGCTAAAAAATAATATTTGAGCTTTTAAATTTCATATATACCACCTAAAAACATAACTATCAAATCTTATCTAATCCAATGAATTAGTCTTTGTGTAGCAAAATATTAACTCAATGATCACCTCACCTTTAAACAATAATAAGAAAAAGAAAAAAAGAAAAAAGAACTCCACAGCTCCCTCCACCATTAGAATTCGGTAATTAGGCATTGGTATCAAATGTAGAAATACCGACCAGTGCTGAGTTTGAAGCAAGTCGTACATACGCAAATGGCTAGTTAGGCATAGGATTCCCTTTGCAATGAAGCCACCCCCATGCACATTAATGCTATGTAAGTGCAGTAGTGTTCGTAAAGGCAACGGCACACTAAATTCCATTTGGGTAAAAAATAGATGCAATGCAAATTAATGTGCTTATAATGAACCATTATAATTTTGGTTGGTGTATTTCCTCACCGTGTTTGACCAGGAATCCCTACTCTATATATATATAAAAGTGAGAGATTGCGTGAGAATCCATTTGGGAAAGTGAAATAATTCAATGAAAATCGGAATAAATTAATGGAATCAAGGCCTTGATTGAATAAAATGTGTTGGATCAGCACATGTTAATGCCACGGAGTTTAAGGGTTTTGCTTGCTGTTTCCTTCATTTTTTCCACAGCCTATATTCATGATCACAAGCAAAGCTCATCAACCATCTACTGACATTGGTACATGCTTTCATATGGGCCACATCACCATCAATAATCCTTTCGGCTTACATTTACAGTGTTGTCTATCTCTGACCAGATTGAAGCCAGAAGCTTTTTCATGTCTTCTGCCCTCTGTGTCTTTTTCTCGATAGATTCCCCGTTCATAAATCTGTGCAGTGGAGATCATATCTTTTTCATAAAGCATCAGCGATTAAATCTCTCGTTAACGTAACTCTACTAACCCCACTAGCAGAAGCAACACTTTTTTTTTTTTCCAAAAAAGCAACACTCTTTCTAGTAGGAGGAGGAGGGGAGGAGGTTGCGGTTCATGAAAAAAATAAATTACGAGATATCTCTCTTGTCAAGATAAAATCAAAATGACTTTTAATATTATCCTATAAAATTGAACAATCAAGTCCACCGTACATTTAGATAGGAAAATATTAAAAGAGGACGTGCCCTTTCTCCTTCATCAATGGTTGAGAAAAAAATCTCTTCTGTAGTGAATAACTTGGGTTCTTGAACTGAAATTAACTTGAGCTTGACATGTGCATGTCAATGGAAATGTCTGGCGTCCATTTTGAGAGTGAAAAAAGAAAATAACCCACACTTTTTTTTTAGTAGAAATTATAAAAAGAGGTCATATATATAGAAATATTGAGCTCGTGTTGGATTTGATTGCAGCTGGGCTAGGAGATCCAATACTATTCATGGACACCAATCCACACGTACTGAAGTACAATACTCTTAGCTGTCCACTTAAATCCACAGCACGCTGGCCGTGGATTAAGACAAAAAAAAAGTGCTAATTATTACATAATTAGAAAATTAATCCATTCACATTTTTTGAAGAACTAAATAATTAGGGACCCCGAGTCATAAGAGTTGCACTGAATTTGATGCAAATCCACACTTCATTGAACGTGATTCAAGGGCCATGGAATCTATCCCCTTGAGTTGACTGGAGGTTGTTCAGAAATATTGAAACCCTAATTCTTTTTTATTATTTTATATATCTTTCTTTTTCCTTGGCAGGACGTTGAAGAAGAGGTCCTTTTCTCCCCAAAGTCTGGATTAGATGCATAACCATACTTAATTATCTCTCATTCTCTCAATTTTTCATCTCGATCCCTTTTTCTTTTTTGATTAATCATGGTTTAGCATCTTTAATTACGTGCTAACACATCAAATCAATGAGAAAAAGGCGGTCATCATTTAACAACAAAATGCCAAGAGGTCTAAGAATGGATTAACGTGGATAATTATGTCTGGCTACACAAGAAGATGTGAAAGTGGACCGTATAATTTATTGCGGGAGACATTTTGTTTTATCTCTTGGGAGTTTTGAGCTCGGATACCTAGCTGGTAGGGTTCTTTAAAAAAGAAAGAAAAAAGAAACCATTAAAAGAACATTATTTTAAAAAGAGAAATAAATAAGGGAAACATACAGACAGGAATAGAAGAATAGAAGGTGGAATAAAAGGAATAGAAGGAGAATTCTTCTTCATTCCTCTCTCCTTCTCTGACTCTTGACTCAGTGCATGTATTTATGTGCGCAACTGTTGACAAATAGATACATGGGGATGATCATGCATTAAAAAATCTGTCGGCATTCGCAATTGACAGTTAAGCAGATTTTCTTCATTTTAATGAGGCAATTCTGGGGATAAGGTCTCCCGTTCAAAGGACATTTACCAAAGGTTTATCATACCCTCATCACAAAAGACATAACCAGCATGCCATTGCCCTCTTCATTTTCCCTCTTGCTCTCCATTTTTTAATTGTTTTTCCTTTATTTCTGTTCCCATCTTAGGTTTGTGATCACTCTTCTTTAATAAACACTTGCACCGATCCACACATATCTGTATCTCTATATCGTTCTAATTCAAAGTCTCTTAAAAAGGCACAAGAATGCATACACACACCGTGCCCTTGAAGTAAATTAAGGACTTTGGCCGCCCCCGCCGCTTGCTTTTTGCTGTTTAGGTTGTCTTCTTTCCTTTGTCACAGACAGAGCTCTTGATTTCCAGCTGCTAAGGTCTGCTTTGTTTGCCTTCTTGTTTCCTTTATCACCGTCATCTTTCATCTTTTTGCACCTTTCCTTGGTTGCAAAGTTTTTTTCTTTTTTCCTTTTTAAGGAAGATTTTTGTTGTGGTTTTCTGTCAAAATATTCAGCTGTGATGTGTTTGAGAAGAAAAATGAGCTAATCATTCCTTTATTTTTCTTTTACCCTATCTCTTGCTGTTCAGTTTTATACTAAAAGAAATTTTCATGGTTTGTCATGAAAGAAGCAACACTTTAATTATTTCATGCCATGTAAAATGAAAAGAAGAAAGAAATGGCTAGCATAAAAGGTAGGGTTTACATGCATAACCAAAAATAATGCCAATGATCTGATCTGCTCCTTTTAAGTACATGATCATAGACAGGAATCCGAGTCTCGTACGTATTGTGAAGAACAAAGAGTACTGTTCTCAAGATTTAAGAAGCTACGTTCTTAGAAATTCCTTCTTGAAAGAAATGATGATATATATATGTCATGGATCTTCTTTACTTGTTTTTAATATGGATCTTGCAAACTAATTAAGGTGATTCTAACGGCCTACCATGCATGTTTAAAAACATATTCAGTATTTTCCACGGTTTATTATGGAACATATTCCCTAATCTTTGACCTAGGGTTAAGGTATTTTAAGTTTTTTTTTATACAGAAACCCTATGGATTTTTATTTACCATAAAATTTTCTCTATATGTTCGGAGTGCTGTCCTTTTCTGCGCATACAAGAATATTTTTCTTAACTACTGTCATGCTTTTGAAGTTTCAGGACAACAACAGATACTAGATTTAAGGGAGAATGATGGCAGGAAACGGACAACTATCAGTTCCTCCAGGTTTCAGATTCCATCCAACAGATGAAGAGCTTCTGTACTATTATCTGAGGAAGAAGGTCTCGTATGAAGCCATTGACCTGGATGTTATCAGGGAGGTGGATCTCAATAAACTTGAGCCATGGGATCTCAAAGGTTAGACGATTATTTCTTCTTGCTCATCTTGAAATTCTTCTTATCAGTTTAGAGTGATAAGTTGGAACCCTAAATAATTCTATACATACGCACGTTATGACTTTTCTGGCATTGTGATCAATATTGGATGTTTCCGATGAAGTAACCCAGCACTTTGAACTTAAAAATCCCCACGTAGCTAGTTCGGGCTGTTAGTGAGTAATGTAAAAACATTAACTTCATCAAAACCTCATCTTACAACTTAAGTTTTTGGAAGAGTGGTTTTTTAAAAACAAAAACTCACGTACTCACTTAATTAGTGGTGAGTTAGACGTGATTATGAGTTTAGGGTTATAGAGCTCACTAGGTAATTATAAGTTCGAGCTGTAATATTACAGTATGAAATCGATCTCATCGAACCCAAATCAATAATCATCATTTCTTCTTGTGGAAATACAGATAAATGCAGGATTGGTTCGGGTCCTCAAAATGAGTGGTATTTCTTCAGCCACAAGGACAAGAAATATCCAACCGGGACTCGAACAAACCGGGCAACCACCGCAGGTTTTTGGAAAGCAACGGGAAGGGATAAGGCCATCCATCTTAGCAACTCTCAGAGGATTGGTATGAGAAAAACCCTAGTCTTCTACACTGGACGTGCTCCTCATGGTCAAAAGACTGATTGGATCATGCATGAGTACCGCTTGGATGATGACAACTCTGAGGTTCAGGTAAATAATACACCACCTAGGATCAAGAGTTCTTTTTTCAAGAAAAATGAAAATATTAATTAGGTATAGTTCACCATTGTCCAAAGATCTTCGGTTTCCTCCTTGGCTCATGATTTGTGTTGGGTGGGTTTCTTAATTATGCTACGTACAAGATGGGTGGGATCTCAGATTCTTGCAAAGTTCATTGGTTAAAATTAAATGAAAATAGAGCACTGATATAAAGTTGCTAGTTTTGCAGGAAGATGGCTGGGTTGTCTGTAGGGTTTTCAAGAAGAAGAATCAAACTAGAGGTTTCCTACCAGAAGTTTCTCAAGAAGAACACTTCTCTCAAATGAAGGCTAGCGCTTCTTCTCTTCCACTGGAGCCAAAACAAAACCATATGCAATCAATTTATGATGACTATACCTTTGATGGCTCCATGCATCTCCCACAGTTATTTAGTCCGGAATCAGCTGTTGCCCCATCATTTGTATCACCTCTCTCTTTGAACAACATGGACGACATTGAGTGCTCACAGAACTTGTTGAGGTTAACATCTACTGGTTGTGGACTTGTGCAGCCTGCAGGGAGGTTCAATGGTGATTGGTCATTTCTGGATAAGCTTCTTGCTTCTCAACAAAACCTGGATCATCATCAGCACTACCAAAACAAAGGCAATTCTTCATCCCAAATTGTTGACCATGTGGGCGCTTCAACTCAGAAATTCCCATTTCAATACCTTGGCTTTGAGACTGACATTCTGAGATTTTCGAAGTAGAGTTGCGACGTTCCAAGTCATTAACCGTGCTGCATCTTATCTTCTTAAACTGGAGGGAGCATGTATTTTTATTCATAACAGGGATGGGGAATCCATATCAATTATGTTCTTGCTATTTTATGAGTTGGTTTTTTATTATTAAAATGTATATATAGAAAGTTCAGGACAAGATCCTTAATTCATCCGATTATTCCCTTTATTTATCTATTTTCTTTCTTTCTTTTTACCATTTGCGTTGCATGCCTTTTTCTTTTTTTGTCAGAGAAAATGAGTGTTAAGCGATGGAAAACAACCCCCTCCCCCCTCCCCCCTCGACTCTTATCTATTCTAATATGTTAAAACTCGAACATATATAGAACTAAGAAGATGCAAATCGTTAAATTTTTAATTAATATAGATAGAATTATCATCATTTAGGATTTTGTGCAGCATTATCTTCCTTTTGTTTTGCTTCGTACAAAACAAAAAAGTACAGTAAATCTTGAGTTGTATAGAAGTTAGTCTTCCTACAGAATAACATGGTAAAGGTGGTCCTCCTACAAACCCCTAAATTCTTACATCTTATAAAGGATTAAACCTAATACCTAGTGGATATACGTACGTCGCCTTAAACGCCAGGCATCCTCTTGGATAAACTGCAACATTTCAGTTCTTAAAATTACAGCATAATTAGGGGCAGATAAAAGAAAACACTTTTTTTTTCCCAGTTTTCTAATCCCTCCTGATTCCTATCAGTAGTGACCGACAGTAACTCATCAGGCACTGTGCAACGTAATTGGATGTATATTCTTGCATGTAACATGTGATCATCAAACGAAATATTCTACCGGAATTAAGAAGTTTAAATTGTAACGCAACATTTCTTAAAATCTTCAACATATACGGTCTGGAATGTCTCAAACTATGTGGTGTTACTAGGTAACAAGGCAAAGGTTGCAGCTGATAGAAGCCTATCGCAACTTCAAAACAAAAATGATTTTTCAGTACAGAATAAAGCAAAACTACAGCTTCCAAAACTATATATTGCCGTATCAGTTGGTAAGAACTCATTGTACTTAAATACCACTCAGGAAAATTGCGGGCCACAACATTATGAAATTATTGACTTGCGCGCATGCAAATGCTTTTAATGAGGAGATGCACAACATTATCCCTAAACCAGATGACTCGTCACCATAGCAAAACAAAAATTTTCTCGACCAGATTAATCATAATTAATTTGAAAATCCAGATGCCTAGGATTGGAAGACAGAAAGCTTATTTTATCACAAAATGTGTGAAAAGGAAAACCACCTTGCCATGAAATTTCAAAAATTGCTAGAGTAAAATAAAGCCATTTCCTAATTATAGCTCATCCTCACATGGCTGAGACGATACAAGAACAATAATGACAGGTTCAAATTCACTCGGGTGAGAAAGCAATAAGACCATATCTTGGGACCTGGATAAACCATAAAAGCAGACAGTATATTTACTATTCGTCCTTGCAAAAGTCATACTCGTACGCGTAAAGGCAACAGAAGTATGAAATTTCCGTATCTTTCATTCTTTGCAACCGTTTGGGGGGAAAACTATTGAAAAACATCAAACTTATCCGTGACATACAAGACAAATATTTAAGAAAATGGAATGTCTGCAAATGCCTCCGAGCAACAGAAGTTTACACATCCATTGCCTTGCAAAGTTAGAAGAGCGACCGACTGAGAGGAGAGTGGCCGGTCGATGCGTGAGGAGAGAACCAATCAATTGATTGCCAAAAGTAGTCACCAGGGATGCCTGCTTCTGTCATGGTGTATCACTGCAACCAGTATCAATTCCTATGTTGATGATAGAAGGGTAGACTTGAAAACACATTCCTTCTTCTAAGACAAATTAACAGCCAAAATTCCCACTTAAAAAGGACACTTGGTCCAACAAGAGGGTGATGCTGCAACTCAAGCCCATACTGGAAAATTTCATTGTTACAAGAGTTCGGACTCCACAACCTTCTCCTAAACCAAGTCACTTGAAAGCTAAAATAATCTACCCCATACTCAACGGCTGTACAAAGAAAAACCGAAGACTATTGAAAGCCCTTCAAAAACTGAAACCATAATCAGAGCGCACTTCCTTAATGGTGCACGCCATTGCCATTGCTATATACACCATTTAGTGATCCATTGGAAGACTTAATGGCATTCCCGTTTTGGTAGGTTTTCACTGATGGTTTTCCATTGCTTATTCCATTTGGCAATAGCTTGCTTTCATGACTATAATTTTGTAAGACAGCATCCAACTGCCCACTTGCTGCTGCTATAAGTCCTGTGACATGGAAAAGGAACTGAGAAAATACGCGAGTAGGAAGATGCTCAAACATGCATTTGACCAGGCAGGGCACAGAATGGACTCCGTGTGCTCAGATTGCCCAAGCCAAATGCACAATAATAATGAGGTGAAAATGATGGTGGTGACTACTCCATCACCTTGGAAGTTGATAGCAATATTAGGTATCAAAACTAAAATGGAGCTTCTCAAAAGAGGAAACAACAGGTGAAGACAGGAAACAATTTTTTCCCTAGATTATATAATTTCTAATGAACTTGCTATCAAGTTTGAGCCCAGCTGCAGTAATGACCTTCAGACAGCACCCTTCAAAATTTAGCATCAACTAAAGTACAGGCGTACAGGCGCTCATCAGGGATAAGAGCAGCCAACATAAGGTCAAATAATTTATTGATATCCATCTAATGCCAAACGACACTTTATTAAATGCCAATGAACAGAGTTGTGATGAGTGTATATAATACCTAAGAAAAGAGCCGAAGGTTTTCCTGGCCTTGACTTGAATTCAGGATGGAACTGGGTACCAACAAAGTATGGATGACTCGGTAGTTCAATGATCTGGTCAAAATAACAGTAAAATGCTCATTACCATCTAATACCAAATGTAATACAAACTTCATGGAAAACATCACTTGCCATGCTTTCACAGAAACTTACCTCCATGCGCTGACCAGTTTCATCTCTGCCAACAAATGATAGACCAGCATTTTCAAATTGTGGTACCATGTTTGGATTGACCTGTTTAAAAATAAACAATTTCTTAGGAATCTGGTGATTACAAGAGCTCAATTTATTGCACTTTTTTTCTTCATGCAGAGTACTTCCGCGCATATTTGCCTATGGGAAACAGTTACCTCATATCTATGCCGATGACGCTCATCAACAAAACTGGCATTGCTGTACCTAAACACAGATACAGATGATTAATCAGGTGAGCTAAAGCAAAAGAAAAAATAATGTTTGATTCAGCCATCTTTTTTCTGTTCATGAGTGTGCATCAACATCTAATGAAGTCTTCACAGTAAATAAAAATATGAATTTGTGCTTAGGAAGATAATACTGAGAAGAAAGCATCCATGTGGCATACTCTAAATCAAGTCATGTAGTGAGATGGAAGTACATGAATGTGAAATAGTCAAAAATCTTACAACTTTGCAGATTTGCAATTCAGAACTTTGAAATAAGTCCTCCTTGACCCCAGACGCATAGTTCCCCCCATGTGAGTTTTTGAACCCTGTCGAATAAAACAAAGTTATAGCGAATAGCTTCAGCATACGAAACAACAATTGACAAAGTTCCACAGGTACAGTCAGGACTGTAGCAGTACTACATACCTCCGGCATAAAAATGACACAAGGATGGGAAGTTTCAGGATCAAATTCTGTACTGTTTGCGTCATGCAAACCAAGAGCAGATCGTGCAAATTCAATAACAGCAATTTGCATCCCCAGACAAATGCCCAGAAATGGAACTTTGTTCTCACGAGCATACTTAGCAGCAAGAATTTTTCCTTGAACCCCTCTATCACCAAACCCTCCTGGAACTAGAACACCATCGGATCCCTGCATTGAATACAATCTCAGAAGGCCAATTAAGAAAAAAAAAAGAGCAAAGAAAAAGAGATCTAAGATCACCTTCAAAAGATCCCAAGCATTTTTATAAACATCAGGTGCCTGCAAGGAAAAAAAGTAGTCAAAAATCAAATTCTACAAATACTAAATTGTAACAAGCAGCATAGGATATTGTTTTTTTCTTCATCAAAAAAGAAATCATCTTTTTTTTTTTTGAAGAGTGGGGTTGATGGTGTGAGTGGATCTTAAGATTGCAATGTAGAAGTTGGACTTTTGTTGACCTCTTTAGCAGTAACATCTTCAAGATCACCTGCAGCAACCCATTCTACAACAAGCTTCCGCCGGCAAGCGACAGAAGCATGCAAAAGAGCCTGCAACAATAATCCAAAACTTAGGATATGATATCTCAGAAGTTCTGTCAGTGCAATATAACAAAATCCAAACAAAGAATATACCCCTTTCAGAACTCTTTTATCATAAATGGTGTGGGTGGTGCTTCCTCTTCTAGAATGAGGAAAGGCAACATAACATTTCTAATAGATTTTATGTTCAGTATAATTAGTTGAATGGAGCTTAAGCCCTGTTCATCAAAGAGCATAATGCACATATAATCTTTGGATGTTTGAAGCCCACCTAAGGTCATAGTTTTTTCGTGGTCAGGGAGGGAACATACGATAGATCTGGAAATAATATGCACAAGCTTGTAACTTATAATGCAGAAAAAGCTTGTAACTGAGAACATGACCCAGAAAATGGTAAAACAGGTACAAAAGAACTCACCTTCAAAACAGAGAGGTAAGAATCTGAAAGTCCAGTATATTTTCCAACCATGGCAATTCTAACCTGCAATACCCAATAAGAGCACGGTAAGATGGAACAGAAATGTAAATATCAATTTGCATCGGGGATTATCTTTGTGACTCACAGGTTCATGCAGTATGTCATAGACTCTTGTCCTAGCAGTCCACTCCTGTAAATCAGGCTCCCTGGCAACACTGAAGATTATGGAAATGTTAATACTCTGGTTAAAAACACTACAAGGCTGATGCAACAACAGTGTCATTATGAATATAGAGAGAGAGAGAGAGAGAGAGAGAGATCACGCAGCAAATGAAAAGAAAAAGAAATTACAAAGGAAACAAATAGTGAGTTCAGTTCACAAACCCTAGAAGGTTCAGTCCTTTTAAGATTGCTTCATGTGCCTTCTGATCCTAATTATGTTAAAAGACAAGAATTAAGGGGAAAAATCAGAGGAAGTTCTTGTTTGAAGAATAGTACACCAAAATAAAAATTATAAAAAAATCAGAAACCCCACAGAAAACTACTCACTCTTAGAAGCAGAGGAATGTGCCAGATGTTTGGGACATCATACAGGGTGAGTATGTTTTCAGCCTGCACACAAGCCAAATTGTCAGAACCAGAAACCGTGTTTAATAAAAGCCAAACAAAACAATAAAAGTGTTTATCTTGCATTACTGCCACATGACAAAACTGGGATAGTTTGGCCTTAACATTTTCTTCGAGTGCCTGTTAAAAAAAGTTTAGAATCAGGCGCCTACACCACAGATCACGAAGGAAATATGAAATAGAAACGAGCAACGAGAAAAGTTAGGAGAACCTTTGTGCTGCGACAAGCTAGAATGTTCGGAGTCAATCCAAGTCCTCTAAGCCCCCTAACACTATGCTGGGTAGGCTTCGTTTTCTATAAGTCAACATTCATACACAGCAAAAGTTAGAGGCTATGCAACTTACACGTAGTAAGGTCAACACAATGCACAAGAAAGTGCTTTAGTCAGCTGCATGTGTCAAACCAAAAATAAATTTACAAAACCATGTTAAGAAAGACAAAACTCTATAACTACCTGTTCACCAACAACATTAAGAACAGGTACCAGGCTGACATGGATCAAGCAGAAATTTCCAGGGCCTAAAAAAAAGCAGCAGCTAAGTGTGTACTGAAACCCATCTAAAAAAAAATCTCTCCTTATAAGCCTGTAAAATAGAGGCCCAGAAAAACATCAACTTACCCACGTGATAAGAGAACTGGCCAAGTGCCTCAATAAACGGCATCGATTCAATGTCCCCTGCATTAAATAAGGTTCATTTTAAGCAAACAAAATAACAAGGGAAACTGCTTATCTGACGCACAGCAACAGGAATTTCAGTACCTATAGTTCCACCAAGTTCAATGACACAAACATCAGCTGGACCTTCTTTTCCATCCACTGGTATGAAGGCTACACGCTCTATCCACTCTTGGATGGCATCTGTGATGTGTGGAACTACCTGCAGAACAACAATCAAAATAAAAATTTAACTTCATGGTAAATTATGACAGACTTCAGTCAGGAACAACAGAATGTGGAACAGACCTGCACAGTCTTTCCAAGATAATCTCCTCTCCTCTCCTTCTCGAGAACAGACTGTTTAATCAAAGACACAAATTTCAGAATAGCAAGAAACTAGATTAAAGCTGCATCTGATTCATAAAATTTACTTTATTCATCCTGGAGACATTCACTACCTGGTATATCTTTCCAGTGGTGATGTTATTGTCACGGGTTAACTTAATGTCTAGAAAACGCTCATAGTTACCAAGGTCCAAATCCACCTTTTACATCAAAAAGAAGTAATTAATCCTCTTTACAGGAAGCATGTTAATAATGGACGTATGGAATTGACACTGAAGAGGGTGCTCGAGAAATATTGAGTGGAAAATAATTTATTCAGTGAACTTACCTCACCGCCATCATCTAAGACAAAGACCTCCCCATGCTCAAAAGGAGACATAGTGCCCGCATCAGTATTTAGGTAAGGGTCTGGAAATATAACCAAGCACAAAGTAAGGCTATTGAAACAATTAACATCAACATCCAAAGATATTGAAGGCATCCCGTGATAACGAATTCCAAGATGGAATCATATAACTTCAACAAACAATGCGACCACCCTTCATTTTTTTTCTTTCATTTGAATTGTGAGTCTGGGACTAGAGGATCAGATGAGATGAATAATTTAAAATGGTATCCAGCCAAGTTCAGAGGCAGTGTTAAAAAGAAACAAAATTTCAACTGCGGACCAACTTTCACAAATGAAAACCTTACCCAAAATCCAAAAAGCTTCAAGACTTTCAAACATAAAAACCTTAAGTAAAACAAACTAATCAATTAAAAACAAAAAACAAAGAAGAAACAAACCAACAAGAACAAACTATCAATCCAGTACTTAATCAAATTTAAATGGAAAACCAACATAAAGTCGGTACAATCTCAATCAGGAAGACATTATTAAAAGAACAAAATATACCAATCTTAATAGAAGTAACTCGAAGGCCACAGGCTTTGAGGAGAAGACCAATACTACTGGCTGTAACACCTTTGCCAAGTCCACTAACCACACCACCAGTAACCAATACGTACTTCATTGTCAATGCTCTTTCTGATACAAAGAACAGAACTTTACAGTTCAATACCAAAAACTCACACAAAAGCAGACACACAAAAATGCACCAGAAAGCAAGCGAGCATGCAGCAGATGCAGGTATGGATAAATGGTGAAAAAACGAAACTTAAAAAAAGAAATAAAGGGTGTCTTGGTGCTGACAAAACCAATGGATAAATGAGAATAAAAGGTAGAGAGGTTAATCAAAGGAGAAGAGATAAGAAACATAGATATTGTACCCAAAGTGGGTTTTGGTGTGAATAATGAGAAAACCACCTTGTTTTCAATGACGGTCTTTACAAAGCCAACCCTCACTTTCTTGTTCTTTTTTTGCTTCTGCTTTCTCTGCTTTTTAGCAAATATATGGTGGTGTTCTTTCTTCCGTTCTTAGTCTAGGAAAAGAAAGATATGAACAAAAGAGTACTCTTTCTCTCTTTCAAATCAAACAAAACCCACGAATGGGATAATAGAAACAATCAAGATCAAGATAAAGAAAGAAAGATGATCAAAAAACCTTCCCTCCTTAAACCCATCAAAGGGCCTTCTCTCCTCTCTTGTGTTTTTGCTTCAGGGGCGGCGGGTTTGAGATGCGTTCTTTCCACTCCTTATAACATGTAGTCGTAGTATTTTTATTTTTATTTTTTATTTTCGTACAAAAAAATACTAGTAGTATTAGTTTTAAAAGTTTTTGACTATTCTTGCCCCTAGGGTTTTCTTTTCTTTTTT
>Ga0325401_1003064_pt1 | contig 15131 bp, 8 predicted proteins | sample PopdelMetagenome_FD_205666 | JGI IMG/M metagenome (GOLD analysis project Ga0325401, IMG submission 205666) | Populus deltoides microbial communities from Bellville, Georgia, United States - Xylem-PdKOR-R2 | ecosystem: Host-associated > Plants > Phyllosphere > Stem > Wood/Secondary xylem | place...
TCTCACTCTCGCTAACAAATACTTCTCCATGTGCATACCAACACTGGTAATTCTCCATAAACCCTTTGTGTAGAAGATGCATCATTACAACATCTGGATGCAGATACTTTTTATTTTCACACTTCCTACATGGACACCTAATACCGCCTCCAGTAAAATTTCTAGAAATAGATGTTGCAAAATTAATAAAACCTTGAACCCCGTTACAATAATCCATCCTCCGCAATCCTTGGGGTGAATCTCAATAAATCCATGAACGATCATCCATGACTTATATCGAACCTCTATAAAATTATGATGACATCATGTATTAATTAACTAAGTTAGGTAAATAAACTTGCAAAAATATTACTTTACCTCGAGATTATCCAACAAACCAATCACAACTTCTCATAAATATTAAATATTCATTATCATTTATCAACGTCCATACGAATTAAAATATATAAATTTACAGAAATTACCACTCCGCAATACCATTGATAAAACTTTAAACGGGCCCATTAAGCAAGCTATTAATTATTTCAAAATAGCACATGTAATTCGGTAATTCCATAAAGAAATAACAATTTACAAACAAATACAATCTTACAAAATCTAAAACAAACCATAACAGGTACAAAATTATACATTCATATACTACAAGTTTGTTTGAGAAATAACCATAAAACATGTACATCTACTAACAAAATACATATACTAAAAAAACAATAAAATTGATATTTAATTAAATGTTAAAATTTAAAAAGATATAATTACTTACAAAAATTAATAAAATCCGTCGGTAAATAAGAACACGCGCGGATGCTGTGACCACAAAACTTCAAGAAATATAACTTGTTGTGCTGATATGAGGAAGATTTTTTTTTTTTTGGGGGGGAGGGGGGGCTGGTTGTTTGCAGATGGGGAGAGTTGGGATAAGGAAGAAGAAGGAGAAATAGGGGATGAGAGGGTCGGCAGAGCTGTCATATATTAACTTTTTCTGACGGTTTTACCGACGGAAACTCCGTCGGTGATTACGTCGATTATTCTGACGGAAACATAGACATGTCACCGTACGGATCTGCCATTTCAAATCCCTCGGTGAGTCCGTTGGTAATTTAAATGGCGAACCGGTCACATCACTTTACGGGCAGTCGTTTTGAATCCGTCGGTGATTCCGTCGGGAAAAAATAACCCACCAAAACCTCCACGTCAGTGACCCTTTTTTTTTTAAATTCGGAAACTTTTCCGTCCATAATTCAGTCTGTAAATACCGACGGCAAATTTCTGTTGGCTTATATGGTTGTTAACTTCAGGACCCGTGGAATTAGTCGAGAAACTCGCAAGCTAGCCCGGACACTCATGTTAAACTAAAAAAAAAAACTCATCTAACATTAAAATTTAATAATTATTTAATCGATATGATAAAACATAGTTTAGTGGGTTGTTTTGAAAATTTTGAGATTTAGGGCTTTTTTCTTGATTGAAATTTGATTGATATTATCATATTTTTAGCAATTTAATTAACCTGATGAAATTCAATTAAATCAACACTAAGTTAAATTGTTTTTTTATAAAAATATGATCTAATTAAATTTGATCAAATTAATTATTGAATCAACTAGATTGACTGACTTTTCTAGTTCAAATTTGAACTCATTTAGATTCTCGAAATAATCCATAAGATTAGATTTAAAACTATACTTCTTATATCAAAATCAAAAGGAATGTAATCTTCCACTCAATTGCACTACCTCATTCTGAAATTTCTAATCAAAACCTATATATGTGAATGAAATCAAAGGAAATTCTTGACTTGTATATTTTCGTTATAAATTAGTAGCAGCTTTAGGAATGAAATACTGCCCATCACACAAAGAATTCCTGATATGGTCATTGGTTCATGGCGTCGGCGAAGCTGCTTGCCAAATTGTTTGCAAAAGAAAGAAATTGTTTCCATAAAAAAAGCATTAACCCAAGGATATCTATGTTTGGGTAAAAAATAATATAAATTATATTTTAAAATTTTATTTAATAATTTAAATTATTAAATTAAAATTATTTTTTATATAATATTAAAATTTTGGACTGGTGTCTGGGACATCAAAAATGTGTCAGCTGATTCTCTGTCAGAATGGTCAACTCCAATACCTGCTGCTTACGACGATTATCTGGTTACCTTTTCAGAAAAATCTAGAAACCCAACCCTCTTCTTGATCAACTGAAACCATATAATTACTGTGGGAAATTAACCATTCTCGATCTGGCAACAATTCTGCTCTTCATTCAACATCCCTGACCGTTTCCTGTCCCTTCTCCGTGATTTTACTATTTTGACAAAGTGGATGCAGTGTGATTCATACAATAACCATGTTGAAGAAAAAACTAGGCATGAAAGAAACTGGCATTTATTAAAACAAGGATGTTAACTTTTGATTTTTTTTAATTTTTTTTAATTTTTATTTTTTTATAAAAGTTTGTTTTTTCAATTTAGTCCTTCAATTACAATGTTTCATATGTTTTGTTTTTAATTTCAATTTTTATTTTTTTAATTTCTTATTTTATTCTTATTTCTTTTTATAGTTTTAGTTTTTATTCCTTTTATTTTTTATTTTGTTCCTATTTCTTTTTTAGATATATTTTTAAAAAATTTAGTTCTTCAATTATAATTTCTCGCATGTTTTGTTTTTAATTTTATTTTTAGTTTTTATTTTTATTTTTATTTTTAATATTTTTTTGCTATTTTATTGATTTTTTTTTTGCTTTCAATATAATTTTTTAATCAAAGTTTTAGTTTTTTATTTTTTGTAGTTAAACCCTCATTCTTTTGATTTTTTTTTCTTTTTGTTAAAGATATTTCTAATTCAATTTAACCCTCCAATTAAAATTTTTTATTTTTCCTCTAATTAATGTTCTTTTTTCACCCTTATTTTTTTTAGATCCTTTTATGTAATTATTTTTTTTGTTTTATTTTTTGACATTTAATTTTTCATGTGATCTTATCGTTCTACATTAGTTTTTTTTATATAAAAAAATATTGGTTTTGTAATCATCTTCAATTTTTTTTTTGAGTTTATCTCGATCTCATAACGTAAATCACCGGTTTTGCATGTCATTTTTAAAATTGTTTTGTTTATATTTGATCTTTTAAGATATTATTTCAATTCATCTGTAATTTGTTTTCGTTTTATACAAGTTAACTTTATTTTTGAAAATAAAAGGTATTTATTTTCAAATAATATTGTTGATTTGTTGGGTCTTGCATAATATTTTTTAGGGCGTGAGTTTATTCAATTGATTTTATTTATATTTATTTTTTAAATCTTGATATTTTTAGATTATAAATTTATTTTTTATTGATTTAAATAAATAAATTCAATAAATCTCATGCTAAGCATGCCTGTAAAAAGCATAGAATAGAATAAAACAATTTCAGTTTCCAGAGACAATCAGAACAAATTATACCGTCTTCATTGCTTGGAATTTCTACTGGAACAACTTTATCATTTAGAAGAACAAAACAAAGAAGAGAACAAGGATTATGGGTACAATTAATGCAACATGCGGATTAAATCATATGAAAGAATTGAAATTGCAGAAGCTAAACTACTTGAAATATAGAGAAGACGGATTGTACGACAGTAGGATGAGAAGAATAAAATGAAGGATAAAATGATTCAGTGTATTACTTATTATTTCACACTTTGTGTTTTTTATTTGCAGTGAACACTGCTGTATTTATACACAGCTCAAATATTATTTTATTAAGAAATGTATTAAATTTTTTTATTTCAAATTAATTTTTTATGTTTTTTTTTTAATGAATTTCTAGAATCCCATTACTGAATCTTATGTCTAATAATGAGCTTTTTTCGGGACGCTTAAACTTCACTCCAGTTTTGTGGAAGTTTTATCTCTATAGTTATTTACCTTTATGACATTTTTCAACATCTTAAACCTTTATGAGATCAGCTTTTACAATAGTAATCTTTATCTTCAATTAAAGGATGTTTATTTTATGTAAGATATTGTATAGGATATAAAATATTTTACAAACAAATCTACAAACTTAATTTATTAATTAATTTTTTTAGCTTAAATAGGTCAATACAAGATTTTCTTAATAATAATCAAATCTTAATGTCATAAATCTTTCACCTGCCAGTACTACCATTCAATCACTGATTTTGAACATCTTTTTCTTAAATATTTTACAAGTAATTCTATATTCTAGAAATTTAGCTGCTTTAGATATCCTCCTTGAATTTATTTACACGGTTAGACGACCCTTATTCAAGTTTTCTTAAAAGATAAAAGAAAATATTGTCATTACAACTAGTGCCACTGGGCAAGCGGTGTTTTGTGGCTTTGATCTTGAACCATTAAGAAAAAAAGTTATAAGAGTTTGTCTTCCTAAAATATTTAATATTTTTGAAAAACATTTGATATTTTATCATTAGAAAAAACTATGATAAAGAAATGTGAAAAATGTATGGCATGCAGTGAGTATAAGGAGAAAAGCAGCAGCAACAACAGAGATGTCAGTCTATGAATTGTTGAAATAAACCTACTTTAAGGTTGCCTTCCATTTGTGCCTAGTCTTTCTGCAATGTGAATTCAGCTCTTCCCAGACACCCCAAAGAAAACCATATGTATTGACAACATTTTCTTTTTGAAGATTGTGAAGGAGATTTGACAGTACTGCTTCGTCACTGTTTAGCAGAATTTTCAAATTTTCATTACGAGCAAGTACTTCCACATTATTAGGACCACTGACGAGGCAGCTGATGAAAGTATTAATATTGTCACTTACGAAAGGATCCTCAAACCTATAATAGCATTGCTCAAAGGCATGGAGATTTCTAAATAAGATTTCTGTCTGGTCATATAATTTTTTTAGTTGTGGAATTTCTAGAATTCCATTACTGAATCTTATGTCTAATAATGAGCTTTTTTCGGGACGCTTAAACTTCACTCCAGATTGATGGAGCTCCGTTGCAGTGGGTGCGCTTAAATAAGCTTCTTCTTCCGCTGGACTGTGCTGCTCTGTTGGCTGCTGACACTTTCTTAAGAAGTCAACAAAATCTAGGACTCCAGAAGAATTGATTATTTCCCACCTTTCGTCTTTTACCCAGTCAACCCAACTCCATAGTAAGAAGCCGCAGGTAAGCTCGATTGGCAGCAACACTGGATATCTCAAACAACTTCCCGATGATGAAGAATGGAAGCTGATTTTCAAGCAAGTATATATCAAACACTACGCCAGCTAACTTCCATGGACGAAAGAAAATGTGGTCACTGCCAATTACGGAGCCATGAATTTTTTCTATCATGGGCTATTAAATAAAAATATATCAAATAAATATATAAATCTTTTTAAGATTAATTATTAACTCATGTATATGAATTTTTAAAGTTAACAGTAAAATTTTAATTCAAATATACTACCCAAAATATTAAAAAATAAATTTGAAAATATATAAAATTAAAGTAAAAATAAAAATAAATCCGCAATTGAAGTTACATCCTTCGATGTTTTGTGGAATAAAATTCATCTATAATCGAATCTGAATCGATATTGTAACAACTCTTCAATCGGGATAAAATAAAAATTTCATGTCACTTGGAAAACTAAGTAATTAAATTTTTCCCCCCTCTCAATTCCTCCTTCCTTCACTTGATTCTTTCTTAAATTAGTGTTTTATAAGTTGGAATTTATAAGTTTACAAGGTTATTCTCTCACTTCTCTCTTTTTTTTTTTAATTGGATTTTTTTTATGTTTTTCCCTTACTTTTCTATCTTTCTCTCTAGCCTTTTCTTTTTCTTTTTTCTTTTTCTATTCTACTTCTGCCGAGTCAGCAACATATAAAAGGAAGGAAGAGCTGATTTATTTTATTTTTTAATGGCAAATAATCATTTTACCTTTAATGAGTTGTTTTGCTTTTATTTGATGGTCTTTTTTTTTGTTAACACTAGCAAGCTTCGTTCATCCTAAAATTTTAACCAAATTTTATTTAATATATTTTAAGATTCCTTGTAAAATTTCAGCTCAATCTGATGGTCGGATTGAAAATTACATCCAATAACATAAAACTGGTCAAATTGTGATTTTTCATTAAATTTTTGAATTTTTCTAAAAATTTTGAAATTTTAACGCAAGCTAAAGCATCATATTAGAAAGCTCTACGTAAATTTTTAGAATTTTTTTGATAATTCAATTAAGAAATATAATTTTTTTTCATATAAAACTAATAAAAAAAATATTAATAAAATTTTAACCTATACTAGAGCCCACCCTACGTCTACTTTCAAAAGACACGCTCACGAACTTCCAGTTTAGTAAGACCATAATAATGAAGACGGTGGAAGTTGGAAGAGAAGGACAGTCTGGGTAACTAATTTACGAGAATAAATACAAGAACAAAGGTAAAAAACAAGAAAAATAATTTATGAAATTTTTTAAAAATAAGTATATTTTTTTTTGTCTCTTGTGAATTATTCTTTTAATTATAATTTTATTTATATACCTCAAGTCTTAGATAATCAAGAAATTAAACTTCTCAAAGAAAATCTTAATCTAATAAGGAATCTAACATTCTCATTAAATACAATTTTTAATAAATTAGTCTATTACAAATCATTCTTCATCAAGGATTCTTATATTAACTAGGATTCCTCTTTTAACTAGATTTTTTTATCTAATAATAATAAAACGCTAATAGATAATAATCTTAATATTGTGGAGTTCTAACAATATTAAAACTCTTACAAACTCTAAATTATATTAACCTAAATCCTAATTGATATTGAACTTCAACACTCCCTCTCAATATTAACTGTCATTATTGTTCATAACTTTCAACACATCTCTCATATTTGCAAAAACATCGTATTTGAGTGGCTTTGTAAAAATATATATGATTTGGTCTTGAGTCTTCACATACTTGACTTCAACTTTCTTATTTCCACTGCATTCTCTTAAATAATGAAATGTTGTGTCAATGTGCTTACTTCTATCATGAAAAACTGGATTTTTAGCTAATGCAATGACTGATGAGTTGTTCATATAAATCTTTGTAGGTTTTTTTTGTGGCATTCACAACTCCTTCAATAATCTTCTTAGCCATATGAAATGATAAACACATGCTATAATAACTACATATATAGCTTCACAAGTAGATAATGTTATAATAGATTGATTCTTTGAATTCTATGTAAAAGTTGTTTCTCTCATGTTGAAAACAAAATCTTTAATGATCCTTTTATCATCCATATCTCTAACTCAATCATTATTATTATAATCCACAAGATCAAATCTATTACAATAACCATATAATAAGCCAAGATCTATTGCACCTTTGATATATCTTAGAACTATTCGCTTCAAGACTTTAAAGTGAGTTGATGCATGTGGATACGCAGTGTTGGGACAGTTTTGTTTATGTTTGTTTTTTGAAGTCACTATTTAGTATTTAGTTTAGGATCACTAAAAAACCCAGGTATAGTGGTATTGTCAGAAATTTAAGAGCAAATGATTGATTGTGGCTAGGAATTAGCACCCTAACATATTTGATGTGATTTAAAGATCTTAATGGTTGTCTTATTAACAACCTATCAAAAATTTAAAAAAAATTATTATCTTATCAGGTAAAGAAAATTTAAGTGTTCTAATATTAATATGAAAACAAAATAGAAATACATTTTATTTAATATAAAAAATATATCTTCCATATAAATTTATAATTCAAGATGTTATAAAAAAAACAAGATTTTTGATAATTTTTATAAACAGATTATTAAACCCCAAAACATACGTAAAAATATATTCTTGGATTTTCATGTGAAATATGATATTTTTTGAAACATCTGGCCTTATACAAATTAAAACATTTAATTTTTTTTCCTTTTGTTTCGGTTTTAACATTCGAAAACATATATATAAAAAATACAAAACACACCCAAAAATATAATTTTTACTATGTTTACACAGTTCCAAGTTTACAATGTAACATAAATTTAAAATGCTAACAATAATTTGTGTCATAACCTAATTTTTAAATAAATATTAAAAAAATGAATTTAGTTGAGAATTGGGTTAAGACAACACAAATTCAAAGTTCAAGGTTGAAATTTTTAAAATTTAAGAGTTAATTGGTCAGAAATTGAAGAATTAATAAGTTTGAGAATTTAATTAAAATTTAGATTATTTTAATTAATGAAATCAAGAGTTTAATTGAAGAATTAATGAGTTTGATGACTTAATTAAACTTTGATTTAATTAATTAAAGGAATCAGGGGTTTAATTAAAGAAATACCAAAGTTTGAAGCTGATTCAAGGAAAAATTGTTAGAAAATTAAAGTCCAATGATCAAATTGAATAGTCCAAAACCTAGGACTGTTGTGTAAATGACACTGTAACTCAGGGATTCAAATTGAATTTAATCCAAGGGCACAATTAGAAATTAATTATTACTGATTAAGATCCAAATTGTTGAGTTTAAAACGTTTAGGGACTAAATTAAAAAATAGCCATTCCCAGGAACACAAACGGCGCCGTTTGGAAGCACTATTCACCATCCCTTTCATTTCGCACGGAGAAATCCGATTCAACAGGAAATCTGCAGCAAATCATGGACCACAATCTCGTTCGTGGGGGTAATGATTTTTTGAAGCTCTCTGGCCTTTTAGAAGGCAGAGCAGGGTAGAGACAAAGGAGGACGAAAAAACAAAAGTAGGAGGAGGGGACGAAAAACCGAGGAATAAAAACGGAAGCTAAACCCAGAGGGACAAAAGCCAGAGAAGAAAAACCCAGAACACAAGGAGGAAACAGGGGCCGAGAACCAGAGACAAAAACAGAGGGACGAACAAAAATAAACGTGGGAAGAACACAGCAAAACAGAGGAAGAAGCTTAAAAAAACGAAAGGAGGAACAATACACCCTCAACTCCATCCTGCTCCCAGCGCCAGCCTCCAAAACCAGAGGAAGAAGCTAAGAAAACGAAAGGAGGAACAGCATGCCCTCGCCTCCATCATGCTCCCAGGTAAGTGTCTCTAGTTTTGCAAAATAATTCCCCAACACTGTGCAGTTCAGATATAATTAACGATGACTGTAGCCAGCGTGCGTGAACAATTCACACACGCTGGTGGGTAAAAGCCGCCTGGTCACTGGCTTCGGCTTCGGCTCTGATTAGGCCGAATCCAACCCAATTTAAAAAAATAAAATAATAAAAAAATTAAAAAAATAAAATGTATATACATAAAAAAAATAATATAAATTTATTGGTATATTTACTGACACTAGAATCCCAAATTATACAATTTCTGTTAACCAGTTAGAGTTTATAAAAACCATAATATTAAGTGAGAATTCCTTAAACATCGCCAAAAATCCATTCTTTTTCAAAGATTTAATGTCGGGTGCTACAATTTGATTACACATTTCGGCGTCTAAAGATTACAAATTGTACTCGGGAACAGTGCCAGAAATTTTACTATGTTCAACATCGCCGGTGATGTGAAAAATGAGGGGATCAGATAGATCTCCTCCTTTATTCCTTTCCTGTGCCGGCGGTGTCACCGATGGAGACCTGAAAAAGAAAAGATGCAACACAAGTTTTGGTTTCCTTTCCTTCTCGTTTATGGATCTGCTTCTCTCCCTACAGATTTTTTTTCTTTTGGTTTCGCCTTCTTCTTCTCTGTTTCAGGTTGCCGGCGGTAAGACCAAGAGGCCGCTGGCATGACTAGGTTTTCGCCGAGTCAGGTCGCGGTGGAGGGAAGAATAGTTGAGCTGCCGGTGAGATTTTTTGGTCGTGGCTGAGAGAGGGAGAGGAAATAGAGGTAGCAGAGATGGGGGAAGGTCTAGTCTCCTGTTAGTGGGCGGCTGGAGTGAAGGTGAAGATGGTTTTGCTAGGGATGAAGGGAGGTGCGGTGGTCGGGAAGAAAGGAGAGTGAGGGTGGATCTGTGAGGGAGGAAATGTGGGCTTTGGGTGTGGCTGGCGGCTGGGGGGAGAAAGGAGAGTGACTGGTTTTAGGTGCTGGAAATGGCGACTGGGGAAGAGAGTGAGGGGCTATGGTTCTGGGAGAAAAACCAAGGAAGAGACGGCGGCGGCGGCTTGGTAAAATATTATTAACTATTATAGTAAAAATATTATTTATTTCAAATGCTTGGTAAAATATTTATATTTTTATTTTTTTTGATAACGCGACATCAACATTGATTTAACATTAAAATTCAATGAGAAAAATAAATAATTTTAAAAATAATATATTAAAATTTAAATGTATTTAAAAAACTTTTAAAATTTAAATTTTTTTAAGATAATACTGAAAATGATAAAAATAATATAAATATATCAAGAATGTATTTTTTAGGTTTTTATTGTTTTTTACTATTTTTGATTTTTTTCTGAAAATTTATCAAAAATATGAATTAAAAATTAAGTTGCAACATAAGTCATATTTGATGTTTTTATAAATCTACGCACAAGTCTTATTCTATAAAGAATAGACAGACGACTGGATGTCAAATATCTAAAACTCCCAACTAAGCTCCTGAACGGTAGTAGAATAAGAAACAAACAAACTAACAACATGAACAATATATGTAACATTTGGACAAGTAATAATGAGATTTATTAAGCTCCCACCAATAGTACGGTATAAAGTAGGATCTAACAAATGTAAACAATCCGAAAAAAGAATATATTGCATTAACCTCAATGAGAGTATTTATAGTCTTATTGTTAGTAAGTCTAGACCGCTCAAGAATACCTGCAATATTTTTTGATTGAGAAAAAAGGTAACCTCTGAGTGAGCAAGCTACCTCAATACCCATGAAATATATCCGAAAAAGAATATATTGCATTAACCACAATGAGAGTATTTATAGTCTTATTATTAGTAAGTCTAGCCTGTTCAAGAATATCTGCAATATTTTTTGATTGAGAAAGAAGGTACCTCTGAGCGAGCGAGCTACCTCAATATCCATGAAATATTGAAGATAACTTAAATCCTTCATTTCAAACTGTCTAACCAATTTTGTCTTTAAAACTGAAATATCATCAATGTCATCACCAATCATAATCATGTCATCAATATATAAAGATAGAATGATATGATTTGCATAAATGTTACTAATTGATATTGCTTTGACAAATTTGATTGTGTGAATAATATTTGCAAATGATTTCAAACCTCTTTTGTTGTCTCATACTTTGCTAACTGCGTACCTATAAAATGCTCAAAAAAATTGTTAATCCAAGTAATAATCTTTGCTTTGTTTGCTTCCCATGCATTTATCAAAATAGCATACCTTTAATCAATATTCTTATGTATAACATAAGTTTCATTAACATATATCCATATCTTTTTATCCTTAAGGAAATTTCTCATTACATAACTCTAATATGAATAGTTCTTTTCATCTAACCTCATACTCACAGACTGAAACGAATTATCTCTTTCAGTAGCCATAATCAACAAACAAAAAAAAAACCAGAACGCGAAAGAAGCAAAAAACAAAATACTAGATTGCAGAAACTGAACAAATATCGCAAAAACTGAATAAATATCTTGTCGAAATTATATGATCACTCCCAAAAAAATTGCAGAAATAGAATGCAAATACTAAATTACATAAACTAAAGGAAAGACAAAATATTAAATTGTTGAAACTAAAGAGAAGACAAAATACCATATTTGCAAAAACTGATTTCAGAAATTGAATAAATATCACTCTAAAAAATTCATGAAAGTTGTGTTTGAGATTAAGTTTCGTTCCATGTAACCATGCTCTAATACTATATTAAGCAATTTGTTTCAAACAAAGAGAAATACGAACATAAGAGAGAAGAGGTTTAAGGTTTCATTGATCACTTTATTTTGAAGTTATGTTTTTAACCTCAATACTACGAAATTGTATATAAGCTAAATTAAAAAATATTATTTTATTTTTAATAAATAAATAAAATATATATATTTTGTAACAAAAATTACCCTAGAGGGCTTGATTTTGAAATCCATCTTATGTTACTTTATTTTCCACCCTAATTGTCGGTTGTGAATCTAACTTTATGGTAATGTAAACAATAATCTCAAGGTGTGTTGGCATGATGACTAAAAGAGCGTTTGGAAATGGAGGTTAGTGTTTTTAAAAAAATTATTTTTTTTTATATTTTAGATAATTTTGATGTGCTGATCTCAAAAATAATTTTAAAAAAATAAAACAACATTATTTTAATATATTTCTGCATAAAAAACACTTTAAAAAACAACTAACAACCACTGTAACATTCTTAAACATGCCCTTAAGGATTTATGCTTTCTTCGTTTATCAATAATCTAAGATGAAAGAAAGCAGCCGCTACGACCTTAAACCCCATGTTAAGCATGCGCGTGGAAGGCATAGAATAAAACAATTTCAGTTTCTAAGAGACAATCAGAACAAATTATACAGTCTTCATTGCTTGGAACAACTTTGTCATTTATTAGAAGAAAAGTACATCAAGTAAGAGAACAAGGATTATGGGTACAATTAATGCAAATTGCGGTATGAAAGAATTGAAATTGCAGAAGCTAAACTACTTGGAGTATAGAGCAGACGGATTGTAGGACAGTCAGAATGAGAACAATAACAGCTCCTGAGACAGAGAGTGCTGCCCATGGGGTATTGAAATAATTTTGCTTTAAATTTGCCTTCCACTTGTTCCATGGCTGTTCGCAGAATGCATTCAGATCTTTAATGAGACCTTTGAAGAGAAAAGTACGTCGCCACACACCATTTTGTTTGTTGAGATTGTAAAAGAGTTGTACCACTTCCTCATTAGACGGTAGCCAGTTTTCTATAATACGATTTTCAACAAGCATTTCCACATCCTTACTGGCTCTGACAAAGAGACCCATCAAGAAGATATAGTCACCAACATAACCATGTTTCAGGCCATGGCACTGCTCAAAGGCTTGCATATTCCTGATTATGATTTCTGAGTCGTCAATAAACTGTAATTGTGGAATTTCTAGTACCCCTTTATTTCTATCGAATTTAATGTCAAGAAGATGTTTGCTTGAACTCAACACAAACTTGACCCCCGCTTGGTGGAGCTCCTTTACACTGGGTGCGGTTAGAACCTCAAGTCCCTCATTCGGTTGCCGTTCAGTTGGCTGATGATAAATTGTAAGAAAGTCAACCAAATGTTTCGCTTCGGAGAAATCTATTTCCTCCAAAAATTCCCCCACTGCCCATGAACCCCATTCATGTGAAAAGAACCAATGAGTAAGCTCAATCAGTGTAGCTTTTGGACAAATGCCGAATACAGGGGATAGTCCACACAACTCCCCGAGGATGAAGAACGGGAGCTGATTTTCAAGCAAAGAGATATCAAGCCTTACTTCTACATTCTTGTATGGAGGATAGAAAATGCTGTCTCTGCTTTCTCTGAGTTCTTTGTACTTGCACTTCAGCAAAAACATAATGACGAAGGCAGCATCCAGTAATATCATTTTTGAGAAGTATTCGCTACGAAACGCAATGGTTTCGGCATAGCAATTACGCAATATTGTTTCCTTCTCCTTAATAAATTCAATAAAACGCTCTACACTTACCTCGCTCAGGGCAAGGAATTGTTTCAGGTACATTCTTTTGTGGTCTTCCATGGCTTTTAGCTTCTCATTACCATGGTGAATTGGGCCTATGGAGACTACACGAGGTGTGTAGGCCTTTTCGTTCAACTCACGTAATCGCCCAGGAACTTCATATATACAACACGTGCCGGAGAAAGCATTTGGGATTTTCAGCTCTTCCGTTATACGTGCAACAGGTGCAGGCTCTCTGGAGAATGATCTGGGTTCCATCCTGTGACTGAATTGAGATGATGGCTAGTATTAGAATAAAACAAGCAGATCAAAAAAATTGTTACCACAGAGAAAACAAATTCAATTACGAAACCCAAAAAAGAGATGAAACTTCCAGCCTTAAGTTTGCCTTCACTATTAACAATTTAACCAGTAATTTATATATATATGTGTGTGTGTGTGTGTGGGGGGGACCACATGAGTGATACAAAATAAGTGCCATTATTTTTTTATTTAATTATATGTATTAAGTTTCTTTAATTAAAATTATTAATAATGTGCCATTATTTGTATAGTTCCACATTATTTGTATCAAATGATAAAAATTAATTATCAAAATAAATCATTGTTATATATTGTTTCATAAGAAATCTGCTTACTAAGTTTTCTATTTGTGAAAAGAATTCTAAGAGTTTGTCGTTAGAAAAAATGATATTTTATCATGACAAAAAAAGTATGATAAAGAAATGTGCAAATAATGTTGATAATTCTTTTCTCTTGAGAAAATTAATTTTCACACAATATTATTTAGAACAAAAAAAAACAAATGTCAATCATAAAAAGCCTGTTGGATAAAAACTTACATACTAAAAGCTCTCGACAACCGACAGTTTTAGAACTTTTGCTCTGCCTGTAGTCTCCAAAGAGATGTGCCAAGAATGGTAGACTCTCCCTCTTTAATATACATTCCAAAATGTTTTATTTCTCCAATGGCAAGCAAAGTATCCTCTTAGATAATAATTAGTTTTATTCTATAATATTTATGATGTAACCGGGTTTACAGAAATATCAGGTTATGAGTAATTATATGAGACTTTGTTTTTGATAAAATATGGATGATCTAATATATATTTTCATGGACCGAAGTGTTAAATAATATTTATGTAGTCTTATTTATTAAGGGTAGAATAGTACTTTCAATTTAACCTATATATACTTTCTTTGTATTTAGGTTAAGACTAAGCACTCATAATATACATATTATTCAGAATTCTAGCCTCCTTTTTGTGTTTGAGCTTAATTATTTTAACATGGTATCAGAGCTGGTTTTATGGAACGAGGCTTAATCCCGAACACAGCTTCGCGGATCCAACTTCAGCTTCAGCTTAATTTTTTGGACTGAGATTTTGTCTTCTGCTTCTGCAAAAAAAAGTTGATATTTCGTCAGTTTCTGCAATTATTTTGGTATTTCGTCTTCCCTTCAGCTTCTGCAATTTGGTATTTGCGTTCAGTTTCTGCAAATTTGTTCTGTGTTTTGGAGTAATCGTATAATTTTGAGAAGATATTTGTTTAGTTTCTGC
>Ga0325401_1003068_pt1 | contig 15128 bp, 12 predicted proteins | sample PopdelMetagenome_FD_205666 | JGI IMG/M metagenome (GOLD analysis project Ga0325401, IMG submission 205666) | Populus deltoides microbial communities from Bellville, Georgia, United States - Xylem-PdKOR-R2 | ecosystem: Host-associated > Plants > Phyllosphere > Stem > Wood/Secondary xylem | place...
TCACTCAGGCCTCGTGCCGGGGTCCACTGTGCAGCGACCGTCGTCGGTTCAGCCGCAAGCCTGACGCCCCGTAGCGACGTGGACCCCGGCACAAGGCCGGGGTGAAGGATTGTGCTGGCGCAGGCGTTCATGCCGCCGGTAAGGGCGTCGTCGATGCGTTCCCTTGTCTTCGCCGCTGCAATCCTGGTCGCCGGTCCCGCAGCCTCCGCGCCCCAACCCAGCCGACCCCAAGCCAGCCGCCCCCAACCCGGCCACGTTCGCGTCCGGATCGCCACCACGCTTGGCCCCATCGTCGTCTCGCTCGACACGCGCCGTGCGCCAGCGACCAGCGCCAACTTCCTCGCCTATGTCGACGACGGGCGCTTCGACAACACGGTCTTCTACCGCGCCACCCGCAACAGGTGGGACGCGCGCACCGGCTTCGTCCAGGGCGGCATCCGCACCGACGCGCGCCGCATCCTGCCGCCGTTCCCGCTGGAGACCACGACGCGGACGGGGATCAAACACCTCGACATGACCATCTCGATGGCGCGCGGCTCCGCGCCGGGATCGGCCGGGGGTAATTTCTTCATCACGGTCGGTCCCAGTCCCGGCATGGACGCGCGTCCCGGCTCGGCCGGCTATGCCGCGTTCGGACGCGTGGTGGAGGGGCAGGCGACGGTTAAGCGTATCCTGGCGGTGCCGACCGGCGGCGGGCTCGACGCGTTCAAGGGGCAGATGATCCTGAAGCCCGTGGTGATCCTCACCGCCCACCGGCTCGACGGCACGCCCCGGCCGAGCGGCCAACCCAAGACCTGGCTCATGAACACGGGTCGCCGTTCATCCTGATTGCAGGATCGGCGTGTATCGCTGCCGCCGGGTAGGTAGGACATGATGATCCGTTGGCTGACGGCCGCGCTCGCGGCGACGCTGGCGCTCGCGCCGGCGACCGCGCAGGTGCGGGTGCAGGACGCCGCGGAGGCGCTGGCGCAGGACGCGGCCGCTTGGAGTGCGGTGAGCGGGATCGCCCCGGACGAGGCGCTGCGCCAATTGCGTGCGCAGGCCGATCTGGGCCCGGTCACCGACGCGCTGGCGATCGAGTTCGCCGGCCGCCTCGCCGGAATCGCGGTGGAGCATCGCCCGTTCGGGATCGTCGTGCTGCTGACCGGCGACGCGCCCGTGCCGCTCAGGGTGGTCGCGGCGGGCAGGACGGGGGTGTCCGTCACCTTTCGCACCGGCGCGGCGGCGACCCGCGACGCGCTGCTGGGCGCGCTGGAGATGCGGGGCGGCGACCTGCGCGCCGCACTCGCTCACCCGCCCGGCATGGGAGTGGACGCGCGCACCGGCACGCTGGCGGTGCTGGTCGTACCCGCCGATGCCGCCGCCGAGCCGCCCGCCGCGATGGCGGCGCGCCTGTCCGCGATCGCCGGCGTCCCGGTCAGCATCCGCGTGCTGGGACAGGAGGACGCCGACATGGCGGACGGGGCCGGCGCGGTCGAGGGCGGCGGGCGGGTGACCGGGGTCAATCCCGTCGATGGCCGGCGCTACGCCTGCACCACCGGCTTCATCGTCACCGACGGAGTTCGGACCGGCGTGGTCACCGCCGCGCACTGCCCGGACGTGTTGTCCTATGCGACAGACGGCGCGGAGCCGCTGCCGCTCGACTTCGTCGGGCAGTGGGGCTGGGGGTTCCAGGACGTCCAGGTTCATGCCAGCCCCCGAGCGCTGTTGCCGACCTTCTTCGCCGACACGCCCAAGACGCTGCTGCGCGATGTCGCCGCCGCGCGGCCTCGTGCGCAGACGCTGGCCGGCGACGTCGTCTGCCACCGGGGCGAGCGCACCGGCTACAGCTGTGCGGAGGTGGTGCTGACCGACTTCGCCCCAGCGGGCGACCTGTGCGGCGGCGCGTGCCTGCCGCGTTGGGTCGCGGTGCGCGGGCCGTCGTGCCGCGCGGGCGATAGCGGCGGGCCGGTGTTCCTGGGCTCGACGGCCTATGGCATCGTCAAGGGCGGCAGCTACCGCGCCGACGGCCGTTGCGGCTTCTATTACTACATGTCGACCGATTACCTGCCCGACGGCTGGTCGCTGATGCGCGGCGGCGGATAGGGAGGCAGCCTTGCCGATCGCCCCGAGCTTGCCGAAGGGCTGTTCTTCCGCCGGTGGCAAGGCAGGGCTTCGACAGGCTGGGCGCGGACGGCTGGATGATGCAGCCCCGTCGCTGACCCGCCGATTTCCCGATCGGGTCGCTTGGCGAGCCGCCCGTCCCGCGATACACCGGGCATCGACCACGATGTGTATTGCGCAGCTCACACAGCTGTGCGACAGGAACAGCCATGACCATGACTGCTTTACTGCCGACCGGTGCCGCTTCGGCGCCCGACTTCGTAGCGATGCGCCACGCCATGGTCGCCAGCCAGCTGCGCACCACCGCGGTCAGCGACACCCGCGTCGTCGCCGCCATGGCGACCGTCGCGCGTGAGGGCTTCGTGCCCGCCGGCGCGGCCGCGATTGCCTATCGCGATACGCCGGTGCCGCTCGGGCACGGCCGTTTCCTGAACACCCCGCTGTCGACCGGGCGGCTGCTGACGGAGGCGGCGCTGATCCGTGAAGACCGGGTGCTGCTAATCGGCGCGGCGACCGGCTACACGGCGGCTGTGCTGGCGCAGATGGGGATGACAGTAACCGCGGTGGAGGTGCATCCCGATCTCGCCGCCGCGGCACGCACCGCGCTGGCGGGCACCTACGGCGTCGAGCTGATCGAGGGACCGCTGCCCGCGGGTGCGCCCGATCGTGAGCCGTTCGATGTGCTGGTGGTCGACGGCGCGGTGGAGGAACTGCCCGCCGATCTGGTCGCACAGGTCCGCACCGAGGGGCGGATCGTCACCGGACTGGTCGAGAACGGCGTCACCCGCCTCGCCGCGGGCCGGCGCTCGGCCTATGGTGCGGGCCTCGCGACCTTTGCCGATCACGAATGCGTGGTGCTGCCCGGCTTCGCGCGGCCGCCCGTGTTCCGGTTCTGAGCGATGCGCCACGCGACCACGGCGCTCGCCGCCGTCCTGGCCTTGTCCGGCACGCCCGTCGCCGCCGACACGCTGCGCGACGCGCTGGTGCGCGCCTATAACGGCAACCCGAACCTCACCGCCCAGCGCGCCGCCCAGCGCGCCAATGACGAGAACGTGCCGATCCAGCGCGCCAGCGGCCTGCCGTCGGTCAACAGCAGCGCGTCGGTGACCGAGAACGTGATCGTCTCGAACAACAGCTTCCTCAACCCCGATCGCTCAGCGAACGCGGGCGTTTCGCTGTCGGTACCGCTGTACCTGGGCGGGGCGGTGCGCAATGCGGTGCGTGCGGCGGACACGCGGGTGCTCGCCGGGCGCGCGACCCTGCGCGGCACGGAGGCGAACGTCTTCACCAACGTCGTCGCCGCGTACATGAACGTGATCCGCGACGAGGCGATCGTGGGGTTGCAGACCCAGAACGTCCGGGTGCTGGAAGTCAATCTCCAGGCCAGCCGCGACCGGTTCCAGGTCGGCGACCTCACCCGCACCGATGTCGCCCAGTCGGAGGCGCGGCTCGCGCTCGCCCGCGCCCAGCTCCAGTCGGCGGAGGCCGCGCTGATCTCCAGCCGCGAGAATTATGTCGACGTGGTCGGTGCGCCCCCCGGCGTGCTGGAGGACCCGCCCACGCTCCCCAACCTGCCCGGCAGCCCCGATCTGGCGGTGACGGTGGCGCTCGACAACAACCCGACCCTGATCGCGGCGGCGCGCCAGCGGGATGCCACCCGCTACGACGTCGGCGTCGCGCGCGCGCAGCGGCTGCCGCGGGTCAACGCGGTGACCAGCGGCAATTATTTCAACTACCTCGGCTCGATCCCCGGCGGCAACGGCGTCCCCGCCTCGGGCACCAACGCCAATGCCGGACTCCAGCTGGTGCTGCCGCTGTTCCAGGGCGGGCGTCCCGCCGCCCTGGTCCGCCAGGCGGAGGCGCTGCGCAGCCAGGCGATCGAGAACACCACCGCCACCGAGCGCGCGGTCATCAGCCAGGCGCGCTCCTCCTACGCGATCTGGCGCTCTTCGCAGCAGGTGATCGCGTCGTCGGAGGCGGCGGTCAACGCCAACAAGCTGTCGCTGGAAGGCGTGCGCGCCGAAAACTCGGTCGGCACCCGCACCATCCTCGACATCCTCAACGCCGAGCAGGAGCTGCTCAACAGCCAGGTGACGCTGGTGACCGCGCGGCGCGACGCCTATGTCGCGGGCTTCGCGCTGCTCGCGGTGATGGGCAACGCCGAAGCGCGCGATCTGGGGCTCGACGGTGGCCCGCTTTATGACCCGACCGTCAATTACGACCGGGTCCGCAACCGCATCGGCGACTGGGGCGGGGACGGCGAACCCGCGCCCGTCGCGGTCACCACCGCCGCCACGCCCGCGCAGACCGCGACGGTCGCCCGCCCGCTCGACCCGCTGCTGGAAACGCGGCAGGTTGACAGGGAGCGCCCGTTAACCACAGGTGCGGACTCACCGAACCGCCAATAAAGGCGAGCGGTGCGGGACAGAACGGGATGGTGCAGATGGGGGATCTGAGCGTGGAGCCGTCGATGGAGGAGATCCTGTCCTCCATCAAGCGCATCATCGCCGAAGAGGGCGAGGCGCCCGGCCGCGGCCGTCGCGCCTCCGCCCGCAGCACCCCGCCGAGCGCCGCCAGCGCAGCGGTGGACGAGGTGCTGGAACTGAGCGATCCGATGCCTGCGACCCCTGCCGCCGCCGAGCTGACCCGGCGCGCGCAGGCGATCGAGGCGGCACGCGCGGCTCCCGCTCCCGCGCTCGACCTGCCCGCCGAACCGCTCCGCACGCCCGAGGAACCCCCGATGCGTCCCCGCGCCGCCGCCGCCGCCCAGAGTCCGTCAGCTCCCGAGCCGGAGCCGGACGGAAAGCCCGAAGCTCCTATCGTCTCCGCGCGGACCGCCGATGCGAGCCGCGGCGCACTCGATTCGCTGTCCAGGCTGGTGGTGAAGCCCGACGCGGGCGGCGACGGCACGCTCGAAGGGATGGTGCGCGAGATGCTGCGCCCGATGTTGCGTGACTGGCTCGACCAGAACCTGCCCGCGATGGTAGAGGCGATGGTGGCGCGCGAGATCGCCCGTATCACGCATCAGCGCGACTGATCGTAAACGATTCCCGGAGTTGTGCCGTCGGGGAACAGCCCGGCCGGTGCTCCCCATCGCGGCTTGCCACGCCCTTGAAGCCTCGTCAGTAAGCGCTCGGCCGCGAACTAATCGCGGCGGGGGAAGGATACCGATGAACAAGCTTTGCGCCACGGTTGCGGCAGCAGCCGGGATAACCCTTGCGATGCCTGCGGCGGCGGCCACGGTCACCAGCCTGCGCGGTGCGACCAACGTCGACATTCCCGCGCTCAACCAGACCCGGGTCACCGGGCCGGTGACGTTCGGACCCGGCATAACCTTCACCAGCACGGTCGGCTCGGCATTCGGCTGGACCCAGGGCTATGGCTTCGGCAGCGGCGGCTACTGGTCCGACTTCCCGATGATCGGCCTGGACGCCGCCGAGGGCAGCTTCACGCTGACCTTCGCCACCGCGATCCGCGGCTTCGTCGCCGACACCAGCTGGTCGACCTATTTCGCGGACGTGGACGCCACCATCTCCGGCTATGACGCAGCCGGCGGCTTGCTGGAAAGCGTGAACCTCGAAAACGGCTTCCGCCCCGGCACGATCGGCTTCGCCCGCGCCGCCGCCGATATCGCCAGCATCCGCTACAGCAACGAATATGTCGGCATCCAGAACATCGCGATCGCCGGCGCCGCGGGCGCGGTGCCGGAACCGGCAACCTGGGCGATGCTGATCGGGGGCTTCGGCCTGGTCGGCCGCGCCGCGCGTCGCCGCCGCGTACGCGTCGCCTTCGCCTGATCGCGTCCGTCGCCGTCGGTCCCGGCAGGGAACCGGCGGCGGTGCGGCTTCTCAGCGGCGCTCGCGCTGGCTAAGGCCGGTGACATGACCGAGCTGCCGAAAACCTTCGACCCCGCCGCGATCGAATCGCGCTGGTACGCGCATTGGGAGGCGAACGGCCTGTTCCGCCCCGATCGGCCGGGGGCGGAGCCGTGGACCATCGTCAACCCGCCGCCCAACGTGACGGGCAGCCTCCATATCGGCCACGCGCTCGACAACACCTTGCAGGACATCCTCACCCGCCACGCCCGGCTCAAGGGCAAGGACGCGTTGTGGGTCGTCGGCACCGACCACGCCGGCATCGCGACCCAGATGGTGGTCGAACGCCGGATGGCCGCAGCCGGCGAGCGCCGCACCGACCTCAGCCGAGAGGATTTCATCGCCCGCGTCTGGGACTGGAAGGCGGAAAGCGGCGGCCAGATCACCCGCCAGCTCCGCCGGCTCGGCTGTTCGATGGACTGGGCGAACGAGCGGTTCACCATGGACGAGGGCTTTTCGGCGGCCGTCGTCAAGGTGTTCGTCGATCTCCACCGCCAGGGGCTGATCTATCGCGACAAGCGGCTGGTAAATTGGGATCCTGGCCTCGGCACCGCGATTAGCGACCTGGAGGTCGAGACGCGGGAGGTGCAGGGCAAGTTCTGGCACCTGAGCTACCCGCTCGCGGACGGCAGCGGCGCGATCTCGGTCGCGACCACCCGGCCCGAAACGATGCTCGCCGACATGGCGGTCGCGGTGAACCCCGCCGACGAGCGCTACACCGCGCTGATCGGCCGGCAGGTGCGCCTGCCGATTACCGGCCGGCTGATCCCGATCGTCGCCGACGAGCATGCCGATCCCGAACTCGGCAGCGGCGCGGTCAAGATCACGCCCGGCCACGACTTCAACGATTTCGAGGTCGGCCGCCGCGCCGGGATCGAGGCGCGCGACATGCTCAACATGCTCGATGCGCAGGCTCGCATCGTCCAGACCACCGACGGCCTCGTGCCCGACGCGCTTCTCGGCCTGCCGCGCGAGGATGCCCGCAAGGCCGTCGTCGCGCTGCTGGAAGAGGCGAGCGCGCTCGAACGCGTCGAGGACCGCGTCATCCAGACCCCGTATGGCGACCGTTCGGGCGTGGTGATCGAGCCGTGGCTGACCGACCAATGGTATGTCGACGCAGCGACCCTGGCCAAGCCCGCGATCGAGGCGGTCGAGACCGGCGCGATCCGCCTCGTCCCCAAGTCGTGGGAGAAGACCTTCTTCAACTGGATGACCAATATCCAGCCCTGGTGCGTCAGCCGCCAGCTCTGGTGGGGGCATCGTATCCCGGCATGGTACGCGGATGACGGCCGAATCTTCGTGGCGGAAGACGAGGCCGCCGCGCGGGCGCAGGCCGGCGACGGCGTCGCGCTCCGCCAGGACGAGGACGTGCTCGACACCTGGTTCTCTTCCGCCCTCTGGCCCTTCGCGACGCTCGGCTGGCCCCATGATCCTCCCCCGAACGGGGAGGGGGACCAGCCGCAGGCTGGTGGAGGGGCGTTGCCACAAGTGGTACCGCCCGCGGACACGCCCCTCCACCATTCGGCCGCGCCGAACGGTTCCCCTCCCTGTGCCGGGGAGGATCGGACGTTGGGCGGCCGCTACCCCAACGACGTGCTCGTCTCCGGCTTCGACATCCTGTTCTTTTGGGACGCGCGGATGATGATGCAGGGGCTGCACTTCCTGCACGACGTGCCGTTCCGCACCCTCTACCTCCACGGCCTCGTCCGCGCCGCCGATGGCGCTAAGATGTCGAAGTCGAAGGGCAATACGGTCGACCCGCTCGGGCTCATTGATCGCTACGGTGCGGACGCGCTGCGCTTCTTCATGGCGGCGATGGAGTCGCAGGGCCGCGACATCAAGATGGACGAGAAGCGCGTCGAGGGATACCGCAACTTCGCCACCAAGCTGTGGAACGCCGCGCGCTTCTGCCAGGCCAACGGCATCGGCGGCTCGGCGACGCTGGAGCCCCCGCCCGCGACCCACGCGGTCAACAAGTGGATCGTCGCCGAGGCGATCGAGGCGATCCAGCAGGTCGACCTGTCGCTCGCCGAATACCGCTTCGACGCCGCCGCTAACGCGATCTACCAGTTCGTCTGGAGCCGCTTCTGCGACTGGTATCTCGAACTCGTCAAAGGCCAGATCGACGAGGAGACGAAGGCGGTCGCCGGCTGGGTGCTCGATCAGATCCTGGTCGTTCTCCACCCCTTTATGCCCTTCATCACCGAGGAGCTGTGGCACGCGCTCGCCCCCCGCGAGCATGAGCTGATCGTCGCGCAATGGCCCCGCGCCGACGCCCGAGCGCTCGACCCCGAGGCGATCCGGGAGGTTGACTGGCTGATCCGGCTGGTCGGCGAGATTCGCGCGGCGCGCACCGAACTCAACGTACCCCCGGGCGCGCGCCTGCCGCTCCACGTCCGCGATGCGGGCGAGGGGACGACGGCCCGCCTCGCGAGCCAGGCCACGGTGCTCGCCCGCCTCGCGCGCGTCGATCTCGCGCCCGGCGAGCCGGCCGGCGGCGCGGCGCAGGTGGTGGTCGACGAGGCGACCTTCATCCTGCCCCTCGAAGGCGTCATCGATCTCGAGGCCGAACGCACCCGCCTCACCAAGGCGATCGCCGCCGCCGCCAAGGAGCGCGACGGCCTCGCCGGCCGCCTCAACAACCCCAGCTTCGTCGAACGCGCCAAGCCCGAGGCGGTGGACAAGGCCCGCGCCGACCACGCCGACAAGGCGGCGGAAGCCGAGCGGCTGACGGCGGCGCTGGCGCGGCTGGGGTGACGGTTCTGGGCCGGAACCTCTCCGCCAGCGCGGGGTAGGGCAGGGATGCCCGCCCCCACCCGCGACCTCACCACCGGCCCGATCGGACGCACCCTGGTGGCGTTCGCGCTCCCGACGCTCGGCTCCAACATCCTTCAGTCGCTCAACGGCTCGATCAACGCGATCTGGGTCGGGCGCTTCCTGGGCGAGGACGCACTGGCGGCGACCTCCAACGCCAACATCATCATGTTCCTGATGTTCGGCGCGGTGTTCGGGTTCGGCATGGCGGCGACGATCATCGTCGGCCAGCGCTGGGGCGCGCACGACGTGGAGGGCGCGCGCCGGGCGTTCGGATCGGCGATCGGGCTGGTGCTCGCCGCCGCGATCGTCGTCGCGGTCGCGGGCGTCGCGTTCACGCCCGCGATCCTGCGCCTGCTCGCTACCCCGCCCGGCGCGTTCGTTGCGGCGGAGGCGTACCTGTCGATCATCTTCGTCGGGCTGCCGGCGTCGATGGTGCTGATCCTCATGTTCATGGGACTGCGCGGCACCGGCGATTCGCTGACGCCGCTATGGTTCATGATCCTGAGCGTCCTGCTCGACGCCGGGCTCAACCCGCTGCTGATCGCCGGGGTCGGCCCGTTCCCGCGGCTGGGGATCGCCGGATCGGCCACCGCGACGCTGGTCGCCAACGTCGTCACCGTGCTCGCGATGGCGCTCTACATCGACCGGCGCGGGCTGCCACTCCGCCTCCACGGCTCCGAGCGCCGCTATGTCTGGCCCGAGCCCGCGCTGGCGCGGACCATCGTCACCAAAGGGCTGCCGATCGGGGCGCAGATGTTGGTGATCTCGGGGGCGGGGCTCGCGATGGTCGGCCTCGTCAATCGCCAGGGGCTCGACACGGTCGCCGGCTACGGCGTCGTCCAGCAGGTGTGGACCTATGTGCAGATGCCCGCGATGGCGATCGGTGCCGCGGTCAGCGCGATGGCGGCGCAGAACATCGGGGCGGGCCGCTGGGACCGGGTCGCGCGGATTACCCGCGCGGGACTGGTCGTCAACCTCGCGTTGACCAGCAGCGTGGTGGCGGTGGCGCTGCTGTTCGACCATGCGGTGCTCGGCTTGTTCTTGCCCGAAGGGTCGCCGGCGCTGCCGATCGCCGAGCATGTCAGCTGGATCGCGACGTGGAGCTTCGTGCTGTTCGGCGCGACCATGGTGCTGTTCGGGGTGGTGCGCGCGAACGGGGCGGTGTGGGGGCCGCTCGCGATCCTGTTCGTCGCGATGTTCCCCGTCCGCCTCGGCCTCGCGCTGGCGCTGCGCCCGGCGCTGGGCGCGGATGCGCTGTGGTGGAGCTTCCCCGCCGGCTCGGCCGCAACGGTGGCGCTGACGGCGCTCTACTATCGCTACGGCCCATGGCGGCAGGCGGGGCTGCTGACGCCCGGCGATGAATCCGAGACCCGCAGCCACGCCGATCCCGAGCCCGCAGGCAGCATGGCACCGGCGGGGTAGGGCGGATCACCCGCACCCATCGCCGGCTGCGCCGTCTCTCCCTCTCCCAGCGGGAGAGGGAAGGGGCCCGCCCGGCAATGCCGGGTGGGAAGGGTGAGGGCGACTAACTTTGCACCGGCGCCATCACCTCGATCACCCCCGCCGCGACCTTCGCCGTCACCGGCGTCTTCGCCAGCACCTCGCCATCGATCGAGATCGGCAGCCTGGGCACCGTGTCGATCCGGATGCTCCGCCCGCGGAACTCGCGCACCTTCTCGTGCCGCGAGGGCAGCTTGAACCAGCTCGACGCCCAGTTGTGGATCAGGCGCCGCTTCACGTGCCCGCGCACCGCCTGGACCACGATTTCGCCCGAATCGACCTGTGCCGATTCCACCAGCTCGGTGCCGCCATGGTACGGCCCGTTGCTGATCCGCACCTCCACCACCTTCAACCGGACCGCGTCGTCGCCCTCGCCGACGATCAGCGTGAACGGCTTGAACTTGGCGAACTGCCACGCGGCCCAGCCGAGATAGCCGACCCGGCCCAGCATCTTCTTGAGGCCGTGCGGCACCGTTTCGGCGATCTTGGGGCTGATCCCCATCGCCGCGCAGTTGGCGTAATAGTCGTCGTCGATCATCCCCAGGTCGATCCGCCGCGGCCGCCCGGTCCGGATCACCTCGATCGCGCCCGGAACGTCGAGCGGGATGCCCAGCGTCCGCGCAAAGCTGTTGGCGGTGCCCAGCGGCAGCACCCCCAGCACCGTGTCCGTCCCGACCATCAGGTCGACCAGCCCGCTGATCGTGCCGTCGCCCCCGCCCAGGATGAGGAGGTCGGGCTTGGCCGACAGCACGTCGCGCACCGCATCTTCCAGGTCGTCGGGGTCCTCCACCGCGCGTGCGTCGACCTCGTAGGGCAGGCCCTTCATCGCGGCGCAAGCGGTCTGGAACAGCTTTTGCCCCTTGCGGGACTTGGCGTTGACGACCATCGCCGCCGACCGGATTTCCCGCATCGCGCTCACTCCTGTTACGAACCCGCAACGCTTGTGCCCCGTCCCGCGATCCCCCATGGCTTGATGCATGTCCGCGTCCTTTCCCGCGCTCCGCCTGCGCCGCACCCGCGTGCACGCCTGGAGCCGCCGGCTCCACGCCGAGCATGTGCTCACCCCCGCCGACCTGATCTGGCCGCTGTTCGTGACCGAGGGGCAGGGGGTGGAGGAGCCGATCGCCGCCCTTCCCGGCGTCTCGCGCTGGTCGATCGACGGCATCGTCGCGCGCGGGCGAGAGGCGCGCGACCTCGGCATCCCCTGCGTCGCGCTCTTCCCCAACACGCCTGCGCATCTTCGCACGGAGGACGGGCAAGAGGCGCTCAATTCCGACAACCTGATGTGCCGGGCGGTGCGCGCGCTGAAGGACGCGGTTCCGCAAGTCGGCGTGCTGACCGACGTCGCGCTCGACCCGTACACCAGCCACGGCCATGACGGGCTGGTCGACGCCGCCGGCTACGTCCTCAACGACGCCACCGCCGAAAAGCTCGTCGCGCAGGCGCTGGTCCAGGCCGAAGCGGGCGCGGACATCGTCGCCCCGTCCGACATGATGGACGGCCGCATCGGCGCGATCCGCTCGGCGCTGGAGGCGGGCGGCCATCCCAACGTCCAGATCATGGCCTATGCCGCCAAATACGCCTCCGCCTTTTACGGCCCGTTCCGCGACGCGGTCGGCAGCCGCGGGCTGCTGAAAGGCGACAAGAAGACCTACCAGATGGACGCCGCCAACGCGGAAGAGGCGCTGCGCGAGGTCGGGCTCGACCTGGCCGAGGGCGCGGACACGGTGATGGTCAAGCCGGGCCTGCCCTATCTCGACATCGTCGTGCGGGTGCGCGAGGCGTTCCGGGTGCCCGTCTTCGCCTATCAGGTGTCGGGCGAGTATGCGATGATCGAGGCGGCGGTCGCGGCCGGCGCGGGCGAGCGCGACGCGCTGGTGCTCGAAACGCTGCTGGCGTTCAAGCGTGCGGGCTGTTCGGGCGTCCTCACCTATCACGCCGCGCACGCCGCGCGGCTGCTGGGCGCATGATCCATACCGATCGCCTGACCTTGCGCGGCTGGCGGGAAGCGGACGTCGTACCCTTCGCGGCGATGTTCCGCGACGCGGAGGTGATGCGCCACCTGGGCGGCGTCCCCGCCGATCCCGACGCCGCCGCGCGCACCGTGATCGCCGCGCACGAGCGCGATCGCGCCGCCGACGGCCACGGCTTCTGGGCGATCGAGCGCACCGCCGACGCCGCGCTGCTCGGCTTCTGCGGTCTGCGCGCCGGCGGCAAGCCCGGCCATTCGGTCGCCGGCACCCCGGTCGCCGACGAACTGGAGATCGGCTGGCGCCTCCGCCAAGACGCCTGGGGCCAGGGTTACGCGCGAGAGGCGGCGGCCGCGAGCTTCGCCTGGGGCTGGGCCAACACCGCGCACGACCGGATCGCCGCCTGGACGGTGCCCGCGAACACCGCGTCCTGGGGGCTGATGATCCGTCTCGGGATGGAACGCCGCGCCGATCTCGACTTCGACCATCCGTTCTTCACCCCCGACCACCCGCTGTCGCGCCACCACGTCTACACGATCGATCGCCCGACGCGTGACTGACGCCGCCGCTCCGGTCCGGATGGCGCTTCCCGCGCGCGCGCTGTTCGTGCTCGCGATCCTGACCGGATCGTTCCTGCTGTTCCTCGTCCAGCCGCTGGTCGCGCGCCAGGCGCTGCCCCGGCTGGGCGGCGCGCCCGCGGTGTGGAACTCGGCGATGCTGGTGTACCAGGCGCTGCTCCTCGCCGGCTATGGCTATGCCCATTGGCTCGGTCGCTTCCGCCCGCGCACCCAGGCGGGCGTCCATCTGGCGCTGCTCGGGCTGGCGGCGATCACCCTGCCGATCGGCCTGCTGCCGATGACAATCCCCGCCGACGCGCAGCCCGCCTTGTGGGTTCCCTGGCTGCTCGCCGCCTCGATCGGCCCGCTGTTCCTGGCGGTGTCGGCACAGGCGCCGCTGGTCCAGCGCTGGTACGCGGCGGCGGGCGGGGGCGAGCCCTACGCGCTCTACGCCGCCTCCAACGTCGGCAGCTTCGCCGGGCTGATCGCCTATCCGCTGCTGCTCGAGCCCTGGTGGCCGCTCCATCGGCAGAGCGTCGCGTGGAGCCTCGGCTACGGCCTGCTCGCGCTGCTGGTGCTCGCCTGCGCGACCCGTCTGCCGCGCGTCCCGACCGACGCGCCCCGCGGCGCGGTCAGCCCGGCCCCGACGCGCCGCACGGTCGCGTGGTGGATCGCACTCGCCGCGGTGCCCTCGGGGCTGATGCTCGCGACCTCGACCTACATCACCACCGACATCGTCGCGATGCCGCTGCTCTGGGTGATGCCGCTCGGATTATACCTGCTCAGCTTCACCGTCGCCTTTTCCCGCGTCCGCGCGCCCGCGGACGTGCTCACCCGCATCGCTCCCTTCACGTTGCTGTTGTTCGGCGGGGCGATGATGGGCGGGTACAACCAGCGGCCTTTTTTCGACCTCGTCGTCGCGTTCATGCTGCTGTTCATGGCTTCGGTCGCGCTCCACACCGCGCTGTATCGCTGCCGGCCACGGCCTGACCGTCTCACCGGCTTCTATCTCGCCACCGCCGCCGGCGGGGCGCTGGGCGGGGTGTTCGCGGGGCTGGTCGCGCCGGTGGCGTTTGACTGGACCTACGAATACCCGCTGATGATCCTCGCGGCGGGCGCGCTGATCCCACAGCAATACCTCACCGCCACCTTGCGCGACATCTGGACCGACCCGCGCCGGGGCCGGGTCGCGCTGCTGCTCGTGGCGGCGTGGCTCGTCGGGCTGACGCTGTTGCGCTTCGTTGTCGCGCCCGACTGGTTCGCCAACCACCATCAGGGCATTGCCTATCTCGCGCTGGCCGGGGTCGGCATGGCGGTGGTCGGCGCGCGGCGGCCGTATCTGCTGGTGCTCGCGGCGGCGCTGGTGATCCTCGGCGGCTACCGCGCGATCGCGCTGTCGGTCGAGCCGGGCGCGCGCACCCGCAGCTATTTCGGCGTCTACACCGTGCGCGGCACGGCGCGCCTGCGCGAGCTCGATCACGGCACCACCGTCCACGGCATCCAGCTCGGCGGCAATCCGGCACGCGAGCGCACGCCGACCACCTACTACTCCCCCCGATCCGGGGTCGGCCAGGCGATGACGCTCGCGCCCGCGCTGTACGGCCCGGCGGCGCGGATCGGCGTGGTCGGCCTCGGCACGGGCACGCTCGCCTGCTACGCCCGCCTGGGCGAACGCTGGCGGTTCTACGAGATCGACCCCGCGATCGTCCGCATCGCGCAGAGCCAGTTCACCTACCTGTCGCGCTGCCTTCCCCGTCCGCTGATCCGGCTGGGCGATGCGCGCATCCGCCTGGGCGAGGAGCCCGGCGCCAGCCTCGATCTGCTCGCGCTCGACGCGTTCTCCTCGGACGCGGTGCCGATGCACCTGCTGACCCGAGAGGCGTTCGCCACCTACGCCCGAGTCCTGTCCGCGCGCGGCCTGTTGCTGGTCCACATTTCGAACCGTTTCCTCGACCTGGAGCCGGTCGTCGCCGCTGCGGCCGGGGCAGGGGGGTGGCACGCCGCCCGGCTCGGTCACACCCCCTCGTCGCTGGAGACCGACGCCTCGCCCTCGCTATGGATCGCGCTGTCCCGCGACGCCGCGGCGCTCGACCGCCTGATCGAGGGCGATCCCGACTGGCGCCCGCTGACGCCGCGCCCCGGCTTCGCGCCCTGGACCGACGATTATTCGAGCATCCTGCCGCTGCTGAAGTGGCGATGACGCCTCAGCCCGCCGGCGCGCCCACCCGCGCCGCCTCGCGCTCCTGCCGTTCCGCTTCCGTCCGCGCCGCCGCCGCCGCCTCGGCCAGCGCGGGGTAGGGGGCCTC
>Ga0325401_1003069_pt1 | contig 15128 bp, 6 predicted proteins | sample PopdelMetagenome_FD_205666 | JGI IMG/M metagenome (GOLD analysis project Ga0325401, IMG submission 205666) | Populus deltoides microbial communities from Bellville, Georgia, United States - Xylem-PdKOR-R2 | ecosystem: Host-associated > Plants > Phyllosphere > Stem > Wood/Secondary xylem | place...
GATTTTGTATAAAAAATTGTTCTGAAATTATATATTTTGCATTAATATCCTGTTTGTTCTGTAATTTAAAAATATTTTTGAAAAAATTTTAAAAATTTTATTTTTTTCTTCAAATTAATATTTTTTTTAGTATTTTGAGATTTTTTTAATGCGCTGATGTCAAAAATAATTTTAAAAAATATATATGTTATTTTGATACATTTCCGAATAAAAATCACTTTGAAAAACAATCACCACCACACTCTCAAACACGCTCAAGTATAAAAAGGTATTGGCAATGCAAAAGTTTTTGTTTTTTAAATTTAATTTTTAAATTTCTTTGTGATTTAGTATAAATTAAAAACTAATTGATTTTGATTTCTTATAAAAAGGTGGGACTGAAAAAAGGACCTAAATAAAAAAGACGTTAAACATGGATGACATGCCATAAATTTAAAAAAAAGATGAATATTGATCTTTGAACTTAAAAAATAACGAAGATTATACAATTTCATGTCAATATTTTTTCCAAATCAATTTTGGTATAAAAGCTCATTTTTGTTATTTTTTAGTCTCTGATTGAGAGAAGAGAGAAAAGTTGCTGAATTCCAGTAGTAGAAAGAGAAACATGTTGTTGACACTAATTTAGGCCGCCAAAACGGAAGATATTTGTGTCAAATGGTTCCTTTTGATGAAGGAAATTTCATATTAGGTTTTTTTCACCTTTAAAGTTCGTGAAAAAACAGATATGAACTCAATGTGATTTTTTGTTTCGGGTTGATTTTAGTTTTTGAGATGATTTTTTGATTTTTTTTAGATCATAGATAGGTTTATCGTGGTTTTTAAAGTATTTTATAGGTGTTTTGAGTAAAAAATAGGCTGAAAAAACGGGTTTTAGGGTAAAAAACTTAGGCCTCGATTTTCCAACCACTATAATAACTAGAATCTAGGCAACATCAGATGACACATCGTCTGATTTATTTTTTCCTATTATTTTTAGTTAATGCTTCTTTTCAAAAAAAATATTTATATTTAGATTAATACCCCTTCTTTCTTTTATTTTATTTAGAGAACCTTTTTTAAATGAAGATTATTTTTTGTATTTGAGTTTAATTTTCGAAGAGATTTTTCTAATTCATCTATAATTTTTTTATCTTTTGTATAGATAAACTATATTTTTTAAAATAATTTTTTTTTATTTTCAAATAATATTTCTAATATGTGTAGTCTCGCATAATATTTTTTTTCATTTTATTTTATTAAATCAATTTAATATGTTTGTCTATTTCTGTTATCATCTGATTGAATAAAAAATATTGTAATAAAAAAAATTTAGCAAACATAATCGGGTATGTTGTTACTCATTTTTGGACCCCACGTGCTGAAGATGGTGTGTAACCCTTTTGAACCAAGTGCGGGGGTGTAGCTCATGTTTGATGGAAAATTGACAAAAGCGGAGGACAAAGAAATATTTTTTCGAACCCTGTTTGAGTTGTGTTCTACTCTTTTTATCCTCCCTTTTGCTACCAAAAGCGTCAGGTTTCTCAGGCTGATAAGGAGTCTTCATATAAATCTCTCAGAATTTGCATTTTTTTTTTTAAAATGATTCTGCTGCTGTCGCAATTTTTTGTTCCAACTTAAGCTCTGATTCTGACTTGGTTTTGTACGATATCTGACCATCCTAGCTATATTCTGTCACTTATGACATATTGAAAAATTGACATACACCTTTATTGGGTCCTAGGGATCATTGTTCTTAGGGCAGACTCTCAATTAAATTTAGATGCTTGGCATTGTCAGATCAAGAAAACCTTTTTGATCAACCAGGTTCCTACCAGATTTTGTTATCTAAAACGATTTTATCTCACTTTGAATCCTTCATCAAAGTTGTATTCCGGGACACATAGATGAATTTGGGCTTTTGAATTGCTTGATTTTGATATTAGAAGCTCAAGATATTTCTATTTGAAATCTAGCATGAAAACATAGAATCCTACTGCGAAAAGGTTTCCAACCGAGTTTGGTTGAAATTCTGTTATTCAAAACGAATTTATCTCATTTTTTTCCTTTATGAAAGTTGTACCTCTACAAGTGTAGATGAATTTAGGACTTTTGAATCACTTGATTTCGATATCAAAAGCTCATATTATTCCTGTTTGAATATCTAACGTGAAAGCAAAGAATTCTGCTGCGAGAAGGATCATGACCCGAGTTTTGCACTAAAGACTCTATTTCCATCACAAATTTTATTGATTTGTTCTTAGGTCATACTCTCAGTCATATCGGGATGCTCGACATTGTCAGTTTATGAATTAGATCAGGAGACCCTTTTTGACCAACCAGATTACTGCCAGATTCTGTTCTCTAAAACGATTTTATCTCACTTTGAATCCCTCTTCAAAGTTTTAGTCTTAGACATGTAGATAAATTTGGGCTTTTGAATCGCTTGATTTCGATATCAAAAGCTCAAGATATTCTCATTTGAATATCTAGTGTGAAAGTAGGGATTCCTGCCGTGAAAAGGATTTTTGCCCGAGTTTGCAGGACACAATTGCAAGATACTTAAAGTTTAAAGACCAATTGCAGGCCAATTTGAAGCCTTTTTTTTTTACCAAGGACCAAATGGAAAAGGTGCTAAAATAAGGAAGTTGATTAAAGATAAAATTAAAAGAAATTTTGCCGTAGGAAGAAATTGAAGAACCATGTTTTTATCTGCACAACTATCCTGATTTTTCTTTCCTTTTATCTGCAATTTTCTGTTTAGTTTCCATGTTTCGCTTGCTTGATTAGAGAGATGCAAACCATGTTTTTATTGCCTTATTTCAAAGGGAGCAGTTGGTGCCTCATGGTCCCAGCTATGGAAGGAAAGAAAGGAGTTGTACCACCCTCTTAATCACTGAAACTAATTGCTGAAATCAAAATAGGAATCAGAATATTTCAGCTTCCTTTTTGCGTTTTTTTACTGTAAATCAGCAGGGATTTGCATCCTAGAATTAATGCATTAAATCTTTCCTAAATAGAGATATATTAGACTATATATAAGCCCCCTTTAATGACCTAGCGAGGGGGAGAAGAAAGAAAAGGAGAAAAGAAAGACCAGAAAAAAACCAAAAGAAGCAGGCAGTAGGAGAGAAAGAAAAAGCATAGAATAGAGGGAGTTTCTTCCCTTCATTTCTTGCGTTACTGTGAGATCTGGAAGGCAAGTAGTAGAAGAAAAACAAGAAAAGAAGCAAGGACTGCCTTCCGGTTGCTCCATTTTCTGCAAATAAAATCTGCAGAACAGGGGAGAAGAAAGTGCAGATAACCAGTAGAGAGAGGGACGAAGATTGTAAAGGTTAAAACTCAGAAGACGAACAGAGAATAGGGGGAAAGAGCTGGAACAGATGGCAACACTGATCGACTAGCTAGCAAAGCCTTCAACAGCATTGCAGCTCCTTCGTCTTCCTCCAGGTTTGTTCTCTTCACCTCTTTACATGCATTTTCCTTTGTGTTTGTACTGTTCAAGTGAAATATAATTCACTTGAACAGTAGTTGGGTCTCTTTAAATGCATTTTCCCTCTTGAACAGTGTCTTGGCGTGTGAATGCATAATCCCTGTACAAGCGTGGTTTATCATTTAAGCTTTAGCACTTAAGTGTTTGTTTTTTTTTTAAAAAAAAAAAGCGTGCAATGGTTTGTCATTTATGCTTAAGCACTAGAGTGTTTGTTGTAAAAAAATATTTTCTATGTGTTGCATACGGCCAATACCTAACATGTTTTAAACGGTTTTTTTTATATAAAAAATATTGGAAGTTTCAAAAATATATTTTCGCATGGATTTCTTAAACACAACAAAAATTATTTTCTTGTATTTTTGGATTTTACAACATGTTTATAAAACTTCAAAGGATATTGGCCAATATTTCAAAAAATAAAAAATCTTATTTTGGAGAAAATTCATCTATTATTCACCGTTAATGTTTGGATAAAGAAATCCCAAAGGGATGAATATTCAAAATATTATTGGAAATAATTTATTATTATTAACTGTTAATATTTGGATAAAGAAACCCTAAGTGGTAAATATCCAAAATAATTTTTTAGAAATAAGAAGTCATCACACATCCTTGAAAGAAGTCTTGATTATAATCGAGGACATTTTATTTTTTTACTCCACGGTTTACAAGCCGTGAGAGTATGAAACACTAAAGCAAAAATAGGCTTTTAAAGCGCCCTGAATTTCCTTAGATTTCTAAATTTTTGTCCCTCCTCCTTGCAATTTATGAGTCGCAAACTCTTGAAATACTAAGGGAAAAATAAGCTTTTAAAGCACATGAAATCTCATTGGATTTCTATCTTAATAAATTTAGTTTAAATCAAACCTAGGAAAACTGATGGGATTAGAAAACACCAGCACCATAGCAATTATAAGACAAACCAAACATCAAGCAGCTTACCTTAGGTAGGGCATACTAGGGGTGATAATACCTTCCCTTTACGTAACTAGTACCTTGCCTTGGAATCTCTGAAAGACCAGTTAGGGTTCTTAGTGATCAAAATACTAGGTGACGACCTCTTTATCCACAAAAAAAACAAATAAAAAAAACCAAAATCAATTGAGGGTCGCCGCGCTCCGCCGCTAGGGTGCGACAGGGTAAATGTCCCATCTTGCGAGATTAACCGAGTATCATTAATGACTTTTTATTTATTTATTAGCACACATAGTTCTCGGTTTATTTGATTACATATATGCGTAAACCTTTTGATTTGCACTTAATTTTTTGAAATATAGAAATGCGTTGAAAAAACTTGCATATACATTTTTTTATAGAAAATAAAAATATATGACCCACGGCAAAGCGCCGATCACATAAGTAGTACATCTTTATTTTTCTTTCTTCTTCTTTCTATTTTCATGTTCATTCATAATCTTCAAGTTCATTTGAATTCTATATTTCTTGTGACCTTTAGGCTTACAAATATTAATGTATGTTAGACTATAACATGTTTGAAACCTTCTTAATTAAATTCAATTTAAATTTTTTAATGAAAACTCATGTTTGAAACTCTTTAGAGTATTTCAATTTCTAAAAATGCTACAAAAATAAGGGTTTGATGAGTTAACTCAATTGACTCCAGTTTTTTTTTTCTAATTGATTTTATCTCAATTTCACCTTTCAATATTGGGTTGATTGGAAATTAGATTTCGTGATTTGTTTCAGTTTGTTTTCTATAAGGATATTCTTATCTCATGACTTGGGTTACAGGTTTTGCGGATTAACCCGGGTTGACTAAAGTTGTTTTTTTAACTATTTTTTTCAGTTTCATCTTTCAACACTGGGTGAATTGGGAATTGAACTTCATAATTTATTTTAAATTTATTTCTATTGGGTTATTGTGGTCTCATGACTTCAGTTGTGAATTTGACAAGTTAATCTGATTTATCTTTGATCATTTTTTATCATTTTTTTAGTTGATTTTTTTTATTTTATCATTCAACATTGGGTTTATTAAAAATTAGGCTTCATAATTTGATTTGATTTGTTATTTTTTAGGTTGTCATGGTCTCATAACTCGATATGTGGATTGATAAGTTAACCCGGGTTAACTAGAACCAATTTCGTATATTGTCATCTCAATATTTATAAAAAAATATATTGAATATTTATTTTGAGTTAAACTATGTTTTTATCGATTGTCCAGGTTGCATTTTGAGCCTTTAAGTCGATCGAGTCATATTAGATCATTTCTCACACGATTTAGAAAATAAATTCTACCAGAAAAAAAAAACATTAGCAATGTTTTGATTTTTTTATGTTAAAAAAATTGATTTGACATGCAGCGCAGCGTAGGCCAATGATCTAGTGTAAACTAAATATTAAGCAAGTATAGAAAAATAAACTAGGATTTTAAAATCTACAAAAAATCCTAGTTGCTCTAATGATATGATTTTTACGGGTTTATTGGTTGGGTGCAAAATGTGAATAAAGATTTTGAAACAAATAGTGAAATGAAAAATGAGGTTGAAAACTTGAAAGATGTTGTTCAAGGGATCAATCCAAATTTGCAATATATGAAGAGCATTATAATGGGATTAAAAACATTGCTTTTAGGTTTCTTAGCTTTCCAAATTATTTTAATGTTTATGGAGTGAATGAAATACATGTGATGGAGATTTTACATGTTATATGTTTGTGTAATGCAAGTTATGTTATAAATGCATGATTTGAGCAACATGATAACAAAACAGAAAAACAAAACCTGATAGCTGTACAACACAACAATAATACAAAATTTATATAACAATCATAACATATTTTTCAAGACTATAATGAAATCTTAGAGCATCCAAAATAATTCATCAAGGCTATGACAATTCATAATAATGAGTTATAAAAGCTTAACAAACTAGAAATATAGTAAGTATATAACAAACCTAATAAGACAAAGGAAATTACAATTCAAAAGGCTAGTGAAAATGATATAACAAACCTAAGAAATATAAGGTTGTGGCTTAGCTTTTTGGCTTATTAGTTTTTGTTAGATTGTGAGGATGATGTTCTTTTTTCAGGCTTAGATTATGAGGTTTCCTTTTGTTATTGAGATGATGAAGTTGATTTCTTACTAATGTTAGTTCCAATAATAACATGCGACTTTTTCATATAAGCAATCCAAGTCAAAAACATAAATCCACCAATATTTTATTCTCTCTGATGGATCCAAATAAAATAGACCTAACCCCCCCCAACGGGCCCAAAAAAACATCTTTTTTGCACTTGAGCTGTCACACACGAGCCCAATTGCTACCAAGATACATGTGCTCAAGCATGGTGTCCCGAGCCCATGCTCGGCGTGACACCTTTTTAGGCGTGTCACACCCAGCAAGAGTTAGGGGTACTAACACCAGCATTCTTTAATTAATTGGGGTGTTAGACACATCAGCACCCTCCTAATTATTTGGGTTTAGGCATAACGTTTGGATCCAATTAAATAAGGGTGTTGGGCGCACCCGAATCCAATTATTTTGGGTGCTAGGGCACGTAAGCACCCATTATTGGGTACATGTATAACATCTGGACTAATTTAATTAGGGTGTTGGGCGTTTCAGCACCTAATTTCTCGAAGGTGTTAGGCATTCACCCCAGAACCCCTATAGGCTCGGGCAAGCGCCTCGAGCCCAACACTTATTTGAGGATTTGTTTTAGGACCCTACGTGAGTCCTTCAGTATTTTATACTGATTTAATATATATTATTTTAAGTTGAATATAACTTAAAATATCACACGGGTGAAAATATATTTTAGCACATCCTCTCCACAAAAAGATAAGACTTATGAGCTATAAACACACCACGAATCATTCAAACTCAAGGTTAACAATCTCTTCATTCTTAACATTTTCAGCATATATATTTTTAAAGTCTATCTCTCTAAAATATCAATGCATTTTCTCTCTTTACAAAGTTACTAACTTAACCATCATGGATATAACACCTGGCATCGCGACGACCTTTAAATTTCTAGGAAAAAAAATATATTTGGCATCTTGTTTTTAGAGGGGAAAAAAGTTTGGTTTAAGGAGTCGTCATCTAGTATTATGGTCACTATGAACCCTAACTGGTCAACAGAGATTATATGGTACGAGACTGATTATGCAAAAGGAAAGATAATATCACCCCTTAAGTGTCCTACCTTAGGTAGGTTGTACTACCGGTTTTGTCTTAAATTGCTAAAGATTTGTTGTATTTTTGCTTTTGATGGTATGCTTATAATATTCTTGACTCTAGTGTCATTTGAATATTCAACTACAAATACTTCTAACCCTAGCATTGATAAATATTACGTAAAAAAATATGGTGTTCCTGACTTTGTCGTTAGTGTTTATTGGGGTTCAAGATAAATTTCAATTCCAGTGTTCTGATTCTTAATTCTGGCATTAGTGAACATCGAGGGTATTCCTAATTTTAACATTAGTGAATACGAATATTCGTGTCTTTGATGCCAATGAATAAACAAGTAAAATTTTGACTTGAAAGCAGAACATGTTTTTTTGTATTTTTGTCAAGAGGGAGTTTTCTTCTTTTTTATTTTTTTAGAAAAGAGAAAAAAATAAAAAAAAAGACGGGTATATATTTTATACCAGATTCGCATTCTGCAGTATAACTTTACAACCCAATACTAAGTAAAGTCATAAAAAAAATGTGAAAGAGATTAAAAAAAAATTCAAAAGGGTCCCTAAATTTTTGCAGAATTTTCTGATATCTTAAAAGGCATGTTTGACTAGATATTAAAATAGATAAGAGTAAAGGAAAGGGAAAAGGCTTAAAGGTGTGTTTGTTGAACACACCTTTAGCCTAAAAAAAAAGGTCGGGTGGGCCTAAGGCTTAGGCCCAGCCTGGTCTCAACAGTTCTTCTTTTTTTTTGTTAGATCTAGCCCAGACATACAAGTTAGGCTTGATCCAACCTACCCAACTTGGTCACTGGGGCATCCCAATGACCAAGTTGGCATCATTTGCATGCATTAATTATTCGCGCACGTTTGCTACAAGGGGGTGAGTAATTAAAATTCAAAGATGAGGGGAACAATAGCTTACCTAGTGTAGCTATTGCTAGAGACGAAGACGTGAGGCAATGATGCGCTGGTTGGACAAGGCTCATTTATTCCCTTTTGTTTCTGTTTTTGTTTGTTTCTCTCTAGTCGTTCTTCTCTCTAGCTCCCTTACTCTCTTCTTTTTCTTCCTTTATTTTCTTGCCTTTTTCTTTATTTTCCTCTGTTTTTTTTCATGGTTTCTATTCTGTTGGTTGGACCAGTAGCCTGTTGTGAGGGAGAGCAAAAATTTCTTTGCTGAAGTTCTGAAGGAAATCCAAAAGTCCCTCTGGTTTTTGCATTTTTTTCTCCCTAACTCTCTATGTTTTGTTTTGTTTTGTTCCCCTCTGCCTTTGTTTTTATAGGGATGGACCCCTGGTTATGCATGGTGGGTCTGTTTTATCTCTCATGAGGATAAGGATAAGCATGGCTTGAAGTGTTTTGTCGGAATAAAAAAACTAACAGTCTTGCCATTGTTGGACTGTTGGTGATGGGTTTATTTGACGTTAATGGTGCATCGGGGGGCAAAATGAGCTGAACCAATTTGGGATTTGTAGTAGACCATTTGGTCTATATTCTGGCTTGGATTTTGTGTGAATTGTGGTCTGGCCGATGCTATTTTGACAACTTTTCTTACATAAATTTTCCTCTATTTTAGAGGAAGGGGAGAATGAATAGTTGATTGAACAATATCATTTTAGGTGGAGATGGTCATTCTTCAATTTGACCCCTAAAGTTCTAACATCTTGCAATTAACCCCTTATCTTTGAAAATCTTTTTTTTTTAATTTCGCCACTTGATAAAAAACAATTAGACCCCTGGATTTCAGCGTCATTTACAAAATAGTCCTTAGTTTCAAATTTAATCAATTCAGTCCTTAATTGACTCCTCAAACTTTTTATTCTTTCAAAATTATCCCTGGATAAATCAATTAACCTCCCTATAGTATCAATGTCTATTCACTTCAGTCCTTGGAATTTAATTTCTTGCAATTTTGACCAAAATTGACTCTAAACTTTGATATTTCTTCAACTAAGCCCTTGATTGCATTAATTAAACTAATTCAAAATTTAATTAAGTCCCTAAACTTATCAATTATTCCAACTTTATAATTTCATTCTTATTGGTCCTCACACTTTCAATTTCTATTGTTTTGACATAATTATCAAATTATTTTTCATTCTTTTTTTGTATTATTATTTTTTTGTAAATTCAAAATTGAGTTATGACAAGAGAGTCCCCAAATCCATCAAATGGATCTTTTATAGGTATCAGCTACCACTCTCATGGCTTACCATGCTCCGTCTAATACTACCACAACTACCAGTCATCTGTCTTACCAGACACTATCTGTTACTATCACGGCTACCTGTCACCTATCGCCTGCTACTACCATAGTTATTGGTTACCCTAGCTTACCAGGCATTATATGCTGCTAGTTACCAACCTCCTAGGCTTTTTATATCAAGCCACTACATCGTCTGCTATTAGCATAGCTACCAATAATCTAGCTTACCAGGCACCACTTGTTATTACCATAGTTATTGGTTACTTTGACTTACCAAGCATCATGTGCCACTAGTTACCAACCTCCCACGCTTTCCATATCAAGCCATTAGACACTTTGACTATGAAGAATGGATCAGATTACTACTAGTTACCAACCTCGTGAGTTTTCCATATCAAGACACCATACACCTTGACTAGAGAGAATATATCAAATTGCTTGAATTAAGAGATCTACCAATTATCTAACATATCAACCTTATTTCTAAGCACCTTGGTTGTTAGGACTCATTAATTGGCAGTGTCTATGAGAAACTAATAAAAAAGCCATTGGTTTTTAAAACTTATTTTTGATATTTTCAGGTCATTCTATGGCACATAACCAAGGCACACCTAAGTTAGGATGCATGACGAATATATTTATTACCGCCATCACAAGCACTTCTATCCAACCATACCTTTAATAACTCATCAACTAGGTTCAAGTCTTACTCAAGTCGTGTTGGCAACACAGGGACAAAATCAGACCTTACCACCCCAGTAAGTCTTAACACTTGTGGTAACATATTTGACCCCATCACCATCATCATCGACTACTCCTGACCCTCGTAGGCCAAATCACCACCTAAAAAAGCCTAAGCAGAATGACCTCCAGGAGAGTATTTTGCCTCTACACTATCAAGTCCCTCTAGGGGTCGCTCGTGTCATTATGATACCTATACACATAATCGATACTCCAAACACGCTCCCCCTAGCTACCGCGAGATGGACCTCAGTTATCAATCTTGTTGTTTCACGCCAAACTCCCTAAGCTTTTTAAAGTTCAACAAATCACGTTATGATGCATAATGCTCAATAAAAATATAAGTTTATTTTTGAAATAAAAATAATGTATCTCTAACATACATTTCCTAATTATAAATCTCCAATGAAAAGCTTCCAACCACTTTCCTTAAAAGGAACTAACTTGGCCTTCTTGGAGCAATATTACCACAATCACCAGGGGTTGATCTTAGATCCTCCATTTTTCAATTCAGTCTTGGACTGACACATTCTTCAAGTGATGCCAAAAGGCCTCTAACCAATTCACCACAGGTTGATCTCAGATCCTTTATTCTCCAGTGCAGTCTCAGGACTGGCACATTCTCCAGTGATGTCAAAGGGCCTCTCACTAATTAACTAGGGATTGATGGACTTGGTTTTCTTGGTATGATAGAACCACCCTTTATGGATTTGTCCCTTCTTCCTCTTATAATCTTTTTTTAAGTATAGGCGTCAACATAAGTTTATTCCCCTCCACCTTTTAGAAATTTTTTTAAGGTTGTCAAAATGGGTTCACTCCCCTCCGCCCCTTAAAAATCTTTCTAAGTATTGGCGTCAATATAGGTTCACTCTTTTCTGCCCCTTAAAATTTTTTCTAAGTATGGGCGTCGATATGTGTTCATTCCTTTTAGCCCTTTAGAAATTTTTTTAAATATGGGCATCGACATAGGTCACCTTTCTTAGGACCCCCTCAACCTTTTAGAATACTTTCTAAGTATAGGCTCACCCTCATGGGTTTCTACTAACCACTTAGAAATGTTTCTAAGTATAAGCCTTTTCTCCATAAGTTTCCTTTGACCTTTTATAAAAAAAATTCCAAGTATGAAATCCTTTATATCTCATTTCACTCTTCTAAAAATTTTTCTAAGTATGAACTCCTTCATAGTTCTCCTCTACATACTTAAAAATTTCTTCAAAAATAATGCATACCTCTACACACGGACTTTCCAGTTTATTACCTGGATTTTCAACCCCTCTTCTCATACAAAGAAAATTCAATGAACTCGTCATGGTAACCAGATACTTTTACACATAGTTTTGAAACCCAGCCTGGCCCGGTGGGTCGACCCGGGACCTGGCCGATCTGGGGCTGGAACGGGGCCGGGTTGAAGAAAAAATAGAGGAAGGAAAAACCCAGCATGACCCCGTTGACCCGGCGAGCTGACCCGGTCAAAAGCCCAAATGCAACCCGTTGATTTTTGTTTTTTTACTAAAACGATGTCGTTTTGATTTAAAAAAAAGAATTGACCCGGTCAAAATCCAGAATCCGGGCTTTGGATTGGGCTAGATCTGAAAGCTATGCTTTAACAAGTCTTTATAAATTAATACCACAAAGACTTAGGGGCTATTGATGAATCCAAATAAAATAGACCTAAACCCCTCCTCAAATAGGCCTAAAAAACATTTTCTTTAGGCTTAGGCTACCACGTCCGAGCCTAATTGCTACTAAGATACATAGGCTCAGGTATGGTGGCCCGAGCCCATACTAGGCGTCACACCTTACTGGGTGTGTCACACCTAGCAAGATTTAAGGGTGTTGGCACCAGCACCCCCTAATTAATTGGGGGTGCTGGACACAACAGCACCCTCCCAATCAAGTGAGGGTGTTGATTATGTCATCACCCTTTATTGGGTCCGAGTGTTATACTCAAACCCAATTATTTTATGTGTTGGGGCACATAAGCACATGTTATTAGGTTCGAGCATAACATTTATACCCATTTAATTAAGGTGTTGGGCACTCCAACATCTAATTTCTTGGGGGTGCTGGGTATGCAGCCCAGAACCTCTATGGAATCGGGCATGCGCCCCGAGCCCAACACTCTCTTGGGGATTTTTTTCAGGACCCCATGTAAGTCCTTCATTATTTTATATTGATCTAATACGTATTATTTTGAGTTAAATAAAACTCAAAATATCACAAGAGTAAAATTATATTTTAGCCCCTCTTCACCACGAAAAGATAAGACTCTTGAGCTATAAAATACATCATGAATCATTCAAATTTAAGGTTAATAATCTTCATTCTTAACCTTCTCGGCATACATATTTTCAAAGGTTATCTCTCTAAAATATCATTGTATTTTTTCTCTTTATAAAGTTACTGACTTTACTATTGAAGAGTCCCCATGTCTGTCAAATGAGATTTTTTACAGGTACATGGCATACCAGGCACTGCATATTAGTACCACAACTACCAACCACCTAGCATACCAGGCATCACGTGTTACTAGTTACCAATCCCTTTAGGCTTTCCATATCAAGCCATTAGACACCTTAAATATGAAGAATGAATCAAATTACTTAAATTAAAAGATCAATTAATTATCAAGTACATCAGTCTTATTCCTAAATATTTTGGATTTTAGAACTCATCACTCTCCTAACCTGTAATAATAAACAAAGTCAAGATTTGGCAACTACACTAAGTAAAATGCCTAGCATTTAATATAAGTAGGTTTACTTGTAATTTTGAAGGTCTTCCATCAATAATAGGTTTATTACTACTTGTCTTTGGAACTTATAGTTGTGTCACTGATTGAGGTCTGTTTAGGAGTGTAGTCAAACCATACTTTTAAAAAGTTTTGAAAATTTGTTTGTTTTAAATTTTTTTTTGTATATTTTGATGTATTGATATCAAAAATAAAAAAATATATAATTTTAATAAATTTTTAAATAAAAAAATATTTTGAAAAGTAATCTATATTGTATACCACTTTAGTTGACTATTGACTATTGCTCTTACATTTTATGTTTTTTTTTATATATATGATTTTTACTTTATAAACTTGATAGAAAATCAATGTTTATGATAATACATGAAAGACATAAGGATATGACTTGGAATTGTGTAAAGTTTACGATTGAAGGGAGGAAAAAAAAAAGTTTCATGAAAAGCTACTCCTTATCTTTGTCCCCCGAGAATCCCCTGGTGGAGCCGTGGAGGTACATAGAAATTGCCTCATTTTTCCCTTCACGTCTCCGTCCTTAGAACATGTTCAAAAAGTTTCTAGCACGTCCGAGTCATGGCGCTACCTAGCCGTTTTGCCTCTCTCAGCTACTGTTTATTTATTTATTTATTATAAAAAAATTCTGCGACAGCGGTAACTATAGATCACAAAACTAGCTCAAAAAAAGAAAGAAAAAAAAAGATGGGGTTAGAGTCGTTTTCTATCTCATCAGTCTCTCCTCTCATTCTGGCTAAAAGGTAATTAATCAACTTACTTCTTTTCTGGTTAATTCTTTAATGGAGTTTCTGGCTTCAGATTGCAATATATTTTCTTTGAAATAAGCAGTAGCCGCTCCCTTATTGGTTTCTTCTCCCGTGTTTTTTCGTTTGTTTGGCAATTGCAGTAATTGTTGTTCAGGAAGGGAAACAACTGCGAGAAGAAATCCCAGATGGGCGTTGACCCCCAAATCCTCGAATTTACAAAACGTAAAGTATTCATCAAGAAGAAGCTTGTGTTTGAACAGTGGGGATGGTGGAATTATGAAGACGAACCCTCGAGGGAAGGGGGTCTTTGTGGGCGACAAAGACGGTGTCATCATTGTTGACCATGGCTCACGTCGTAAAGAATCAAATCTCATGCTCAGTAAGCTGCTTCTTCTTTTTTGTCAAATACCATACCTTATTTGATTTTATGGTTTTTTCCCCATAAAAATAATAATCAAATAGCTGTGTTTTGTGAATTTCAGATGAGTTTGTGGCCATGTTTAGAGATAAAACTGGGTACCTAATTGTGGAGCCTGCTCATATGGTATTTGCTCCTTTTTCACAAACTCCTTTTTTCCCTTAGAGGTTTTTCATTTATATGTTTCAGCACGCACCCTTCATTTTTTTGGTTATATTTTCACGTTTAAGAGCATGTTTCTTTCTGCGTTTTAAAAGCGATTTTAATAATTTGAAAATTTTTTATTTTTTTATTAACTTTAAATTAATATATTTTAGTGTTTTCAAATCATTTTGATATATTGATATCAAAAATAATTTTTAAAAATAAAAAAACATTATTGACATGTATTTTGGCACGAAAAGCTATTTGAAAAGCAACTGCAACCTCACTGCGAAACACACTCTAAATACGTAGTGTTCTTCTTCAACTATTTACATCTATGAAGTGAACGATGCGCTTCTGGTAATGTTTCTCTTAATATTTTAATTTAATCAGGAGCTGGCTGAGCCCTCGATAAGAGATGCTTTTGATTTGTGTGTTCAACAAGGGGCGAATCGTGTGATCGTGAGCCCATTCTTTCTCT
>Ga0325401_1003071_pt1 | contig 15122 bp, 15 predicted proteins | sample PopdelMetagenome_FD_205666 | JGI IMG/M metagenome (GOLD analysis project Ga0325401, IMG submission 205666) | Populus deltoides microbial communities from Bellville, Georgia, United States - Xylem-PdKOR-R2 | ecosystem: Host-associated > Plants > Phyllosphere > Stem > Wood/Secondary xylem | place...
TCCCTTTCACAAGAAAGCAAATTGAATATGAAATATTTTTTTTAAGTATAGTAATTATGAATATACTAATCGATGGAAAAGGTTGAATAATCCCAACGGTCCAATCTGATCACTTTCCAACACCAGTAAGTAACCTCAAAAGCCAGTCTTTAGAGTAAAAGAATTGGAAAAAAAATTAATAATTAAGCGGAAAAAATGAGAAACATAATTTGATTTCCGCATGTAATATAAAACTTTGGTTATTTCAAAACCATGTATACATGTAGTGTATAACTCGTTTTTTAGATAAAAAAAATAAATCAGGTTAACCTGATAACCTCATAAAAATTAAAATAAAAGCTTTTTATTTATTGTATTTAATGCTTGTTTGTTTATGCTTATTTATCATATCTTAAATTATTATCTATAGTATAAAAACTTTAAAAAAAAAATGCTTTTTATTATAATTATAATTTAAAATGCGGTTGATCAATAAATTAAAATAATAATTAAAATACGGTTAATCAGTAGACTAATAACTACTTATTTGAAAGTGTGATAAATATTATATTTCAAAATAATTTTTGCTTGAAAATATACTAAAATAATATTTTTTTAAAATTTAGTTTTGGCATAATAAAAAAACAAAAAAATTAATTTAAAACTAAAAAATATGGTCCAACTGTAATTCCAAACACCTTCTAAGAGAAGAACATGTTTGGGATTGTAATAAATTTTGTTTTTACTTAAAAATATATAAAAATAATATTTATTTTTTTTAAAAAAATTATTTATGATATTAGGATATTAAAACAAGAAAAAATACATAAAAAATTGATTTAAAACTAAAAAAAATAAATATCTGAAAAAACACGGTCAATACACATCATAACACCAACTTAAATTAAATTAAATTAGAGTGTTAACTACAAAGTTAGAACTCAAATCATAAAATCTTATTGACCATTAAAGTGTTTGTAAGAAACAGTGAATGAACACAAGTGATTCATCCTTTCATATGCGTGGAGCCCACGAGAAGGACATTTGTCTGTAATCAAGCCAAAGCTAGCTTTGTAGTTGTATAGGTGTCTAATATCCATGTGTGAGAGAGAGAGAGAGAGAGAGAGAGAGAGATGCCTTAACTCTCATTGTTTCGCCTTTTCCTTTCTTTATTCCTTGCACAGACCTCAAAGGAGCACTCCTTACTTCTACTTGTGATAATGGGCGCTGCCTCTGCTCTCCACCATTAAGTGTTTTGATCATTCAATATCAACGAGGGATAGGACCAAGATAAGCAAAAAGGAAAGACAACTCAGTTTTGAGATCTGAGAGTTGAAGCTTGAGGTGGGAGATAGGGACGATGAAGCCTCTGCTGCAACCAAAGGGAGTTCTTGCTGCCCTCTTGCTGTTGATTTTTCCTGCCTTTTATTCTCCCTTCGCTCATGCCTCTCCTTCTGTCCTGTCGGTGGGTATCTTTTCTTGTTTTATTGACCGTGATTAACACCTATTCGTATTCAAGTTTGGTTATTACCTTTGATTCTCTTTACTGCAGGAATGGAATGCTCCTAAACCTAGACACCTACCTCTGCTGAAGAGTGCCTTGCAGCTTCCAACTGTAAGTAACAAACAGTTAACTGTCATTTTTTTTTCCTTGGTTATAAGTTATATATAGGGGTCTTTAACTTTACTAAATATATGCACATACATGTCCTTTATGTAGTCAAATGAAAAGCAGTCTGATCTCTGGACTCCTTTGGATGATCAAGGATGGAGACCTTGTGTTGAGTCCACAAACTCCCCCCCTTGTGAGTATCGATGACCCATAGAGCCCTTTGAGTTTTATTTGTGTAATTCTATTAATTCCTCCCATGGGATTTGTGTTTCGTGTTTGTATTTTGATTGGCTGACTTGTCCATTATTTTGAGCAGCGTTACCTGAGAAATCTGAGGGATATCTTCAAGTGTTTCTTGATGGAGGGTTGAACCAGCAAAGAATGGGGGTAGGCGCTCCTTTCTTCTCCATTTAGTTTTGCTTTCTTGCTTCTGCTTGTACAGTTAGTCATAATATGATCTACTATCAATAGATATGTGATGCGGTTGCTGTTGCTAAAATACTCAATGCGACACTTGTCATCCCACATTTTGAAGTCAATCCTGTTTGGCAAGATTCAAGGTATTTTTTTACACTCTTGCTTGTATGAGTTTCTTTATACCACGGATCAACAAGGCATTATTCTGAAGTTGCATACTTTTCTATGCAGCTCTTTCATGGATATATTTGATGTGGATCACTTTATTAATGTCTTAAAGGATGACATTTCTATAGTTAAAGAACTACCTGATGAATTCTCCTGGAGCACGAGGGAGTATTATGCCATAGCTATTCGAGCTACCCGAATTAAGATGGCACCTGTCCATGCTTCAGCTAACTGGTATCTAGAGAATGTCTCGCCTGTGCTGCAGAGGTTGGTATACCTGTACCTTTTTCTTTAAGTGTACATTTATGTTGTTCTTTACATTTTTCATCCAGGATTTCTGGTCTCAACATGCTACTATCTGTCTAATATCTCTCACACTTTTTAAGAAGCAAGCCAGCTTCCTATATACATGTTCTTACCGACCTGAGAACATGAGGAGATGGTAACAGTTACTTCAGCATTTTTGCATGGAAGTGCTGCTCCCTAGACTTAACCACACTTCATTGCAGTTGCAAACCATAACTGTTGCCATCTGCACCAAGCAATGGCTTCTTCAAATGAAAATGGAGTTTAGAGTATAAAACATTCATTTTTAGTGGTGAAACATGTGCATATACATGTATACTGGTAGCCGAAACTTCCTCTATCCAGTCCATGTACATGTGTTCCCAATAATTTTATAGGGTGAATTTTTGCAACAGTGACTCGAACTATGCCTTTTCTTGAGTAGCACAATTCTACAAATTCTTCTTTCTTTGACTTCACAAAACTATAATCAGTGATCTGCCATGTGTGTTCCAGTTATGGGATTGCTGCGGTTTCCCCATTCTCTCACCGCCTGTCCTTTGATAACTTGCCTATGGACATCCAACGTCTACGTTGTAAAGTCAATTTTCAAGCATTAGTTTTTGTTCCACATATTCGAGCACTTGGAGATGCTCTTGTCAGTCGCCTCAGAAATCCTTACAAGAATGGAGCACCTGGTGCCAGCTACCTACAGGAATCCACTGATGTGATTGATAAAGATAGTGCAGGGAAGTTTGTTGTGCTACATCTTCGTTTTGACAAGGTATGACCGAATTCTGATATAAACCAGCTGAAGTCAAGTTTGTGCTTTTGTAACTCTAAATGTTATTACCCATCACATTTTAGCAATATCAATTTAGAATGTTTTTGTTTGGGCGCATGCATCCCTTTGTTTATGTACCCTTGGCTAACCTTATTACTTGGCAGGATATGGCTGCACATTCAGCCTGTGATTTTGGTGGGGGAAAAGCTGAAAAGTTGGCTCTGGCCAAGTACCGACAAGTGATTTGGCAGGGAAGAGTCCTTAACTCCCAATTCACTGATGAAGAGTTGAGGAGTCAGGGGCGCTGTCCATTGACTCCAGAAGAGATTGGGTTGCTGTTAGCAGCTTTGGGCTTTGACAATAGCACTCGTCTATATCTAGCTTCCCATAAGGTCTTTTAGATTTACTAGTTTGGATTTGATAGCACTCCTATATAGACATTGAAAAGGATATTTATGATTCTGTGAATGGCCCTGTTTTCTCAGGTTTATGGTGGAGAAGCTAGGATTTCAACTTTACGAAAATTGTTTCCACTAATGGAAGACAAAAAAAGTCTTGCCTCTTCAGAGGAACGTTCACAGATCAAAGGAAAGGCTTCTCTGTTAGCTGCAGTTGACTACTATGTTGGCTTGCATAGTGACATCTTCGTCTCTGCTTCTCCAGGAAATATGCACAATGCTCTGGTGAGTCTTCCTAGCTGGTTTGTGCACGTTAATTTTACAGCGCATCCTACATTGAGTTGAGCTAATGTTTTGTGCTCTGCACCTCACTGCTCTAGTTTAATCTTGAACCAAAATGAGGAGTAATACTATGGACGTGGCATCTGTAATCCAAGATTTTTTTTTCTTAATGTTTAATGTGATGCTTGCCATTATTGAAATAAATGAATTAATCTAGCATTTATCACAAACTGGCACGTCAGTTAGTGGAAGTATTAATAAAGGTGCTAGTGTGTCTGGGTGCTAGCATTATTCAATGAGTAATGTTGCCAAACCAAATCCTATTTGGTTGAACTCTTTTTGATACTCCAGGTTAGGACTAGTATTTTTGCTCTGTACCCACTGCTAAGAACTAAAACAATAGAAATTCGGGTTTCACATTCATTTAGATATGAGAATAACTCAAAACATTTTGAACACCTTTGAGGTAACAGTTAAGCTATCAAAAGATATTGGTAGTTAGGAGGAGTTTAGTTTTGTTTCGATGACTGTCTTTCATCTTCCTTGTTTACAATATGATAACAGACATGAGTTGAACTAATAAATAGATATGGGAGAATAGGTTTATTTCTCCGATGTAAATCCTACCTATCCTAGCCCGCTACTGACTGATTATATTTTTATGAAAAAAAGATAAAAGTTGAAAGGGGTTCTTTATTGTATTAATCAATTGCAGCTTGATCGCATGCCAGTAAAATTCTTCTGCGAAAGTTTACATAATGAAAAATTTTGTGATGCTAACAGGTTGGACATCGGACTTATAAAAACTTGAAGACCATAAGGCCAAATATGGCTTTGTTAGGCCAACTGTTCCTTAACAAAACCATTAGTTGGACAGACTTCCAGCAAGCGGTCGTTGAAGGGCATGAAAACAGACAAGGGCAGATCAGGCTAAGAAAACCAAAGCAATCTATTTATACTTATCCTGCTCCTGATTGCATGTGCTATGCTTGATGTGATTATGTGAAGGATATCAAATCATGTGTGTTCTATTGATTTATCACCGCAACTATTGTTTGTGGCTTGTGCCCTGTAGTATTGACACCATAAATAAACATGAATTTCTTTTTCTCCAATGAATTTTTAGTACCCTTGTAGCATATTCGTGAGTGGAAATGGATTGTATTAAAATGGAAGTGGATTCAGAGAACTATGTTTTTGTCAGATTCTCGGTTGGTTCTGGTTTCTGGATAGGGATATCTGGACCAGAAGTGTTTCTATCCATCATTCAATTGTTAACAGCTGTATTCACTCCGCATCCATTCGAAAAAAACTCGTCTTTTAGTGAAATATTATTACATTTGCAGAGACCATGTCCTGGTTCGGATTTCTTTCTTTATGGCTGGATTCAGATTTCACGCCGGAGACCATTCTCGCTGGTCCCTAACAAGCTGATCTTGTCTGCACATCGTGGTACAGCAGCTAGCACTTAACAACTAAAACAATAATGTTAGTCCCAATTGAATACAGCGGGCGTGGTACTGTATTTCAGTCAATCTTGGTGAATTTAAAGGAAACAAGACAGGCACACGAGAACGAGTACCGACTTTGAGTACCAATTGATTGATATAGCAACAAATGTAACAGGACAGCCTCAAATGATTTGGAGTCAAGTTGGATCAATTTTGACAACTAGTCAAAGCTATGAAAATATACAAATCTACATCGCCTAATTTTATTGTGAAGCGAACCAGACAGTATAATCGGACCGCACTTACTATGAAGAATGTTAAAGCACATGTACGATGCCCCAAGAACTTTCATCGATGCCACGACTTGATATGGGGTTTCCTGGCCAAATTGTGCAGTTCGAAGGAGCAAAAGTTAGGACATCTGCAGAGATCAACAAAGATGATCTTACTGATCCCCGGATGTTGGAGTTGGGGGTGGACCATCTCTCCTATCCTTCACAGTGGTTGGAGATCCGGTTCCATTTTGGGATGCAGCAGCCATCTCCTTTTCCTCTGGTGGAGTTGGATGAGAAGCTATGTCTTCATCGATAGGAAGTGTTCTCTTTGAACCCTCCAAAGCAACACCAAGAACTATATTTTCCTCCAATGCAGATCTAGATGATGATGGCTGAGAAACTGACCTTTTCTCCTGTTTTGACTGGGAAGATTCCTTCAATCCACCTGCTTTTTCAGTACTAGCTTCCTGTGAGTTAACTGCAGTTACTTTGCTATTATGGCTTACATTTGCAGGACTTGTAGTCTTAGATTTGGCATCTGATGTTTTATTTTTATTCAAATTGTCAGAAACTGATCCTGCTGGTTTGGATCCCAAACCTGATGCTTCTGTAGCATTTGAATTTGTCTTAAGGACAGAAGTTGGTGGGGATTTCACTGTCATTTTGTCATCGACCCTGGAATGAGATGCGGATACTGTTGTAGACTTTGTGTGCACCTTGGCATCTGAATTTGGTGTTTCACCACTATTAGCATCTCCCTTTGAGTCAGATTTTGGTGTTTCTTTTGCCCTCGAGTCAGACTTTGTGTTTGTTCCTGCTTTGGTGTCACTTGTAAGCTTTGATGTGGTCTTACTGTCTTTCTCTCCAGTTGCGCGGCCAGAACGAGCTTGTGATTTTGCTTTATCTTCTCCATTGATTCTATAAGAAGGTTCAATCAATAGTAAAGGACGTTTCGATGCCACTCCTCCATGGTTATAGATGGAATCTGTGAAAGGAACATTTTCCATATCGGTGTCACTGGTGTCACTGTATATTTTCTGTATTGTACGGATTGGCGTAGCGAGTCGGGCCCTATGATGGCTGATAACCCTTAGTAAATCCAAAAGCACAGCTTCCTGTTTCAGTGAACATTGCATTTAAGATAAGTCTTGTCTTCCATATGCAAAATTCAGATAAGACATGCATTATCTACCCAAAAAAAACCAGAGGTGCAGATCTACATTTGATTAAAAATGACGGAGCTCCTTCCAGGCCATGAAAATGAATAAAATGAAGCTTTTATTGATTATGGGGAGACTTGAACCCAAACTTTGTAGAGGACAGTGAGCTTCATTTTCTTTGTTTTTTTTTTCCTGCCTTGTTTTCTTTTCTTTAAAAAAGTTGAGGAAAGTCAATCAAAAAGCAACAAAAGGAGTCAAAAGATGCCGATTGAGCTACAGTTCATCGGCATCTTATAGCCCATGCTTTTAATATGGGAAATTCAGTAGAATGATGACTAGATAATTTTTTAATAGAAGAGTCCTTATTTAGGGAGCTTCCGCATAAATCTTTGAAGTTCCAAATACAAGCTTTCTCAAATACAATTACAAAATCTATGTTCTATTGTTGGACATGATGAATTCTAAATATCTGGATAATTCACATATTTATGCTAACACCTGCATGCACATCAGCCTGTACAAGGTTATCACATCAAGCATAATTTACAAGTCCATGTAACTATATTTCTATGGAAGATTAAAAATTGAAATAACACAAGGAATTATGACAAATTTCGTGAGAAGAAGTTAGCATGCATTTTTCTCGTTTGCTGTTGTTAAAAGGGTGGAGAGAATGGATGATTGTGTGGCAACATGAGTCTCTCATCTTGCTGTTGGGTTCATGTTGCGCCAAGCACACAAACAAGACACCAACAGGCTCAGGTTGGATGACTGAAAATTCCCAACCAACAGTGCACCAACAGAAAGCAAGCATGATATGAATGGTTTTCCACAGTATCATAGGCCAAAAAGGTCTTCAAAGGCTTTATCCAGAAAGTCTGGAAAAGGATTTATTACAGAAAGCATAAAGAAGTCTGGGAGAGCTTCTTTTTTTATTTTATTTGTGGAAGGTGTTTTTCTACCTTTTCATATACAAAAACATACAAAATGCACAACATCAGTACCATTATTATTTCATAACGTATCTACATAGCAAAGTTTACTGTGGGCCTATATTAATCAAGATAGGGTAGTGCTAGGGGGGAAAGTATAAAATCTTTACCTTCACACAAAGGTATTCTTCATGATGTGAGGTCTTCACAAAACAGGACACTAAGATCTGTAAAATACAACACAAAGATCAGACATAGATAAGCATATACGAAACCTGCATTAATCATTCAGTTGTTCAATTAAAGCATTCATAATACTGACAATTATTGAGTGCATTTCACCCCCCCCAGAGCCTAAGCTCTGGGATGCACATGCATTTTCCTAGCACAGATATATTGCAGGGAGGAAAAATGACACTAGGCATTTCATAGTCATTAAATGCCTCAAATCTCTGCATGTTTTGATAACTTAACAGATCAACTGCATTCGTAATTTTTTTGGAAATGAAAAACTCAAAAAACTGATTAACTGGACACTTTTACTGCTCTCAACGCAAAATTCCTTAAACTAGCAAAAATACATGACCGCCACTACATGCCCCTTTAAGATAGTTCCTTTGACAAATGCATCTTTTATGAAAGTGGAATAACTTTGTCCTTAATTGGTTGGCCTTTTTTAAAAGTTAAATTCTTTTTCACATGTAAATAGGATTTGGGATATAGGATATTCAAATTAAACATGCAAAATTAACATTTTGATTCACGACATGGCCAATAACTTGGGGCCATACCTAAATTTGAAAAATGGACCATAATTAAAGCGAGACAGGAGTTGGATTTTTTTAAGCATCCCTTTGTAAGATAAAGCACTAACCAAGAGAGCCTGATTTTCAGGATTGATATTGTCCAAAAATATTCTTCTATGCAACCTCTGCTGCTCAACTTGAGGATTCTTGGCCAGGACTTTGCGCATATCAGCAACAATATTCTGCACAGAGAGAAGCACTGAACAAAGTTGCTACAGAGGAAATGTCAAATAGAATTTAAATGGTTGAAAGGGAAAAAGTCATTATGGATGAAAAGATAATGTTCTCCTCACATTAATCTTATGAGCATCCAAATGACTAATGGCCAGGTGGGTTTTAATACGCCAATGAGTCTTTTGACTGAGATTTCTTACAACGTTCACTGTGAACTTGTGATTTGGAATATGAACTGCTTCACGATCTTCACCTCTGACAATTGTTGGTGACCACCAACCCACATGCTGCAGAGAATGAGAAAGGGGAAGAAGCACATAAGGCATTGCCATCATTAGCAATGTCAAAGCAAAACTAGATTCTCAGTTGTCTGGCAAAAAAAGAAAAAGACCTTTACTAATATTTTTATATCTTTGGAAATAATGCGCACCCAGGGGTCCATTTACAGATTTGAAGCACAATATCCCAAATTTACATGTTATTTTTTCATTTTACTTTCTTGCAGCTTCTTCAAACTTCAAAGAGATGTGTTCTCATGTACAAACCTCAACAGTACCAGAAACTTCATAACCTTCAATTTTTGTTTGAATCCACTCATTCACAACAAAAGGCCGAGTTGCATGAATCATTGCACTGGAGAGGAAATTTGTGAATATCTGGAACAATGAAAAATATAAAAGTCAGACCTTGAAGAAAATGAACCTGCATGCTATTTAGCTACAGCATGAATAAAAATAAAATTTGTTAAAATAAGGGGAGAAAAAGCAAGGTTGCTGCCAGAGGCTATACACAGAAATGAATTAACTTGAAGTCCAGAAACATTAAAAGACAGGATGAATAAAAAGGACGAACTCTTTATCGCACCTCACGACCAGCAAGAGTCAGCAATACTGTCCCAAGACCTCCAGCAGTGAGCCACTTCTGGGTAGAGAAACCCAGCAACTCCATGAATAGTGAAACAGCAGCTACCCACACTGCAGAGTATACAGCTCTCCCAGCAAATTGGAAACCCATCTGTCCAAAATGCAAACATATCTTTACTTGTAAACAAGAACTCGCTGAGAAATATGTGTGTAACAATTAAGTTGTCTGGCCAGAAAGAAAATAAAGATATGTTGAAAAAGAAAACTGAGGATGAATACATCTTCAATAATGCTTATTAACTAGGTGGGGAAATTGTAGATATGGATGCCTGATCTAATTGACATCCAATTGAAAAGAAGATCAGAAGGTTATATGATCAGTGTGAATAAACAAGTTGAAAATTTTTGCATGGCTCTACTTTGTGCAATCAACAATGCTAAGCACTTTTGAAGAATGTCAATTTGCCAGTAAGAAGGATATTATGTACCTATGAACACTTAGGTGGTGCAGACACAGGAAGCAAAATTTGTCATTTTGCAGAAAAGTATCTGTAATTTCAATATTTGCGGGAGAATCCAGAATAATTGTCTGAGTCTAGGTTTTATTTTCTAATTAGTATTTAGTAGTCATAAAGAGTTATTAGCTTTATTAAGTTTTTCATGTTCTAAATAGACTATTAGTATTTTTGTTATATATATAAGAAAATAAGTCCTTGTCGAACTTGGGATACTAGCAACTCCATATAAAGGTTATGCAATGTTCAATAGAGAATTAGTTTGTTAATAAAATCCAACAATTTGCTTTTGATTGTGTGACTCGATCTCCCTTATGTATGGTGTCCACACTTTTAATCCCCATCAATCCTATGGCTATTAACCATCTAAAGATCAACTCAAACCCTAAAATTACTGTTCACGTTCCTAAACAGTCTCAGAAAATCAGATCCATAGCAGCCCCCAAAGTAGTGCTACATCAGTTGGTATCAAAGCAAAACCTCAAACCCCACTGCACACCTCAATTGATATTTCGATTCGATTCAATTCTCTGCCTGCAATTTTAGAATTGAGTGGAAAGGAGTTTTCCTGCATCCTAATCCCTTGATCGCTATGTAGACATTGTTCAATTTGCTGAAGTTCTACATCTGATTTTTTCATCATTGTTGCCAGGTTTATATTGCTGAAACTGGCTGTTTACTTGTTGAAGTTAACCTGTAGTTTGGTTTGGTTATATTCAAAAGAAGCTATTTTGTTTCCCAACAGAAGTTTTGGAGGAGAGAATATGTATCCTATACTTATTGGACATACAGAAATCCGTATGACTCGATTAAGAGAGAAGTACTAGAGGCAAATAATGAGTTGAGCTTGCTTTTGCTGATTAGACAATCTCACATGTTGCATCATATTATAGAGAGGAGCTAAGTCAAGTATTCAATCAGTATGGCTGTGTGGACTTTATAATCATATTTGAAGCGTTAGCATTCACTAATTTTAGGTATTATAAAAATGCTATGATAGCTAGAGCTTCGCTCCAAGGACGCTGTGGCTACAGTAATGGTTGAAGGTTGGAAGTTGGATATTACATTTATTCGACTCTTAGTGTTTTGACTTTTGAGAATGTACAGTAATACTAAGAACAAACCATGGATGTTATAAATCCTACACAAAAATCAAATCTGAGAGTTGAAAGGCTAAACCAACAAGTGGAGCAGCCAGTATAACCAACAATAAAGATGGAACTGCATGCTGAGAAAGAAAGCCCTAGCATAAAAAGTCAGCAACTTTTGGAAGCAAAACCTGTGAAGCCAACTATTCAGCCTGAACAACAACATGAAAAACAATTCCAGCAACCTAAGGGCCATGAAAAGAAGGTAGAAACAGTATAAAGGAATGCAGGAAGGTCTGATGAGAGGGTTCGGCAAATAGAAAGTGAAAATCACCATGTAGGAAAGAAATTCAGGGGACACCATTAGGAAGGTGTCACAGATTGACATGCCAAATACAGTAGACACCATGAAGGAACAAGAGCACAGCATCAAGAATGCTCAAGACAGAGATGAGAGAATTGTACATGTCAATCACATTGACTTCCTTCTTCCACAAGTTTGGTGATTTGATTATAGAGAAAAGCACCATGCTTTCCTCGCTGTAAAACTTATGGCATAGAGTAGTGGTATCAAGTCAAGGGAGTGGCTTCAAGCTATGAGATGAGGTGTGGAAGGTGTGGTTTTTACAATGACACTTCAAAACTTCGAGGTCTGAGTTTTCTCCTTGCAGGTTTTTTTATTCTAAATAGACTATTAGTATTTTCTTATATAGAAAAATTAGTCCTCGTTCGACTTAAAGAGTACTATAAACTCTATATAAAGGTTATGCAATGTTCAATAGAGAATCAGTTTATTAATAAAATTCCAGCATTTTGCTTTTGATTGTAAGACTCAATCTCCCTTATGTGGGACTCCTAATAACCCTAGGTGTGAAACATTGAGTTTTCTATCACTAGGTGTGACTCCTAAAAGCCCTATTAGTGTGACTCTAATAGTTCAACAAAAATTCTATATTTCAACCATCAAAAAGCCTCCATTGAATTCCCAAAAGTCCACACATCCTAGCCCCATCAATTCTATAGTTATTAACCATCTAAAGATCAGCTTGAACCCTAAAATTACTGTCCATGCCACTGTTCACAGCCCTGAACAGCCTCTGAAAGTCAGATCCAGAACAGCCCTTAAAGCTGCCCTGCATCTTGAGGGTAATGCAATCAATATCATATCACAAATAATGTAACCAGACTATAATATTGCTTAACCTACTCCATAAGGTATGCAGTAAAATGAAAGCCAATAACAATCCAAAATTGAGGACAAGATCTACAGAAATATAACTCGAGAGGCATAAAGATCGGGAAAAAAATGATATCTGCTCATAGAAAGCCATGAACCAGTGATGACCATTCAAAAGAGCAATAATGATAAAATTTCAGAGATGAAAGAGAAAAGAAAAAAGAAAAAACTATATTTTAGCATGCAAAACATACAGTTCTTGCATCACTAGGCTGTGGGGACACCATGAAGAACTTTTGAGCTTGTTGAATCATGCTGCAAAGAAATTTTTGCTGATGTTTAGTTTTCGTGCTACTGTCAATAAGCAATCTAGCTAGGAAACACTAGCCCCAAATAAGAGCCAAAACATTTTCACTTTCAAAATCACAAAGCTCTGAAGAAGAAGATGAATTAGTCATATAAAGCAGATTAGATTACAATAATGGAAGAATTATTGTGACTGTGGAAAGTAAAAGGTCACCCTGGTAAAAGAAAAATGAGAAAAAATCCATCAAGTGAAGACCTCCATGGTTTCAGTTTACTGAGTCAACGTTGAGAGATGATCTTGTCCCACAATATAAAAAAGAATAGCAAGGAAAAGAGAATGATAGTCACCTTGATAAACAATAAGCAAATGCGAGCACTGTCGACAATGATCTTACAAAATTCAAAAGCCTTTGCTTGACAACCTCACTAGCTTCTGTGGGCAAAACAACAGGATCCAGTGCCCTGCAAGAAACCAAATTGTAATCAATTACAACATTCAATAATTGGAAAATAGGTTGTGCATTTAAGACTGAACATCCACAACTTTTCTTGCAACTTTAACAAGGTGACGGTAGTTAGTTAAACCTGCAAACAAGTATCGCACCAGTCCACAGCATCAAAGGCTGAATATATGAGGCCATCACATAATAAGTTCCACTCTTTTTCCAGCTATTGTCACTTTTCTGCAAGATAATTACGCAAACACCAAAAATAAAATCGCAGAACAACAATAACCTCAAAACAATGCCATAAACTTAAACAGGGTAAACATACGTGAAATAGCAAGTTTCTGCTCTGACGCATTAGCGGCCCCAGACCCCATACAGCAAATACAATAATACCAACTGCTGGAGCTAACTTAAAAACGAGAGGACTAGTTTGTAAAGCATTAAAGGACCTGCATAATAACACACAGAGTATCAATAAAGATATCAGCTCAACGCATAAGCCACTGAAAGAAAGAAGACTACCTCGTCAACGTCACGGAAGCAGCCTTCACAGCAGGAAGTTCAAGGGCTTGGCGTGGCACCAAAAAAGAACGGCATCTAAAAGTTTTCTTATTATTACTTCTATTTAATGATACAGTATAGATTGGCCTTTGCAACAGTCGGCGACAATCGTGGAGCCGAAACTACAGCAGCAAAAAAAAAGTCATCCAATATCCAAAAAAAACCCTAAAATTAGCAACAGCATCAATAAAAAGAATAGATTAAGAAATAATTACCTTGAGGGAGGTGTTGCTTAATAAAGGAACCTTGCCCTTCCCTAGTAATATACTCTGAAAGAAGAAAGAAGAAAGAAGAAGATGAAACAACAACAAAAACAACAAAAGGTAAGAAGAAAGGAAAGGAAAGGAAAAGAAAGAGCACCTTAAAAAATTGATTATGATTGTTGTTTGAGGGCTGGTTCCTGCAAAACCCCAAATCATGGGAAAATTGCAAGGAACCAGAAATAGCCATTTTGTTGCCTCAAAAATTCCGAAGTTAAGATTGATTTTTTCTTGGGAAAAAAAAAAAAAAAGAGGGGAGGAGGAGGAGGAGGAGGACTACGGAATTTCAAGCATATTCCCCAAATGAAAAATACCACTTCAGAAAAATAGAGTTTCGTGCATTTTTTAAAAAAAATAAAAGAAAAGCAAAAAACAGAGAGTGGAAGAATAATATATTATATATATACGAATATGAGGAGAATCTCAGGCCTTGAAGACCTTTTTTTTTTCCGCGCAACAAATACGTGCGTTTAATTTGGGCTGTAAGCCCTGATTTTTTTTATATAAAAAAAAAAACAACAAATACGTGCGTTCTCCTTCGCGAAAAAAATATTAAAATATGGGATTTACTATAAAAACAATCATGGGTTTTTTATTTTTTTGATAATTATTTTTTCATGCTCTATTCATTTAAATTAAGCTATATGTATTGATTAATGAAATATATACTTAAAATTCACGGGTTAGAAAAATAATATATAACACGAATGCAAAAAAACAAAAGTAATGAAGTTATGAAAGCGTTGCACCATGTTTTCTAAAAGGTAAAAACAAATTACTAAAAAATAATTTTTTTATATTTTGGATTGTTTTAATACACTGATTTTAAAAATTATTTTTAAAAAATAAAAAAAAATTATTTTTAATGTATTCCGATGTAAAAATACTTTAAAAAATAACCGCAACTACACTTCCAAAAAAACAGATAGAGTTACAAAGCTAAAAGTTTTACATCATCCGAAAAGATATTATTCAAATATGATATGAGAGAATAATATCTTAAAAATGTAACTTTTTGTTTTCTAATTGTTTTCTATTCATCTAATAACTGTTCTTCCAAATAACAAGTATTCTTTCTTTTATAATATCAAATTACTCAATGAAAAGAAAAATATTTTATTGCTTAAATTATCTTAACTTTCATTTTAATGGATGATATAAAAAATAATTTTGATGGTAG
>Ga0325401_1003075_pt1 | contig 15118 bp, 8 predicted proteins | sample PopdelMetagenome_FD_205666 | JGI IMG/M metagenome (GOLD analysis project Ga0325401, IMG submission 205666) | Populus deltoides microbial communities from Bellville, Georgia, United States - Xylem-PdKOR-R2 | ecosystem: Host-associated > Plants > Phyllosphere > Stem > Wood/Secondary xylem | place...
AAAATAAATATTATCATTAAGAAGCACTTGTCATTATGAGATGTAATTCATAGCTTTAAAGGGTTTTACTGAATCATTATTTGATTATTATTATTATTATCATCACAATGAGCTTCTTTGTCACCCAACTAATTTGATTATTGTTTGTTATCCCTTATAGGGTCCATTACATTACCCTTCGGTTGCTTAACTTTTCAAGAACGACTTATAAGAAGTATCAATGTTATTTTTTTTAAGAACTTTGTATACTTGGGCATTGACCTTTTTTGTTTGAAAATATTTTTTGAAATTAACTCGTAAATTTTAAGGATCATATCCATTTAAGTCTAAATATTGCAAAGAAATAATAAGATGTAATTTTGAAAGTTTTTTTGTGATCGTAACCCTAATAAATGTCATCTAACACTAAGATATAGTTTTGCGTATTTTTGGTTGAGAATTGAAGCATTAGCTCAATGTTAGGCTATCCATAACTCAAATGATTTTTTTTATGTATTTTGAAAACATAAATTTATCCGATGTAAACTCAAAGCTATTTATTTTTGATGTCTTAAACCTTCTAGGAGTTTAATCTTTCTTTAGGAAAAAAGATAATTTGATCCTTTTGTTGTTAGGACCCATATAAACAAAAAATAAAAAACAAAAGTTGGAAGAAAATTAAAAAAAAGATATAATTGTGAGAAGAGTATATCATAACGCTAAGGAAATTGCCGAAGACTAGCTAAGAAATATCAAATATATAAGATTAAAGTTTTTTTGGACAATGTATTTTTGACTAATGAAGACTATATTAACAAAATTTGAGGAGGAAAATTCAAAATTTAATATCTAAGGATTTAATTAGATTTGTTCATGGTTTATTTGAATTTATTGAAGACTTAGAAATTTTGATTTTTAAAAGTCTATTTACACTTTAAATTGAAGAAATTAAAGTCTGGGGATTGCATTGCAATTTTTAGGAGTTAATTTGGTCAAATCAGGGGCATGGTTTCATAAATATTGAAGTTTGATGGGCAAATAGGGACTTGATTAAAGAAATCCAAAACAAAGGATCAAACTAAAAAAGGTGTGTGAATATAGTTGCTAAAATTGACCAAATTAGAAGGGTCAAATTGAATAAATTGAAAGTTTGTTGGTCAATTGAGGGCCAAAGTGCATAAATTCATAACCAATAACCAAAATAAAAAAGGTGGCTAACATAAGAGCTTATATCTGCGTTTGGCGGGGGTTAAATTGCATGTAATTAAAAAATGTTTTGTGTCAATTAAAGGTACATGTGCCACAATTAGAAGAAAATTGACTAAATTGTAACTTTTCTAAATTCCAAATTAAAAACCCTAATTTCTATGGTTTTTTAATCTAGACGACGCGTCGTGTAGCCTCTATTTGTTTTCTTCCATGGCAATTCATAATGATCAGGTTAACACCTTTCAAGAGCTTGTTCTGGAGTTCTAGACTTTCAAATGACATGGTGTTTTTTTTTTAAAATAGAAGAGGAACATCCTTCCACAACTTTATTTCCATGAAATTAGATGTTTACATCCCAATGTTGTCATGGAAGTCCTTAACATCTTGTCTCTGGTCAACCATCACTCAAGTTTTAAATTTTGGGTTGATCAAGTTGCCACCTTTGAATGAATAAATGTGGAGTTACGAACCTCTAAATTGAGTAAAAATAAATCCAAATGAAAGATGTGCACCCTGTTTACTAGATTCAGGTGGTCTCAAGCGACTATGACATTAGAATTGCTCTAATGAAGCTTTGAAAGTGAGTAACTCAGTCATCCCCAACAACACAACTATCTTGCAAAAAATGATTTGGTTTCTGTGTGTTTATACACAAAAGCTTCTCAATGGGTCTTTATTAAGGGTTCATAACACTCTTATCAAGATCAAGAGGTCAAAAATGGATTCAAGACTTCCCAAATACCTATAAATACCCCTCTTTAAGCATGCTTAGGGGCTGAAACAGAAAAAAGAAGGGAAAGAAAAAAAAAAGGATAAGAAAAGATAAGGAAAAAAAGTAATAATAGTAAGAAATACAAGGTTAAAGGTCCAAAAGAAAAAAATCAAGTTTTTTAAGTTTTGTAAGCTTGTGAGAGGAAAATTTTTTCAAAGGAAAGCAAATAGAGAATAGTTGTTCTAGGTATACATTGCAGACCAAAAAATAGGTCTTTTATGGCCTGCTTTTATTGTTTTTGTTATTTGTTTTGTTTATGTTTATGTTTATGTTTATGTTTATAAGCATAAAAAGAGGTTTGAATTGTCATCTCCCATAACTGTATGGTGAATTTGCTTAACATCCAACCCTAATTGTACAAGCCAGTCATTAACCTTGTTTATAAGCATAAAAAAAGGTTTGAATTGTCATCTCCCATAACTGTATGATGAATTTGCTTAACATCCAACCCTAATTGTACAAGCCAGTCATTAACCTTGTTTATAAGCATAAAAAAAGGTTTGAATTGTCATCTCCCATAACTGTATGGTGAATTTGCTTAACATCCAACCTTAATTGTACAAGCCAGTCATTAACCTGTACCACATCTTGTTGGATATCATAGAGCAACTTGTCAACTTCTCCATCTTTTTGATCCCACCTTAATGTAAAACTATCAAACTTGTTGGTTAAAAACTGTTGAAGTAATAGGTTGGTTGAGGGTGACTCTGGTTTAGATGAGATGGACTCGTTATCAAAATGTATTTTCTTGCGAACCAAAACTTCAAATTTCACAATAATTAAAACATAAATTCTGCCAAATATTTTCACTATGGGTTCAACATCTCTAAAGGGAACCTTAGCTAGAATAACTACTCTAGTGATCAGACAACTAAAAATAAAACTTGATTCCTTGTTAGATAAAACTTTTTGAATTACATCTATAAAACGTGTAGCAAGATCAATGGGTACATTAATTGCAACGGCATACATGAATTGTTCCTTTTCAATAGTCAGTTTTGTGTGTCTAGCAATTAGTCATAAGTTATTCATGACAATTTTTGCTAATAGTCTATAGGGTACCACCATTGATTTCATAGGTAACCTCTATGAATTGGTTATTCATTTAGGTCTATTAATTCTCATAAATAAATCACTCATTTGAGTTTTGGATAGTGTACCAATTCCTTTGAAAGGAAGATCTAAACTATTGATGTTACGCAAGCCATACAAATCTTTAATAACAGAGGGGACAAGGTAAGGGTTTGACCCCTTACTTAGAAAGTGATTGACTTTTCATCTAAGATCCTATTTGTTTTATCAAAAGTGGTTTTCTAGAAACCATTTTCCAAACTTTCCTGCATTTATTTGTCATTAGAAAAGTTGGTAAACGAAAAACACTTTCTAATCAAAGGAAAATTTATCTTGGTTTCCAGGAAAGTATTTTTCTTTTATTTTCGGTGGAAAACACTTTCTAAAAGTTATGAAAATTTTATAAATGTCATGTTTTTTGCTGATTATATCAAATTTGGTCTTCAAACTTTTGATTGTTATATATTTTATTTTGAATCTTTTTTTTTCAATTTTATCCCTTAGAATTTGATCTAATTTGATTTTTAAATCAACTTTTGTCCTTATTTTTATGATTATTATTTTCTTTTCTCTTATTATTTTCTGAATTGAAATTTTTTATCTCTTAGATTTGGTCCTTATTCTTTTTATTGTTATTTATTTTATTTCAAATAATTTATGAAATTGTATTTTTTTTTAATTTCATCATCTTTCAACTTTTTTATCTGTTAGATTTGATCTCTATTATTTTGATTGTTATTTATTTTATTTGATATAATTTTTGAAATTAGATTTCTTTTTCAATTTCATTCTCATTTAACATTTTAATTTGTAAGATTTGTTTCTCGTTATTTTAGTAAACTTGAAAGTGTTTTTCAAATTATTTTTCATAATACTATCACACATCGAAAAATAATTCACTTTCCAGGAATCTATTTTTTGAAGAAACAACTTTTTAAAAGAAAACTACTTTTCAGCAAATAAAATTCTCTCATAATTTCCATATAAGGACCAGGTGCCCCTTCAGTTAGCTTTTCCCATTTTCTTTTTCTAAATATTTCTTTAATGAAAGCAAGGGCAGTATTAGATAAATGAATTATAGATACCTCACGTTCTCTCAACACATTCTTCCTTGAGATATTGGTCTTGTATGCCTTTTCTACCTTTAGTGAGGTGAAACACCCATCTTGGCAGAATGTTGTTTAGGTTTTAATAAACTGGCTACACCTTTGCTTTTCTCATTAGTCTTGTGAACTTGGGAAGGCTAAATAAGGGTTTTCTCAAAAGATAAGGTCTCCTGCTCTTGTTCATCCGAGGAGCTCAAAAGAGGTGGTGTAAGTTTCTTTTATGCTTTCATCTTATACCAACCTTGTATCAATTAACACAACATTCATCAATAATGTTTCCAAGAAATTTCAAGATTCATGCTTTTCAATCTCACATAAGATCCAACAATATGTTATATTGTTAGATCAACAAACAATCATCTTACCATTTGTCTTGAACGATGTAGAATGCAAGATTGAAGAGAAGATTTTGAATGAATGTTAAAGAGGTTATTAGGGATATCAAAATAGAAAATAGATGGAAGGTTTTGTCTTGGAAATGGGCAAAACAAGGACTTTAAGTCAAGAAGACAATAAAGAGAATTGATTTGACTGAAGTTTGTGGTGAAAACAAATATAATAATGCAATATTTGACAAAGGCTCTGTCATATCAAATTATGTTTCTTTTCTTTTTATTAATAAGTCCAATTGACTTTTTCCTATTAAAACATGTCCTTTGATTGTTTAAAGACCTTTTTTGAAACCAAAAAACCTTCTTTGAACCACTTATTATTTTGTTTTCAAAAAAATAGCTACGTCATTAAAAGTTATAAACCTTAATAAGGCAAGCCAACTTTTAGCCTAAAAACACTCACAATTGACAATTTTGAAAAGAGATACTTATCTCAATGGTTAATTTTCATTCATGAAAGCATATCCCTTTATTTGACCAAATAGAGACGTGAGTATGTGAGTGAGATAAACATACCATTCTAAATTTTTTTAAAAAAACAAATTCTTTGATCATCTTTATACATTGATAAAATATGATTAGTAGGATGTTAGCAATATACCTTAAAAGTCAAACTTTATGGATGATATATTTTGTAACATGAAATATTTATTACTTGAAATAATTATTTGAAATGCCACAATCACGAAATAATTACTTGAAATAATTATAGATCATGGATGATATATTTTGTAACATGAAATAATTACTTGAAATGCCACAATCACCGACGTCGCTACCGACGGATATAAATCCGTCGGCATTTCACAGAGAGTTCGAAAATAATTACTTGAAATGCCACAATCACCGACATACATACGAACAGCTATAAGTCCGTCGGTAGTTTGTCGGCGGGTCAATTTTACCGATAAAATTACCGACGGACAGCGCAAATTTCAAAGGGTTGTGCATTAAATGCATATCTGACCGCGTCATAGTGCCGAAGAAATTACCGACGGACCACGAAAAAAATGGTGGGTCATTAAAAATTTTGGTGCGAAATTCAAAATTTATTGACGGATTTTTGACACTTCACCGATGGAATAAATGAAAATAATAATTAATTTTATATCCATCGGTGAATCCGTCGGTAAAACTGCCATATAAGTCCCCCAATAGCCTCTTTAGTTCATTTTTTCTTCTCCTCAGTTTTTCACCGATTCTTTTCCTCTCCATTCTTCAAAGGTTTCACTAGCAATCACTAGCAACTTTTCTCGTGAATCTTTATCAGTTTAAAAGGTATGTATTTCTTCTATTTCATTTTATTTTAAGGGTTTTTTTTTTGTTATGTTTTTTGTTTTGGTGTATTTTTTGTAATGTAGATAAAGTCTATAATATTTTTTTGCATAATTCATTGCTAGAGTTTATAGTTTTTTTTTTTTTGAATTTATTGAATATTTTTTATTTTTGTATTGGCATAATTATTATTAGTTAATTTGTTGAATATTTATTGTTCATGTTGAATTTACCATAGAATTAGTAATTGAATATGTTGGAATAATTATTAATTTTACTCTATTATTGCATGATTTGTGTTTAAATTTTTCCATTTATTTTTATTGTTATTCTAGAGTTTTTTTTTTTAATTTATTGTTTTGTTGTATTGGCATAATTATTGAATAATTTTTTGAATTGTAATTGTTAATGTTGAATTTACCTTAGTATTAGTAATTGAATATTTTGGAATAATTATTAATTTTACTCTATTATTGCATGATTTATGTTTAATTTTTTTCATTAATTTTAATTGTTAGTCTACAGTTTTTTTTAATTTATTGAATATATTTTATTGTTATATTGGCATAATTATTGAATAATTTGTTGAATTGTAATTCTTAATGTTGAATTTACCTTAGGATTAATAATTGAATATATTGGAATAATTAGTATAGATTGGGTCAATTGGTTGTAGCTTTTGTTAATATGTGCAGGTTTGTGGATTTGGGCAGTATCCAGTATAGGGGAGGTGCTGTCGAATTGTTTACCTTTATATTAATTTGTAATGAACATTATTTACCTTTAAAACTTCATTTAATATTTTTTTGAAACATATTCAGTTTGTAATGAATATTATTTAACTTTGAATTTTTTTTTATGTTTAATATAAATTTTATTTGCATAATTGGTCTGTATTACCATTTATTTATATAGTTTTATATTATATATTTTAAATAATTTTTTAGAAACAAATTCAGAAAAAAAACTATTACTAAGGGTTTTACCGACGGAATTAATCCGTTAGAATCTGACAGTAGCATTCACCGACGCATTCACTAACGGATACATTCGGTCGATATTTCAAACACTCACCGATAGCTTTCCTGACGGACTTACTCCGTCGGTATTTAACAATAGCTGCCACACTTACCGACGAATTTACAGACGGATATATTCGGTCGGCATGTCATACACTCACCGATAGTTTTACCGACGGAAAGTAGCCGTCAGTAAATCACAATATCACCAACGGAATGAAAATCCATCGGTATATTTCAAGCGGGAAACTTTTTTTTTTGGCGCGCAAATTCCGTCTGTAAAACTATCAGCAAATGGCTTTATTGTTTTTCCGACTGATATAGCAATGAAATGGGGAATCACCGACGAAAGAAAAGCCGACGGACATAATCCGTCGGTAAATAAATCACCGACGAATAGCTAATCACACACCGACGGAATATGTCCGTTGGTAAAACTGTGAAATCTTGTAGTGATTTATAATTAATCCAAACACATTCAAAACCCCATTTAATGTCGTTCATGCTAAGATAGGATGACGACTCGATTGGGGTTATCTCTGGTTGGAGTAAGCTTTGTTAATTGTTTTCTTATTTTGTCCTGTTTATTTATCGGTCTAGTAATTTAATCTAGCATGCATTTCTTTACATACTATTTATACATAAGTAAATTGAATATGGATTCATGTCTTCATGCATTTTAATTCTGAGAGTATAAAACCCAATTCTAGGTTAGTTGGGGGATTATCGGTATACCTGATGACTTTCAGTCTGGATCCAAATTCGTGAAATATTCAACTATGAATTAAGTTATCACTTGGTAATGACGATCATACTATGTCTTAACCATCACTTGTAAACCTCTATACTGCCTTCATAAAAGGTTGTCACTAGGCAGATCATAGATCCTTTCTCGATCAGGTAGTAAGCCTACTCCTTATATAATGACTAGAACCTACCCTTAAGATGATTAACTCCTTAATAATTCATTTTTGCATTAAGGCAAACCTGATCAAAATCCTAAAATCTGCATGATTGTTTTTAGCTAAGACCATGACTTCCACAACTTTTTCTGAATATGAGCAAAAATCTGAGATGATACAATTAGCTTAGGGGAATTGCCTAAGAACCAAGATAAGTGAATTACCGCACATAACTAAAGTACATTATTCTATAAATAATATGGAGAAACTGGTGTCAATTCTGGGTTATGTAGTGAGACTTTTTTTAAAAAAGAAGTATGAAAGGATCGTTCATCTAATGAAGATTATAGTACAAGTTTCAGCAGTTAAAGCCTTGTTGCATTTCTAGGACCTAAATTACATATGTTTTTCCTTTGAAGAGATTGACACGTCCTCTACTATTGAGGAATATGTTCAAATTTTGAATTTCCTAAACAACCTTGACAAAGTTTATTTTAGAAAAAGAATTGGAGACAAAACTACTGAAGTCTCTAAATTGCTACACTTAGACAAAATTAGCCAATATAGAACAACTAATGGAATAAGTGGAAGCTTATTGAAGCCATGCTGAAGATAAAAAAAAGATAAGGGGAAGTTAGGAGATGAAAGATACCAAGCAATTGCCTTTTTCATATTTAGGTTAGTGTTGTTTCCATTAGAAGTTGTTATGATTATCAATGTTGAAGTCATTAATGCTTTTATTGAATATGAGCACACGAGGAGCAACCCTACTACAACTATTTTAGCTTAGACTTTCCTGTCACTAAACCAGTGTAAGATACATAGAAGGGGTGCAATGCAATGTTGTATTTCTATGCTATTTATATGGGTGGTAAGCCATTTGAAAACTCTGAGAGAGGTTTCAATAATTTCTAGTGGTTTAACATAAGGTCTTTAACTTGCTATGAATGAAGAATGAAGTAGCTTGGATGAAAAAACATGGGTACAAAAATAGCAGACTATTCCTCATAGTAATTTCAGATGGAAAGCCTATTGGGTTGGAAACTCCTCTTATGTCATAAGCTGTGGAGAAAAAGCATGGGTCTTGCTGATTGGACTATTTGGTTATATTAGTTATTCATATTTAGTTTCTAAGTAGTTTGGGGAATTCATCATGTATCAAGAACCTGCGATTTAGCTGAATACACTAGGTTGTTTAAGGATCTTGATTCTCTAGCCAAATTAGAAGTTATCAAACAAGACTGAAGACAACTTGCACTGGTTCAAATAGGTGAAAAAAAAGTCAAATTCTTAGTTAGTCCTAATTATTCTATTTGGATAAACGATGGGTTATCTAGTGTATTTGATAGCTTTGAAGCCCAAAGCCCAAAAATAGTTAATGAAGTTCAACCATTTATCACTAGAGAACCCAACACTAACAGAAATTTGCTTAACACCAATAGAATTACTGACGGAATAATTATGTTGGTAAATTGTAGAGATAATTACCGACAAACACTATTATGTCTGTAATTCTGTCGGTATATACCGACCGAATACTGCTATCGGTATATACTGACAGAATTACATACAAAATATTCAGAATTAAAAAAAAAATGGTTCACTGACGTGGAAGTTTTTGCTTGTGATTTTACCGACGAAATCACCGAGGGATTCAAATCAGGATCTCTGTACAGTAATGTGACCAATTCACAGTTAAAATTATTGATAGAATCACTGAGGGATTCAAACCGGGATCTTCATACAGTGACATGACCAATTCACCATTAGAATTGCCGATGGAATCACCAACAAAATTATTGTGGATTTTAGGTGATTCCCTCGGTAAAAGTTAATATATCACCACTCTGCCGACCTTCTCCTCCCCTATTTCTCCTTCTTCTTCCCCATCCCAACTCTCCCCTCCCTCCCAAACTGCAAACAATCACCCCCCTAAACAAATCCCCCTTTTCTCGACACAAGTCATATTTCTTTAAGTTTTGTGGTCACAACATCCGTGTTCTGATTTATTGTGGATTTTATTATTTTTTGTAAGTAAATCTGTATTTTTTTTTATTTTAACATTTAAATGTTAATTTTATTGTTTTTTTAGTATATGTATTTTGTTAGTGTATGTACATGTTTATTGTTATTTCTCAAACAAACTTGTAGTATAAATGTGTAATTTTGTATTTGTTATGGTTTGTTTTAGATTTTATAAAATTGTATTTTTTTGTAAATTGTTGAAACTTTGTTGAATTACCGAATTACATGTGTTGTGGTAAAATAATTAATAGCTTGTTTAACAAGTCCATTTTAATTTTTATCAATGCTATTGCGGAGTTGTAATTTCCGTAAATTTATATGTATAAATTTGTATGAACATTGATAATTGATAATGAATGTTTATGAGAAGTTGTAATTAGCTTGTTGGATAATCTCAAAGTAATCCAATATTTTTGCAAATTTATTTATCTAACATAGTTAATTAATACATATTGTCATCGTAATTTTATAGAGGTTCGATAGAAGTAATTGATGATCATTCATGGATGTATCGAGATTCACCCTAAGGATTTCAAAGGATGGATTATTGTAACGGGGTTCAGGGTTTTATTAATTTCGTAACATCTATTCCTATAAATTTTATTGAAGGCGGTATTAGGTGTCTATGCAAGAAGTGTGAAAATAAAAAAATATCTGCATCCAGATGTTGTAATGATGCATCTTCTACACAAAGGGTTCATGGAGAATTACCTGTGTTGGTATGCACACAGAGAAGTATTTGTTCGTAATAAGAGCATGAAAGAAAGCATGGTTGGGTCAATTTCTAGTGCCAGCAACGTGCAGGGAGTTGCAAATGACAACAGTAATCCATACAGGAATATGGTTATGGATGCAATTAGAATGAATCAAGATAATGTCAGTCAATGTCTAATCGTAGAAGAAGAACCTAATGCAGATGCAGTTAGGTTTTTTGATCTGTTGAAAGATTCTGACGAACCATTAAGGGATGGCTGCACGAACCACATTAAATTATCGGCCGTAGCACAGGTGTTCACCATTAAGTCAGATCACTGGTTGAGTGAGGCCGGTTATGAGAAAATTATCGAATGAGCGAGAAGCATTTTACCTGAAGGGAATAGGCTGAAAGAGAACTTTTATGCTGCAAAGTCCATGATGAAACCCCTCAGTTTAGGATACTAAAAAATTAACATGTGCCCTAACTTCTGCATGTTATACTACCTTGAAAATGCTGAGCTGATCGAGTGTATGTTATGTGGGCATTCCCGTTATAAACTTAGAACTAGCAGGGGAAAGACTCTTGTGGCATATAAAAACTTAAATACTTTCCAATTACACCTAGATTGCAGAGGTTATTCATCTCACCAAGAAATGCTGAGCACATGACAAGGCACTAATCACATTATGCGATCGATGGAGTGATAATGCATCCTTCTGACGGTGAAACATGGAAACACTTTAACAGTGTGCATCCTCACTTTTCAGCTGAATCAAGAAACATGCATCTTAGGTTGTGTATAGACGGATTCAACTCTTTTAGGTCATTTGCTGCTCTTTATTCTTATTGGCCGGTTATACTCACATTTATAACTTGCCATCGGGGATGTGTATAAGGTCGGAGTTCATGTTTTTATCTACTGTCATACCCGGTCCGAGCAACCCAGGCCGAAATATAGATGTTTGTCTTTGACTGTTGATTGATGAGTTGACGCAGTTGTGGTCCTCCAAAGCTTTGACTTATGATATATTGAGGAAACAAAATTTTGTTACGAAGGCGGCTTTGATATAGACTATCAATTATTTTCCAGCTTATAGAATGGTTTCTGGTTAGAGCACTCATGGAAAACTAGCATGTCTATACTGCATGAAAAATAACAAGGCATTCATGTTAACAAACAGAGGTAAAACTATTTTTTTTATTGTCACCGTCGTTTCTTGCTACCGAATCATAAGTACAGAAAGAACATAAATGATTTCTTTGTTGGTAGAATTGAAAAGGATGTTGCACCCTCTCGTCTTTCTGGTGAAGAATTGCATGATGTTGTATCAGAGTACAGTGACATTGTGTTTGGTCTCTAATCAGGTAAGCATAAGTTTCCTGGTTTTGGTTTGACCCATAATTGGGTAAAGCAAAGTATTTTTTGGGAGCTTTCTTATTGAAAGACCAATCTCCTTCGCCATAACCTTGACGTCATGCACATAGAAAAGAACATGTTTGAGAACATTTTCAACACCATCATGGATGTGAAGAGGAAGACAAGCTTCGTGTTAGATAAAAATACACACTACTTGTCTGCAAATGGCTTAAGAGTTTGCATTTTCTTGATGGAGATGCCTCAAACATATCAAGGTTAGTTAATACGGAGGAATGCAAATTGTATGGAATGAAGAGTCATGAATGTCTTGTGTTTATGTAAACACTCATTCCATTAGCTTACTTGAAATGATATTCCCTCTATTATTTTTTGACTCAATGGAGCATCTGCCCATACATTTACCGTTTAAGGCAAAAGTTGAAGAATCGGTTCAGTATAAATGCATGTACCCATTCAAATGGTTAGATATTATAGTTGCAATGTAATTCATATATAAAAGTATTTTCTTTGCTTTTTTTAATTGAAATTTTTTGATAATTCAATGCAGGTACTTGTTCAATCTCAAGAAAAAGGTTATGAACAAGGCGCATGTTAAGGCTTCGATATGTGAGACCTATATTGTTGAGGAGATCTTAATATTTATCTCGTACTATTTTGAACTTCATTTAAAAACGAGAATCAATCGCATTCCATGACATGATAATGGTGGTGAAGTGCCTTTCAGTGGAAACTTGTCAATATTTTCGAATCCTGGACGACCTACGCCTAAAAATGTCGTAATGGGAAGATATTTATCGAAAATAGAGTTTAGACAAGCACACAATTATGTTCTATTTAACTGTGATGAGCTAAGATGTTTTATTCAATAAGTGTATATACAATTATGTTCTATTTAACTGTGATGAGCTGAGATGTTTTATTCAATAAGTGTATATACTACTAATTGACACTTTGTTAAGAACACACTATTTATATATTGTAATATCATAAACTCATATAATTTGGAATAACCTTGCAGACAACATCGACAATATTTACTGTCCAATAACTCACAGCTGACCGAATCCCAAATCTTTCAATTACAAGATGAACAATTTGCCAGATGGTTCATAACACATGTAAGTACTATCACAAACTCATTATCTATTGCAAAGTTACTGTATGTCATTACAAAATTCTCGTTTATTGTTTATTGATGTATATTAGATACAAGGTTTATCAAATGGGAATGAGTGCTGCTAAATCATTGTCTTCACTAAGCCTAGACCCTGAAAGAAAAGTTAAGTGCTACAACGGGTATTTTGTCAATGGATATGTGTTCCATACAGAAGAATACGGGCATGGAAGAAAGACATACAACAACGGTGTTTGTGTTAAGGGATCGACTAGTAGTGAGTTAAAAGTTGACTACTATGGTAGATTAAAAGAGGTCGTTGAACTTCAATATTATAGCGAGCAGATTAGAGTGTTTTTATTCAAATGCTATTATTATGACACAATTAACAGAGGAATCAGAATTGATCCTTACTATGGTCTGGTCAGAATCAACTCAAAAGCTAGACTCCGCAACGTAAACTATGTCTTTGTTTTCGCAAAGCAATGTCAACAAGTTTATTACACATACACCCCTTCCTTTAGAAAGGATCAACCAAGAGTTGATTGGTTATCCGTTTTAAAAACAAAACCCAGGGGTCGTGTCGAGGTTGTTCAGGATGAGAATGAAGACACAAGTGTTTAAGATGAAGTCTTTCAAGTTAGTGAGTTGGTTGAACCATATCGAGTTGCTCCTTTGATTGATTTGGAAGAAAATTCAAATTTTCATGTTTTCGATGATAGTCTTGTTGATGTTAACGTGAAGGAGTTGAATGTTTTTTCAAGCTCTAGTGGACAAGCAAATGTCAATGAACATGATGATGGTGACATCCATATTAAAGATTGCGATGAAGGTGATGACTATTCAATTGACAATGAAGAACAAGAAAATTCTGACTAACTATCAGAATGAAGAAATGTGTAAAGCATTTTTTTTCATGTAATATATACTATGGATGATATTTTGTAACACGAAATATTTATTTTATAAGTGTTAACTCTTGTTATTGTTTTGGGTGATGGATAGTTTGTAATTTAAGTGTTTGCAGGAAGGTAAATAGGCAATACAAACATAATCTTACATGCACAAAGCACGATCACTAACTTCCATACCAATAGATTACACATCCATCGGTATTTCATAGAGAGTTGCTAAATATTTACTGGAAATGCCATAATCACCGACATCCATACCGACAGATTACACGTCTGTCGGCATTTCACAGAGAGCTTTGTTGGAAATGCCACAATCACCGACGACTTTGCGGACAGATTACAGTTGGTCGGCATTTCACAGGGAGCTTCACTAGAAATGCCATAATCACTAGCGACTTTGCTGACAAATATAGTCCGTCGGCATTTCACAGAGAGCTTCACTGGAAATGCCACAATCACTGATGACTTTGCAAATGGATACCGTCCATCGACATTTCACAGAAAGTGGTGGAAATGTCACCATAACTAACGACTTTGCAGATAGTTACAATTCGTCAGCATTTGTCATTAGTTAACAATTACTGACAAATTCACCGACGGACAGTACAAATTCCAAAGAGCAAGTATTAAATGCATCTCTGACCACGTGCCGTTGCCGATGGAATTATTGACGGACTGTGAAAAATATGGACGGTGATTGAAAATTCTGTTGCGAAATTCAAAATTTACGGACAGATTTTTGATATATCACCGATGGAATAATTAAAAATAATATAATTTAAATTGGCCGTTGTCAATGCCGTCGGTAAAACTGTGCTATAAATCCCAATGACCGTCCCTTCAGTTCATTTCTTCATCTCCTTCGTTTCACAGCTCTCATTTTCATTTTCTTTCATCTCATTTGCTTCAAATGTCTTGTTTTTTTGCTTGTATTCATCAGTTATATCTTTAACAAATTAAAAGGTATGTATTTCTTTTACTTCATTCGCTTTAAGATTTTATTTTTTTATTTGTTCTTTGTTTTAGTTATTGTTATTTTTGTTATGTTTTTTGTTTTGATGTATTTTTATAAAGTAGATAAAGTCTTGAAATAAACACATTATTAAGGTAAGCATTTTTCATTCCTAAAATCTATAGTTTTTTTTTTTTAATTTGTTCAATATATTTTATTGTTTGTATTGCCATAATAATTGAACACTTTGTTGAATTTACCTTGTAATTAGTAATTGAATATATAGGAATGAATTTAATTATTTTATCTCAAT
>Ga0325401_1003076_pt1 | contig 15118 bp, 9 predicted proteins | sample PopdelMetagenome_FD_205666 | JGI IMG/M metagenome (GOLD analysis project Ga0325401, IMG submission 205666) | Populus deltoides microbial communities from Bellville, Georgia, United States - Xylem-PdKOR-R2 | ecosystem: Host-associated > Plants > Phyllosphere > Stem > Wood/Secondary xylem | place...
ATCCAAGCTGTTGAAGCAATGGGTTACTCAGTACCTGACAGCCCGCTAAAAGTTGACAGAATGCCAGCAAGTGAGTTCTCCGCTTTCGTCTCGGCGGCATGGCCCGAGTTACAAGCAGATATGCCAAGTCAGGATGAATTCTACGAGAGGATGACCGAACGCCGCGCTGTGATCGGCCCCTTCGCAGGCTACGATACTGCGGTGTAGAGCAACTGCTCAGTGCTGACCCAAGCTCGGGGGCGATGCACGGCGCCAAGCGGTACTACCCGCCCCACCTTCCGCCCCCGCATCCCCGCCGCTAAGGCGGCTCCATGTCCGAGATCACCCCCGAGGTCGTGGCCACGCACGGCCTGTCCCCCGCCGAGTACGACCGCGTCCTGAACGCGCTGGGCCGCGAGCCCAATCTGGTCGAACTGGGCATCTTCTCGGTCATGTGGTCCGAGCATTGCAGCTATAAATCCAGCCGCATCCACCTCAAGAACCTGCCCACCACCGGACCCCAGGTGATCTGCGGACCGGGCGAGAACGCGGGCGTCATCGACATCGGCGACGGGCAGGCCGCCATCTTCAAGATGGAGAGCCACAACCACCCCAGCTATATCGAGCCGTATCAGGGCGCGGCTACCGGCGTCGGCGGCATCCTGCGCGACGTGTTCACCATGGGCGCGCGACCCGTCGCCAACCTCAACGCGCTGCGCTTCGGCCGGCCGGACCATCCGCGGATGCGCCACCTGATCGCGGGCGTGGTGCGCGGCATCGGCGGCTACGGCAATTGCGTGGGCGTGCCGACCGTGGGGGGCGAGGTGAACTTCGACCCCGCGTACGACGGCAACATCCTGGTCAACGCGATGACGGTCGGCGTCGCGGACGCCGACCGCATCTTCTATTCGGCCGCATCCGGCGTCGGCAACCCGATCGTCTATGTCGGCTCAAAGACCGGGCGCGACGGCATCCACGGCGCCACCATGGCGTCCGCCGATTTCGGCGAGGATGCCGACGCCAAGCGGCCCACCGTCCAGGTCGGCGACCCCTTCACCGAGAAGCTGCTGATCGAGGCGTGCCTGGAACTGATGGCGTCCGACGCCATCGTCGCCATCCAGGACATGGGCGCCGCCGGCTTGACCTCCTCCTCGGTCGAGATGGCGTCCAAGGGCGGCGTCGGCATCGAACTGGTCATGGACGACGTGCCCCAGCGCGAGCAGGGCATGACCGCGTACGAGATGATGCTGTCCGAGAGCCAGGAGCGGATGCTCATGGTCCTGAAGCCCGGCCGCGAGGGCGAAGCGGAGGCGATCTTCCGCAAATGGGAACTCGACTTCGCCGTCATCGGCCGCGTGACGGACACCGGCCGCATGGTGCTGCGCCACCGCGGCGAGACGGTGTGCGACATCCCGCTGGGCCCGCTGGCCGACGACGCCCCGCTATACGACCGCCCGCACGTCCCCACCGAACCCCCGGCACCGCTGACGGCCGACTTCAACACCCGCGACATCGCCGGCGACCTGACGCGGCTGATGGGCTCGCCCGACCTGGCCTCGCGTCGCTGGGTGTGGGAGCAGTATGACTCGATGGTCGGCGCCGACACGGTGGCCGGCCCCGGCGGCGACGCGGCGCTGGTACGCGTCCACGGCACGGCCAAGGCGCTGGCCGTCACCACCGACTGCACGCCGCGCTATTGCTACGCCGACCCCAAGATGGGCGGCACCCAGGCGGTGGCGGAGGCGTGGCGCAACATCACCGCCACCGGTGCCAAGCCGCTGGCGATCACCAACTGCCTCAACTTCGCCAACCCCGAACGGCCCGAGATCATGGGCCAGATCGTCGGCTGCCTGGCCGGCATGGCCGACGCCTGCACCGCGCTCGACTTCCCCGTCGTGTCGGGCAACGTCAGCCTGTACAACGAGAGCAAGGCCACCGGCGGCGGCTCCGCCATCCTGCCCACCCCGGCGATCGGCGGCGTCGGCCTGATCTCCGACTGGCGGCGCGGCGTCACGATCGCGTTCAAGGGCAAGGGCGACGTGATCCTGTGCGTGGGGACCCGCGGCGGCCATCTGGGCCAGTCGCTGTGGCTGCGCGAGTGCCGGGGCCTGTCCGGCCGCGACGCCGGCCCGCCGCCGCCCGTCGACCTGGGCGCGGAACGCGCGGCGGGCGACCTGATCCGCGCGGCGATCGACGGCGGCCAGGTGACGGCGTGCCACGACGTGTCCGACGGCGGGCTGGCGGTGACGCTGGCGGAGATGGCGCTGGCGGGCGGCGTCGGCGCGATCCTCAACCGGCCCCAGCCGTACAACTGCGCGCGCTCCTTCTTCGCGGAGGATCAGGGCGTGTACGTTGTGACCGTCGACGACGCGGCGCTGATGGACTTCCTGTCCGCTGCCCATGCGGCCGGCGTTCCGGCCGAGGCGATCGGCCGCACCGGCGGCCAGCGGCTGATCTTCGAGCGCCCGGACCGGGACGAGGTGGTGACGCTGGACGCGCTGCGCGACGCGCACGAGGCTTTCTTCCCCGCACTGATGGGCGCGGACGCAGCGCTGGCCTAGGGGGGGATCGGACGATGGCGGACCGGCGCGATTGGGAGGCCGCTATATCGCTGGCGATGCTGCCGATCGGCCTGGGGCTGGGCATCGTCTCCGCGCTGGCGGCGGCGGGGCTGATGGTCGCGGCGCTGATCTATTCCGTGCTCGCCATCGTGTTCCACCCCGCAATGGCCTGGTTGGCGGTGGTCGGCTGGTTCTGGGTCGGTGGCGCCGCCATGGCTTGGTGCACGCTCCACGCGATCGAGGCGGTGGGCGGGCTCTCCTGGCGGGAGGGCGCGCGCGTGGCCGCCGTCTGGGGCCTGGTCGTGCTGGTCTATCCGGGGTTCTGGCTCGCGGCGTGACCGGCGTGCCGCATAGGTTACCCGATTTGTCGTAACGCCCGCAACAAAGTGCCCGCGCCGCCGGTTCGGACAATTCCCCTGCCGAAGGATTGCCCCCATGTTCATGCGCGTCGACAAGCTGCAAGCGCACCTGCCCGAGCCCGAGCGTCAGGACCCCAACGCCGCCGCGGCACTCCGCGAGTTGCTGGGCGGCAAATACGGCGAGATGTCGACGCTGGGCAATTACATGTTCCAGAGTTTCAACTTCAAATCCAAGTCCAAGCTGCGCCCCTTCTACAGCCTGGTCGCCTCGATCACGGCGGAGGAATTGGGGCACGTCGAACTGGTGTCGGCGGGCGTCAACATGCTGGCCAACGGGCCGGACGGCGACGATACGGGCGACGGCGGCGATATCTCGATGACCCCGTTCGCGGCGATGACGGAGATCCGCGACGCGGCGTCCTTCCTGTCCAACGGCGGCGGCGTCGTACCCGCGGACTCGAACGGCCTGTCGTGGAACAAGGATTTCATCACCACCACTGGCAACGTCATCACCGACCTATTGCACAATTTCCATCTGGAATGCGGCGCGCGCCTGCACAAGCTGCGCGTCTACGAGACGCTGTCCGACCCCACGGGTCGCGAGGTGTGCGGATACCTGCTGGTCCGCGGCAGCGTCCACGCGCACAGCTACGCGCTGGCGATCGAGAAGCTGACGGGCGTCGACCTCAAGAAGATGCTGCCCACTCCTAATATCGACCTGTCCAAGATCCCGGAATCTCAGAAGTACCTGGACGAGGGCTCGCACCGCCGGCTCTACACCTGGAGCCCGGAGGATTATCACGAGATCGGCGGCATCTGGTCGAATGACGAGGTGGCGCTGCCGGGCGACCCGCCGGGCGAGCTGGAGGTGGTGCCCGGCATGCCTGACGGCGGCAAGATTGCGCAGTTGGCGGGCGTACCGTGCGCCTTCACCCCCGACTACGCGCCCGAGGAAATGTTCGAGATCGCCGAGAAGCTGACCAAGAAGCTTTGAGCGGGACGGCGGCGGCCTTGCGGGGCCGCCGCCGCCTCCCCTACGCCCCCACCGATGACTGCGCCCGCCGACACGCCCTTGCCCGACAACGAACCGGACGCCGCCGCCGAGCTGGAAACGCTCGCTGCAGAGATCGCGCGCCACAATCTGCTCTACCACACGGACGACGCGCCTGAGATTTCGGACGCCGACTACGACGCGCTGGTCCGCCGCAATCGCGCGATCGAGGCGGCGTTCCCAGGCCTGATCCGCGACGATTCCCCCGAAGCCCAGGTGGGCGCCGCGCCGGCCGCGCACCTAGCCAAGGTCCGCCACGCGCGGCCTATGCTGAGCCTCGACAACGCGTTCGACGACGCCGACGCGAACGAGTTCGTGGCCCGCGTCCGCCGCTACCTCAGGCTCGGGGACGACATACCGGTGGCGCTGACCGCCGAGCCCAAGATCGACGGCCTGTCCTGCTCGCTCCGCTACGAGGACCGCCGCCTCGTCCAGGCGCTGACCCGCGGCGACGGCACCACGGGCGAGGACGTGACGGAGAACGTCCGCACGATCGCTGACGTGCCGACCGTCCTGCCCGCGGACGCCCCCGACCTGTTCGAGGTCCGCGGCGAGGTCTACATGGCCAAGGCCGATTTCGCCGCGCTCAACGAGCGCCTGGCCGGCGAAGCGGACGACCCCGCCAAGGCGCGGCAGTTCGCCAATCCCCGCAACGCCGCCGCCGGCTCGCTGCGTCAGAAGGACCCCGCCGTCTCCGCTGCGCGGCCGTTGCGCTTCCTGGCCTGGGGCTGGGGTGAAACGTCCGCGCTGCCCGCCGGGACGCAAGGCGACGTGGTGGCTGCGCTCAGGCGATGGGGCTTTCCCGTCGCCGACGATTTCCGCGCCGGCCCCGACATGGGCGCCGCGCTCGCCGTCTATCGCGCCGTCGAGGCGCGGCGCGCCGACCTGCCCTTCGACATCGACGGCGTGGTCTACAAGGTCGACCGGCTCGACTGGCAGGACCGGTTGGGCGTCGCGGGCCGGGCCCCGCGCTGGGCGGTCGCGCACAAATTTCCCGCTCAGCAGGCCCAGACGACGCTCACCGCCATCGACATCCAGGTCGGCCGCACGGGCGCGCTGACCCCCGTCGCCCGGCTAGAACCGGTGACGGTGGGCGGCGTGGTCGTCACCAACGCCACGCTCCACAACGCCGACGAGATCGTGCGCCTGGGGGTGCGCCCCGGCGACCGGATAATGCTCCAACGCGCGGGCGACGTGATCCCGCAGATCGTCGACAACCTGACCCGCGACGAGGCGCGCGCGCCCTTCGTCTTTCCCGACCATTGCCCCGAATGCGGCTCGATCGCGGAGGCCGGCGAGGGCGAGGTGGTGGTGCGCTGCACCGGCGGGCTGATCTGCCCGGCCCAGCGCGTGGAACGGTTGATCCACTTCGTTTCGCGCCGCGCCTTCGACATCGCCGGCTTGGGACTGAAGCGGGTGGAGGACTTCTTCGACGACGGACTGATCGGCTCGCCCGCCGACATCTTCCGCCTCCACGCCCATGCCGCGACGCTCGCAGAACGGGAAAGACTGTCCGAACTGGTCGTGGGCAAGCTGCTGGCGGCGATCGACGACAAGCGCGCTGTCCCACTGGAACGCTTCCTGTTCGCGCTGGGCATCCGCCACGTGGGCGAGGTGACGGCGCGCGACTTGGCGCGGCGCTACGTTTCCGCGCGCGGGCTGGCGGCCGCGATCCGTCGCGGCCTGCACGCCCGGCGCACCACCCTGCCCGCGATCGGCGAGGAGCCCCGCAAGTTCGCGCTCCGGCGCGAGCGGGCGCTGGTCGCGGCGGTCGAGACGCCGGGCATCGGCCCGGAAGTGGCGGACGCGCTGCTCGGCTTCTTCGCGGAAAAGCACAACCGAGACGTGGTGGCCGGCCTGCTGCGCGAGGTGAAGCCGCTCGACGCCGAGGTGTCGTCGCTGGCGTCGGAGGTGACGGGCAAGACGGTGGTGTTCACCGGCCGCCTCGAAACGGTCAGCCGCGACGAGGCCAAGGCGCAGGCCGAGGCGCTGGGCGCCCGCGTGGCCGGCTCTGTTTCCGCCAAGACCGACCTGGTCGTGGCCGGCGCCGACGCCGGCTCCAAGCTGAAAAAGGCGGCGGACCTGGGCGTGGCGGTGATGGACGAGGCCGGCTGGGCGGCATTGGTGGCGCGCGCGGGAACCTGACACCGGCTGGCATACGCGGCCCGAACGGCCGGGTTGAGGCATTTATGCAACGCCGTTCGCGCACGTCGCGCGGACCCCCTCGCGCGACTCGCGCCTGTCACCGAAGAGCAATAAACAAAGGCCAGGGGCCGAATGATGGGCGCGAGGGAAAGCGCCGCGGCGCCCGGACGTGACCGGGGCTCAAAGGGGACTTTCAGATGCGGAATTACCTGTTCGTTGGCGTCGCCGCGGCGGCGCTGGTCGCGCCGGTCGCGGCCGTCGCTCAGGAAACCACGGCCACCATCCGCGGCAGCGTGACCAGCGCGGGCGCGCCGGTCGCGGGCGCGCAGGTGACGATCCTGAACGTGCCCACCGGCACCAGCCAGTCCATCACCACCGACGCGAACGGCGTGTTCACCGCGCCGGGCGTCCGCGCGGGCGGCCCCTACACCGTGTCCGTCAGCGCGCCCGGCTATCAGGGCGCGCAGGTCACCGACGTCCAGACCGTGATCGCCCAGACCTACGACCTGCCGATCGAACTGGCCGCCGCCGACGCGGGCGCCGACGTGGCCGACATCGTCGTCACCGCGTCGCGCCTGCCCAACGCGCGTTCGGTCAGCCAGGGGCCGGCCACCGTGCTGTCGGCCGCCGACATCGCCAACGTGGCGTCGGTCAACCGCGACATCCGCGACCTGTCGCGCCGCGACCCGTTCGCCCGGCTGGACGATTCGCCCACCGGCGGCCGCGCCATCTCGTTCGCGGGCCAGAACGCGCGCTACAACCGCTTCACCGTCGACGGCGTGCCGATCACCGACAATTTCGGCCTGAACGCCGACGGCCTGCCCAGCAGGCGCTCGCCCATCCCCTTCGACGCGATCGGCCAGTTCCAGGCCCAGGTCGCGCCCTACGACGTGCGCCAGGGCAATTTCCAGGGCGGCGCCATCAACATCATCCTAAAGTCGGGCACCAACGAGTTCCACGGCACCGGCTTCTACGCGCGCTCGGGCGACGAGTTTGTGGGCGACCGCACCAAGCCCGGCCCCGGCATCCCCACCGGCCGCACCTCGATCCCCAACTTCAAGATCGACAATTACGGCGCCGAACTGTCGGGCCCGATCATCCGCGACAAGCTGTTCTTCATGGTCGCGGGCGAGCGGCTGCGCGGTGGCCGTCCGATCCCGGAGGGCCCGACCGACAACAACGCCGGCACCGCCATCCCCAACCTGTCCCAGGCGCAGGTGGACCGCGTGTCGGCGATCGCGCAGAGCGTCTATGGTTATGACACGGGCGGCGTGCTGCGCGACGTGGGCGACCGCGACGACCGCGTGGTGGCGCGCATCGACGCCAACCTGGCCGACACGCAGCGCCTGGCGTTGACCTACACCTATGCCAACGACGGCATCAACCTGCTCAACAACACCTTCTCGACCATCACATCGGGCAGCCCGGGCCTGGGCCTGGCGTCGAACGCCTATGTCCAGGGCAACCGCCTGCACACCGGCGTGGTGCAGCTGAACTCGGACTGGAGCGACAATTTCTCCACCGAGGCGCGCGGCTTCTACAAGCATTACCGCCGCATCCAGGAGCCGGTGCTGGGCCGCGGCTTCGCGCAATTCCGCGTCTGCACCAACCCGACCAACCTGGGTTCGGCCACGGGTTGCGAGGCGTCGGTCGCGGGCCAGGGCGGCACGGACCCCGTGATCTCGTTCGGCCCCGACAGCTCGCGCCAGACCAACGAGCTTTATACCGAAACCTGGGGCGGGCTGCTCCAGGGCCGGCTCAACCTCAACGACCACGACGTGCGCGTGTTCACCGAGATCCAGTCGGTGAAGGTGTTCAACTCCTTCCTCCAGAACAGCGCCGGCACCTATTATTTCGACTCGATCGCCGACTTCCAGAACCGGCGCGCCAGCACCTTCGGCTACGGCAACGCCATCCGCGCCAACAATGGCCTGCCGGCGTTCGATCCCAACGCCGCGGCGGCCGAGTTCGGCTACCAGAGCTACACGTTCGGCGTGATGGACAATTGGCGCGTCACCGACACGCTGAACTTCAGCTACGGCATGCGTTACGACCTGTACGCGATGGACGATCTCCCCGCGCTCAGCCCGTCCTACCTGACGCGTTACCAGAACGGCGCGATCGTCAACGGCCAGCGCAAGGTCATCGGCGGCAACACCACCAATATCTCCGGCTTCAACCTGTTCCAGCCGCGCGCCGGCTTCGACTGGAAGCCGGCGCCCCGCCTGTCGATCCGCGGCGGCGGCGGCATCTTCGGCGGCGGCACGCCCGACGTGTACGTGTCGAACAGCTTCTCCAACACCGGCGTGCTGACCAACTCGCTGTCGATCAACCGGTCGGGCAATACCTTCACGGGCTTCCCCGGCGGCACGTCCACCCAGATCATCAACGACACCGGCAACGCCGCCCTGTCGAACGTGGACGGGCGCACCATTCCGGGGTCGGTAAACGCGGTGCTGGGCAACGCGGCCATTTCCACCTCGTCCATCGTCAACGCGCTCGACCCCAACTTCAAGGTGCCGTCGCAGTGGCGCGCCACCCTGTCGGGCGAGTACACCGCCAACCTGGGCCCGCTGGGCGACGACTGGACCTTCGGCGCGGACTTCCTGTTCTCATCGGTGCGCAACCAGGTCTATTTCACCGACATCCGCTCGCAACCGATCGCGGGTTCGCTGACGCCCGATGGCCGCCAGCGCTATCAGAACATCATCGACGGGCCGAACAGCACCAACACCAACACCGACATCCTGCTGACCAACACCAAGAAGGGCCGCGCCTACATCGCGGTTGCGCGGTTGGACAAGTCTTGGGACTTCGGCCTGAACATCAACGGCAGCTTCACCTACCAGGACGTCAAGGACCAGGCGCCTGCCACCTCGTCGACCGCCGGCTCCAACTATTCGAACGGCGCGTTCATCGATCCGAACAACGTCGCCTACGGCACGTCGAACGACCAGGTTAAGTACTTCTTCAAGTACAGCGTCAATTTCGATCACGCCTTCTTCGGGGACTACAAGACCCAGCTGGGCCTGTTCGGTGAGACGCGTATCGGCCGGCCGTTCAGCTACACGTTCCAGGACTTCGGGGCCAACCGCTCGGCCGTGTTCGGCACCACCGGCCGCAGCACCGCGACCGGCATCGGCGGCAACCGCTACCTGCTCTACGTGCCCACCACCACCGACACGCGCGTGTCGTACAGCAGCACGGAGTTCCAGAACGCGTTCAACGCCTTCATCGACTCGTCGGGGCTGGGCAAGTATCGGGGCCGGGTCACGCCCCGCAACGCGTTCAACTCGCGCTGGTTCACGCGCCTCGACCTGCACGTCGCGCAGGAAGTGCCGACCGGCATCGGCAATTCCCGCGTCCAGCTGTTCGCGGACATCGAGAACCTGACCAACTTCATCGACAAGGACTGGGGCCAGATCCGCGAATACGTGTTCCCCTACAATGCCGCCGTCGCCCAGGTGCAGTGCCTGACCACCGCGGGCAACGCCAACGGCGCGGGCACCGTCGCCACCACCGCCGGCCAAGCCTGCGCCCAGTATCGCTACTCGCCGCTGGGGGGCACCAATTCGTTCACGACGCCGACCGACCAGGTCTACGTCAACCAGTCGCTCTACTCGATCCGCGTCGGCGCGCGGTTCACCTTCTGACGGCCCGCCTGGGACGGGTGCCGTCAGGCATCCGTTCCTGGACCGATGCCTGACGGCGCAAAAGGGACCGTCCGCACCCGCGGGCGGTCCCTTTTGCGTGAGCGGCCCGGCGGGTGTAGGTGCCGGCCCGATGGCCAGCGCCCCCGCCACCACCCCGCCCGCCCTGCCTTATGGCGGGTCGTCCCCGAACTACGGCTCCGCCGGCCAGCCGGGGTACGGCTCCGCCGCGCCCCTAGGGTACGGCTCCGCCGCCAGGGGCCCCGCGGGCTTCAACGTCCGCCCCTTCTTCGAGAACAAGGCGCGCGCCTTCTGGACGCTCCAGGCCGCGGGCTGGACCGGCTATCTGCTATTGCGCGGCGCGTCGGCGGTGTCGAATGGCCCGACGCTGGACGTGATCGTGCCCGTCGTGATCGAGGCGATCGTTGGCTATTGCATCACGCTGCTGATGTCGGTGCTCTACGGCGCGTATCGCCGCCTGCCGCGCGTGCCGGGCATTCTGCTGACCGTGCTGACGCTGATGGGGGCGACCGCGCTCTACGCGGTGCTGGACGCCTTCTCCTTCTCGTTCACCAAGGGGGCCGCGCCCGGCATCACCGTCACCAGCGTGCTGGCGACCACCTACGTCGCGTTCACCGTGCTGACGGGCTGGTCGGCGCTGTATTTCGGCATCAACTTCTACCTGATCGTCGAGGATCAGATCGACCGGATGCGCCACCTGGAAAGCGAGGCGTCGTCTGCTCAGCTCGCCATGCTGCGCTATCAGCTCAACCCGCATTTCCTGTTCAACACGCTGAATTCGATCTCGACCCTGGTTCTGCTGAAGCAGACCGAGCGGGCGAACGCGATGCTCTCCCGCCTCAGCTCGTTCCTGCGCTACACGCTCGCCAACGAGCCCACCGCCCACGTCACCGTCGAGCAGGAGGTGGAGACGCTGAAGCTCTACCTCGAGATCGAGCGGATGCGTTTCGAGGAGCGGCTGCGCCCGCGCTTCGACATCGACCCCCGCGCGGTGCGCGCGCGCCTGCCCTCGCTGCTGTTGCAACCCTTGGTGGAGAACGCGATCAAATACGCGGTCACGCCGCAGGAGGAGGGGGCGGAAATCTGCGTCACCGTTCAACTGGCCGGGGAACGGGTGCGGATCGGCGTTTCCGACACCGGTCCGGGCTTGCTCGGGGGGCCGCCCCGGCCGAGCCTTTCAACCGGCGTGGGGCTGGCCAATATACGCGAGCGGCTGGCGCAGGCCTACGGGCCCGACCAGCGGTTCGAGGCCAGGACCCTGCCCACGGGCGGCTTCTCGGTGGAGATCGAGATACCGTTCCAGCTAGGCGATCAGACGAAAGAGCCCGCATGACCATCCGTACCATCCTCGTCGACGACGAGCCGCTGGCCATCCAGGGCCTGGAACTGCGCCTGATGGCGCACGAGGACGTGGAGATCGTCGACAAGTGCCAGAACGGGCGCGAGGCGATCCGCGCGATCAAGACGCACAAGCCCGACCTCGTATTCCTCGACATCCAGATGCCCGGCTTCGACGGCTTCTCCGTGATCCAGGGGCTGATGGAGGTGGAGCCGCCCTTGTTCGTGTTCGTCACCGCGTACGGCGACCACGCCCTGAAGGCGTTCGAGGCGCAGGCGGTGGATTACCTGATGAAGCCCGTGGAGGAGAGCCGGCTGGCCGACACGCTGGCCCGCGTGCGCCAGCGCCTGTCGGAGAAGCGCGGCGCCGAGGATGCCGACCGCCTCAAGGACAAGCTGGCCGAGGTCGATCCGCAGGCGGCCGAGGCGATGGCCGTCACCGACGCCGACCCCGCCGCCGGCCGGTTCGAGAAGCTCATCAACATCAAGGACCGCGGCCAAATCTTCCGCGTCGACGTGGACACGATCGAGCGCATCGACGCGGCCGGCGACTATATGTGCATCTACACCGCCGACAACACGCTGATCCTGCGCGAAACGATGAAGGACCTGGAAAAGCGGCTGGACCCGCGCCGTTTCCAGCGCGTCCACCGTTCCACCATCGTCAACCTCGACCTGGTGCGCCAGGTAAAGCCGCACACCAACGGCGAATGCTTCCTGGTGCTTGGCTCGGGCGCGCAGGTGAAGGTCAGCCGGTCGTACCGCGACGTGGTGGCGCGGTTCGTGCACTGAGGGGGAGCGGGCAGGCCCGCTCCCCCTCAGTGCCGGCCGGCGCGGGACGGGCGGTGCCCGTCCTCGCGTCCGACGTCACGGGAACAGGGGTGCCCCTCGGTCGGTCCCCAAGGTTCAGCTTCTCCTAACCCGGTCCGTCGTCTATCCCGGCGCCCAGACGATTTCCCGGACACTCCCATGCCAAAGTGCTTGCTTCCCCTCCTGTCGGCGCTGCTGGTCCTGGCGCCCCTGCCGGCCTGGGCACAGTCGGCGCGCGACTTCCTGACCCAGGCGTCGTTCGTGGACCGCGATCGCGACGCGGCGCTGCGCCACATCGGGGCCGCGCAAACCGCGGCCGCCGGCGTGCTGCGCGGCAGGCCCGGCGATCGCGAGGCGCAGCTGACGCAGGTCACGGCGCTGGCCTATCGCGCCAAGCTGACGGGCAGCCGGACGGAGGCGGTGGCCGCGCGTAAGGGGTTCGAGGGACTGATCGCGCGCGACGCCGGCGACGCGGAGGCGCAGCTGGGGCTGGGCGCGTGGCACATGGGCGCGGTCAACAAGCTGGGCCGGCTGGTGGCGCGCGCCGCGCTGGGGGCGTCGCGGGCGACGGGGCTGGCGGCGCTCGACCGGGCGGTGGCGCTGGGCGGCAACCGCGCCTTCGTCTCCGGCCTGTCCGCGCTGCTGCGGCTGAAGGCCGATCCCGACGACCCGCGCGGTCGCCAGCTGGCGGAGGTCGCCGCCCGTGCGCAGGTTCGCGACCCGCTGGACCGGGCGATGCAGCGCGCGGCCGCCGCCGTGCTGGCGCCGCTGCGCGCCGGAAACGCCGCCGCCGCCCAGGCGACCGCCACGCGCCTGCTGCCCTTCGGCGCCTTTGATCGCTAGGCCGGGCGATCGGTAGCGGAAGCGCCGTCCGCCTGCTAAGCGGCGCCTCATGCTCAACATCGGCGCAATCACGGTGCGGCTGGGTGGCCGCGCGATCCTGGACGGCGCCGCCGCGGCGCTGCCGCAGGGGTCGCGCGTCGGGCTGGTGGGACGCAACGGCGCGGGCAAGTCCACGCTGATGCGCGCGCTGGTCGGCGAGCTGGAACCCGACGCCGGCTCGATCGACATCCCCCGCGGGGCCAGGCTGGGCTATATCGCCCAGGAAGCGCCGGCGGGCGCCGCCACGCCCTTCGACACGGTGCTGGCCGCCGATACCGAACGGGCGAGCCTGATGGCGGAGGCGGACGACGAGGCGACCGCCCCTGAGCGGTTGGCCGACGTGCACGAACGGCTGCTGGCGATCGACGCTTATACCGCGCCCGGCCGCGCCGCGCGCATCCTCAAGGGGCTGGGCTTCGACGAGGAAGCGCAGAACCGGCCCCTCGACGGCTTCTCGGGCGGGTGGCGGATGCGCGTGGCGCTGGCGGCGCTGCTGTTCTCTAGGCCGGACGTGCTGCTGCTCGACGAGCCGTCGAATCATCTCGACCTGGAGGCGGTGATGTGGCTGGAGGATTTCCTGCGCGCCTACCCCGCGACGATGCTGGTGGTCAGCCACGAGCGCGACTTCCTGAACAACGTCGTCGACCACATCCTTCACCTCCAGCACGGCAAGCTGACGCTCTATCCCGGCGGCTACGACGCCTTCGAACGCCAGCGGGCCGAGCGGCTGGCCCAGGCGGAGGCCGCGCGCGCCAACCAGCAGGCGCAGGTCGCCAAGCTCAAGGACTACGTCGCGCGCAACTCGGCCCGCGCGTCGACCGCCCGCCAGGCGCAGAGCCGCGCCAAGATGCTGGCCCGGATGCAGCCCATCGCCGAGGCCGCGAACGATCCGGGCCTCAGCTTCGCCTTTCCCGATCCCCAGCCGATGCGCCCGCCGCTGATAACGATGGACATGGCGTCGGTCGGCTACGGCGAGACGCCGGTGCTGAACCGCCTCAACCTCAGGCTCGACCCCGACGACCGGCTAGCGCTCTTGGGCCGCAACGGCAACGGCAAGACCACGCTGGCCCGCCTGCTGGCGGCGCAGCTGGCGCCGATGGGCGGAGAACTGGCCGCCTCGCCCAAGATCCGCGTCGGCTATTTCACCCAATATCAGGTGGAGGAGCTGGACGGCGACGATACGCCGCTGGCGCACATGATGCGCGTGATGCCGGGCGCCGCCCCCGCCGCGGCGCGCGCGCAGCTCGGCCGGTTCGGCTTCCCGGGCGAGCGCGCTTTGGCCCGCGTCGGCGACATGTCGGGCGGCGAGCGCGCGCGTCTGGCGCTGGCGCTGGTGACGCGCGACGCGCCGCACCTGCTGATCCTGGACGAGCCGACCAACCACCTGGACGTCGACGCGCGCGAGGCGCTGGTCCGCGCGCTCAACGATTATGCGGGCGCGGTGGTCGTCGTCAGCCACGACCGCCACCTGCTGGCGCTCACCGCCGACCGGCTGGTGCTGGTGGACGAGGGCACGGCCAAGCCGTTCGACGGCTCGCTGGACGATTACGTCGCGCACGTGCTGGCGGGCGAGGGCCAGCCCGCCAAGGCGCCGGGCGCCAGCAAGGCCGACCGCGCCGAGGAACGCCGCCGCCAGGCCGAACGGCGCGAGGCGGAAAAGGCGTGGCGCAAGACGGTGCGCGATTCGGAGGCGGAGGTCGCGCGCCTGACCGAACAGCGCGGCGCGCTGGACCGCGCGATGTTCGACCCCGCCGGCGCCGACCCCCAGCTGGCCCGGCTGACCATGACCGAACTGATGAAGCGCCGCGCCGACCTCACCGCCCGCATCGAGACGGCGGAAACGCGCTGGATGGAGGCCGCCGAGGCGCTGGAGGCGGCGTGACCCGCCTCACCGTCAACGACCAGCCGGTCGAGTATCGCCTACCCCCCGACACGCCGCTCCTCTGGGCGCTGCGCGACGCGTCCAACTTGACGGGGACGAAATACGGTTGCGGCACCGGCCAGTGCGGTGCGTGCACCGTCGACGTGGACGGGCGCGCGGTGCTGGCGTGCCGCGCATCGATCGGGTCGCTGGAGGGCGGCTTCGTCACCACGATCGAGGGACTGTCGCCCGACCGCGGCCACCCGCTGCAACTGGCGTTCGTCGCCGAGAACGTCGTCCAGTGCGGCTTCTGTGTGCCGGGCATGATAATGGCCGCGTCCGTGCTGCTGAAGCGGAACGGCGACCCGGACGAGGCGGCGATCGCGGCGGCCGTGCCCAACCTGTGCCGTTGCGGCATCTATCCCCGCGCGACGGCGGCGATCCGCCGCGCCGCCCGCGCG
>Ga0325401_1003077_pt1 | contig 15117 bp, 6 predicted proteins | sample PopdelMetagenome_FD_205666 | JGI IMG/M metagenome (GOLD analysis project Ga0325401, IMG submission 205666) | Populus deltoides microbial communities from Bellville, Georgia, United States - Xylem-PdKOR-R2 | ecosystem: Host-associated > Plants > Phyllosphere > Stem > Wood/Secondary xylem | place...
TATGAAGGATGGATCTTCTAGTAAATTCCGGCACCCAACGGATAGGTAAATGTTGACAACGTTGTATTCAATTACGGGACAACCGTTAGTATGGTGAGATGGGAAAAGCTTACTGATTCGAAGGACTGTCTAAAAGACGCGTGGATTAGTAGCCATTGAGTTAATTTATAGATTATTGAATTAATTCATATTAATTATTTTTATCAAAAAACTGTGTTTTACATTAAAAAAATAGTTTTTGAAGTTGATCTTATCAAATTTAAATTAATTTTAATTAAGTTAAATAAATTATTAAAAACCTAACCTAACCAACTAAATTTTATCAAATAAATATATTTTTAAAAAACTCTCGAAACAAGTTCTCTATGTGTCTGCTTGTTTTTACGTTTTAAAAATACTTCTTGAAAAAATATTTTTTTTATTTTAAATTTTTTGTGTTTTTATATTAATTTGATGAGCTGATGTTAAAAATAAAATAAAAAATATATTATTTTAATAAATTTTCAAACAAAATTTACCATAAAAAAACACCATTAAAATAATATCAATATCATTATACATTTAAAGATCAAACCTAAGTTTAATAATACTAGGAAAAGCATCTCAATAACCTTTCTGTTTTTTTAAAAGCAATGTGCCCTTGATTTCAAGGGTCTATTTAGAAAAATTATATTCCTTTAAAAAAAAAATAATTTATATTTTCAGATCGTTTTAATATGTTAATATAAAAAATAATTTTAAAAAATAAAAAAGTATTTTAATATATTTTTAAATAAAAAATATTTTAATCCACAACCATTATTAAAATCCTAAATACACAAGAAATCTTCAAAGAAGTGAAGTAAAAGCGAAGTCCGATAATACAAGAAAAATTAAAAAAAATATTTATTAAAGTTTTTAGAGTCTCTACTATTTTGATTTTTAATGAAATTCAACATCATTTTAATTTGTTATTCTAACACTCACATCGTATTTCAATCTAAAAAATTCAAATATTTGACAAAATCTTATTTTATTTATGTTGAGTTTAATTAGTTAACGAAAAATCTTAATCTATTATTTCCTTCAACTTTTAAATAATTGGTTGTGGATAAAAGATATCCTACACCTTTGAAAGCCCCCTCCCTCCCCCGTCCTGTGTTTATATAAATTATAAGACATTTAAAAACTCTAACGACATTGTTGCAAGTTTTAAAACTCAAAAAAATTTTAAACTTTTATATTTTTGAGAAATATTAATTTCTTTTTATTCCTTAAACATTTAAAAATAATTTATATTTTTGAAAAAGAGATTAAGTTTGTCTTTTTCAAAAGTTTTAATTGTTAGTCAACTCACAATTTAATGCAATTGAATATAATTGAATTGAATAAATTTTGTAAACATAAGATAAAATTTGACCAAATATTATTTACAAAAGCTTATTTTAAAAAACAATTAATACCAACACAATCGATTTTAAAGGTTTTTCCGACATCTTTTCAATAATAATCTTTTTTTTATATAGAACACAAGAATTTCCCCTTCTTTTAATCTATTGTTTTAACTCAAAAGAATAGTAATTTCGTGTAAGTAATATTAATATTTGTATATTTTAGGGTTTTGCAAATATAAAGAGGTTTGTTTGATATTTATAAATAAATTTAATTAGGTTTGTTGCCAATGTATCTATTATATTTCCTCATCTACCCTTTTTGAATGCTTTCACTTGTAACTAATTTATCAAAAATATATAGAAAGTGAGATATTTTCAGTAGTACTAGAGAGAGTTTAATATGGATTATAATATTAAATTAATAATTTTACTCTTTATTAAATCAGCCAAGAAAAATAAGCTCAGGAGTAAAATAGTTTTTTCATGTGATTTATTTGTTATTTTTGTTTTGATTGGAGGTATAAATATTTTTTTATTGTTTTATTGAACAGTAAAATATATTCACTACCCTTAAAAGAAAAAAATATGATTGATGGTTTCTAGGGATATTTTTTCACAGTAAATTCACTAAATTGCTCTCAGTTTCAAAATTAATGAAATTTTTTGTGAAATTTTTGCATTTTCATATGGGTTTTTTTTATAATCAAATGGGTACGAGGGTAAATTTGTCTTTATAGTAATTAAAAAAATATTGAAAATTCAAAGCACTTTAGATATACTAAATTACCCTCAGACTTATAATTAATTTGGTTTTATTAAGGGGGAAATTTTGAATTTCCATCTAAATTTTATCGTTATAACTAAATGGGTAAAGTGGTAAATTGATCTTTATCTTAATTAAAAAAATCAAATCTATTAGACACGTTCACCGCATATGGAGGCGCGTGAAAGGTCCAGTGGAGTTTTGAAGATGCTATAGTGTTATCCGATGGTAAAAAATTTTCTTCCACCTTGTCAGTTGATTGACTGCAATGTGCTCTTCCTTCTCAACCAGCGCGTGTTAAGATGTGATAGATGAATTGTCACTTGAAATATTTTTTCTCTCTCTCTTTTCTCTCTCCTCCCTCAAGATTCTCACATGACATTGAAAATCTCAGGGTAGTCTTCTTGGTTGGGAATATTTGAGTATTAGTTCTCATTTTTTTGAATTTTTAAATTTGTGTCATTGGCTCTTTTGTAAGTGTTTTATTATTTTTCAATTGCATCCTTGAATATAAATTTTTCATTTTTTGATATTTCAAATTAGGTCCTTTTTCTTCATTTTTTTCCTTCCTGTTTTGTGAACTTTTAATTATTTTTAATTTCACCCTTTAATCAAAATTTTAAATTTGTTATTTTTTTTGGATTTGATCACCATTTTCTCAATGATTTCTTCTTTAATTTTTTGTAAAATTAATTTTTCTTTTCAATTTAGCCCTTTAATCCAAAATTATACATCTTCTGTTTGTTTTTCATATTTAATCCCTATTATTTTAGTTGCTATTTTTTTCTTTTTCTTCTGGATCATTCTTTTGTGATTGATTTTTCTTTAATCCCAACCTTTGGCATTTAATTTATTGAAATGTGGATTTCATGATTTTTCCAGGTTTGGTGCTTTAAATCAAACAATATGGTCACGAGTTCACATCGTTTTTTTACTTATTCTCCTTTTTTATCTCATTACTTAACATTTATTTTTTTTTAAAAAAAATAGGCTTCATAGTTTTTTTATAAGGTTATCCCAATCTTATGACCTCACCCGTGGGTTTGTCAGGTAACCCTGGTGGGCTCGCGCCTTTTTTAGCTTTTAATTATTGTTTTTGTGTGATTATTATTTTTTATTTCATCCTTTAATATTTGATATGTTGAAAATTAACCTTCATGGTTTTTTTATATTTGGTACTTCCGAACAAATAGCTTGGAACACATGTTTTATAGGCTAATAAGGGTTGGAATCAATTTTTTTGGACTTATTTTTTCCTATCTAATAATTCAACATTGGTTTTTTTTTTTAAATTGTGTTTTATGAATTTTTTTTATTGGGTTATCCTGATTCTCATAATCAGACCCGTGGATTATGCGATTTAACCTGGGGAGCTCAAGCCTTTTTTAATTGTTTTTCCATGTCATTAGTGTCATGCCATACTAATTGGTCATATCATCACTTAATATCTATGTTATAATTGTCACCTCAAAAATATTTCAATATCATACAATTTAAATCTCACTTGATTGTTATAGTTTTAAGAGTCCACGCATCTATTTGATAAAAAATATATTGACAGGTTTAATTGTAAAAATTCTTATACACATATTTATTATGTTATCATCTCCTAAGCAATATTTGGATACATAATGACATGATAACCAAGATACAAATTGCTTTTTGGGGTCATATTATTAGGAAAAATGGTGTTAGGTGTTTGTAGAAATTGAAGATGTAACAAATATAGATATTGATTTGATTAATTTTGATATGAAAAATATTAATAAGATGTTAGCTCACTTTGTTCATTGTAGAGATGGGACCTTGTGTATTTGGACTTGTGTTGTTGTTGAAAAATGATAAACATGTTATTAAAATTATAGAAATACAGAGGGCTTACGAGTTGACTATTATAAAGATATTTGTTGAGTACAATTTAGAAACTTATAGCTCAAAACCTATTGAAGAAGGATTTGTTGGATTGAATGCAAATAATGGCATTGCACTACCCCAAAAGGTAGAATATGAATCATGTAAGGTTATTAATGGTTATGGTGGATGCTAATAGTGGTGTGTTGTTGAGATTGAGGTTGGTTGTAATGAAGTATAACAACACTTTATAGATAATGAAGATGATGACACTAAAGGCTTTAAGGTTAATGAACCTGTACAAAATACTTTTATGGATAGTGAAGTGCCTGACTATAGAGATATTAGAGATTTTAAAATTGGTTATACCCTTTTAACTTGTTTTATTGCATCCTAACCATTTATTTATCATATTAGAATTGCAAAACCATTAACTTCCTCTTTTTTATATGGAACTCTTACTTCAAGAAAGATGTTCCTTTTTCCATTATATCTTTATCTAAAAAGGTTTTTTCTTCATAATCATCATCATCATTTGTAAGGTTGTTTTCTTCCTTGATTTATATGTCATCATTCATGAAGAAATAAGATGAAGCCAATTTAGACTCTTAAAGGGTGGTTTTTCTTGTTAATAGGACTATACTATTATTTTAAAGTATGTTGCGTTATTTAGTTGTTAACCCTCTTATAATGGGTTGTAGTTTTTGTAGTTTTTTTTCTCAATCAGGGTGACTTCTCCATTCTTCTAGTTGTAATGTCCCCTTTTTATTCCTCTTGATCAAATAGGGCTATTTTATGATCTTGTTGTTTAGATGACATGGCTTTAAGTCGTTATTGTATTGCTCATTTTCTTTTTTCTTATTCTCTAGCTATTGGTTTAGTACGTTGGATAACTTTATCCTATCTATGCTCTGGGTTGATATTTGACTTGTATGGTTAGACTTTACCTTCATTTTTTTAGCTTGTGATCAATCACTTTATTCAGATTTTCTTACCATCTTTATGATGGTTTACACACACACACACACACACACACACACCTCTTAAGCTGTTTAAGATCTAAAACGACCTTTTTAGTTGATGAAGATGTTTGGATTATATTCGTTCTCACCCTTTCATTCAAGGTTTTTTTTTTATATATAGAATTAGTCAGTCCTTAGTGTAAATTGATTATTACATGGTACTATTACCTATTTTAGAGAAAGATTAGGCTAAATTTTGTTTAACATTAATCATGTGTATGGATGATTTTTTACACCACATGTTAGCAATTTGATAGGTTATTGTCACTATTGATTATTGACCAAAGAACTAGTATTATATAATCCTAAAACATGTTCTCTTGGTATGGTGTATGATCTAACTTCATCCTTCTATACCTATTTGTTCAATATTACATCCTTATTAATTGGATTTTGGTTAGTTATCCTTATTACCACTTTCTTTCCACATACATGATATGCTGGCAATTGCTTTCTAATTTGCCATCTTCATCATTAAGTTTGGATGACTTTTGTTATGGTTAATATTTATGTCATTTATTATCAATAAGACTTTCAGGTCTAAAGGTCTTAAACTTTCATTACTTAATCTTTTCAACTTTTTCTCAAAAGTCTTCTCTTTTAGGTATAATTGTATAATAAGTGGGAAATTTGTACACTTTATATAGAGGTTTTTTTTATGATTTTCTTATTCTTTTTTTTTTGCCTTATTAATGTTCAATATACCTCTTATTATAACAATATTAGGGTCGCATCCTTTGTTTTGGTTGATTAAACATGATTTGTTATATTTATCCTTTACCAAGATCTCGTTTTTTTAGGAGTAGGTACTACTATAGTTACCTTAAGAAATGAGTTATTATCCACCTTCATCTTCTTGTCTAAAAATTGAATACAATCATCTTTCAAAACCTTCTAAATTTGATCTCTAAAGATGACACAATTGTTAGTAGCATATGACTATTAGTGATGCCATTTACAATATTTATACTCTTTTGTTTGCTTAGTTGTAAGGATTGCATGATTTCACAAGAGTTTGATTTATCATCTCTACATCAATTTGTCAGATATCACTTTGACTTTCTTGATGTTAAATGAGTATTTTTAATTTTATTTGTCACTTTGGTCACTTTATTTTTTTACCATTAGGCTCATTAGCGTCTTTAGAATTTTTTAATGCAGTGATCTCTAATAATTTCCCCATTTTTAAGCTATGTAAATGTTATTAGTTGTTGTTGAACTTTTTTAAACTCCTAACTGGAGTTTAAATTGGTCATTTAATGGGTTATTGTGACATTGTTTAAGTAACAAATGGGTATGTTCCTTTAAATAGCCTTTTATATGATCATTTACCTAACATTTTTTCATGTTAAGAAGTGTCATCTATAAGGATATAGATATTTGAATACTTGATCTTGATGTATTTTTTTTCCACTACATCCTTTCCAAATTTAACTTAATGCACTCATACTCTGTTATGGATGCAATGCACTTGATTTTTAAAATCCTAAATGAAAGCATATCTTTCTATAGACTCCCTTGGATCTTCGACTATCATAGACTCTGTTATGGATGCAATGCACTTGATTTTTAAAATCCTAAATGAAAGCATATCTTTATATGGACTCCCCTGGATCTTCGACTATCATAGACTCTGTTATAGATGCAATGCACTTGATTTTCAAAATTCTAAATGAAAACATATCTTTCTATGGACTCCCATGGATTTTGGATTATCATAGCTAAGTCAACCAATGTTACATCTAGTTCAATTCTATAAAACTCTTGTGAAATAAGCCTCAATTTCTTCCTAACTATTGATGGAGTTTGGTGACAGTATAGAAAACCAATGAAAGGCAATCTTCATTGATGATAAAACAAATAGCCCTTGTTTTATGAAAAATTAGCAATAAGGTCGTTGCACTAATCAATAAGCTTAGAAATATGTTATTTTATTGATTTATTATCCTTTTTAAAACAATTTTTTGAAGTAAACTACCTTGATTCCTCTAGGAATTGGATGCAACTTGTTAATACATTCAGGATATGGATAATTACGTTCAAATTTGGTAGTATGTTCAATATCTAACCTCATTTCTCTTAAGTGTTGGTCTAATTCAATCCTATTAGTTTTTTACCTTGATGGTTGATTAATAACGAGTCCTTATAATATAGAAAGATTGAGATTGTCATACTAAAAGTCAACTTATAGGACACTAAATTGTCCAAATACATGTTAGGCAGCGTTTGGCATTGCGTTTGTAACTGCGTTTCGTCAAATTTTGAATTTTTTTTGCTAAAATTGAGTGCGGTTTGTACTTTTTGGATCGTTTCGATGTGCTGATGTCAAAAATAATTTTTAAAAAATAAAAAAACATCATTGGCATGTATTTCGGCACGAAAAGCTATTTGAAAAGCAACCGCAATCACACTGCCAAACACGCTCTTAATCATTACCATGATGGAAGTCAGTTTGTGGGGCGTTAAATTGCCCGAGTATAAGTTGATTTGGTCGTCGATAAAATGGTTGAACCATGTAATTTCCATGAGATTACTATACATTTGTGAGGTAAGTGGTACCTCGTGAGAAATCATATCTAAATTAGGTTGAGCTTGCTTTAGTGCATGTTTTGTGGGCATGTGATATCCAAGATATTGTTGAGAACTTCCAGACATTCTTATTATAGTCCTTGTTATTGAAATATATCCTAGGATTTTCCTTAGCAAACTAGCTAAAATGAGTGCTTGATCGACTATGTTTGAGCTTGTTATGGATTTAATTGAGTTAATCAATCATGACTTGTATGGTATTGTTGACTATCATAATATTATTATGATATGTTACGTTAGTTGTATTTTTCATTTCTAGCTGGATAACCTTTAAATCAACATTAAATAGATATAAGTTCTAATAAAAGGACATACCTTTAGAAGGAGCCACCACTTGTTGACTAGATTTTGGCCAAATTGGTTGTCACCATTTGATGTCATGCTACCAAGTTCCAAAAAAAAATAAATCATGAGGATGTGCAAGAGGTATAAAAACACTATTGTACCCACTAGTAGTGAGTCAATGTGATGGTGTTTGGAAAGATTGTAGTATTATGTACTACATGGGGACTCTATAATTCTATCTAGTTGTAGTTCCTTATTGATGTAGGGATTAGATGATGAAGTTCCATCATATCATAAGCTTGAAGGAGGATGCTCTATCAACCTCTGTGTTTGTAAGTTGTTTCTTAACCATGTTGTACTTAATATCTACTCATTTATTACCTTTAATTAATATAACATGTAGTTAGCATCAAAACATTACTTATATAAGATTGCTTGGTGATCTCAAGTTTAAAGATCATTTGCACAACTATCACGTGAATCTTTTAATAGACAAAAGTGAATTTCCTATATAGAATCATTATGTGGGTTAGTTTAGTGTACATGTTACTTAACAAGCACCTACGTGTTAGATCAAAGTATTTCAAATGTCTTAACTTATAAGAATAACTCAATTCTTTCATAAAAAAATATAATATGTATTAATTTCAATAGTTCTAATTAATATTTAATTTTAATAGTGCATCTATTATAACCATTTAAAAACAAAACTTTGATACAATAAAAATTCTCATAATTATAACTATTTTATAATTTTATTTGTAAAATATTTTTTCTTCAATAATTTTATCTTTACTCTAAACTTATTAATTAAACAAAATAAATACTTATTAATTAAACAAAATAAATAGGGAAGATAAAATAATCCCTTGAACCAGAGAGACCATGGTTTGCACTTTCAAATAACTACTTTAGTTTGGAGTATTGGACGAACAAATGGATGTTATGTGTCGAGAGGGACCATGGTTGCACTTTAATAATGTCAAGGCTCTGCTCTGAACCCATGAAACCAATTCTCCCTCTGCGTTCAATAACCAAGAGATTAACCATGGATCCTACTACTTATATCCTGTTAATCTTGTGTGCTTAAAGGCTTATAGAGCCTTGGTCCATGCACTCAAGTATATTCTCATACCCATGCAAAACAATACAAGAATTTAAGTAATAATCTATGTGGGCTGATAAATAAGAAAAGCGTATCAGGCATAGAAAATATCATGCATGTATGCACTTAATTCTGTGTATATATCATGCATGTATGCACTTAATTCTGTGTATATATCATGCATATATACACTTAATTCTGTGTATTTTGCCTTGCCCCCCTCGCACGCCTTTGCCATTCCATTGACACCATAACTCTCTCTACAACCACACTTCCTCTTAAACATCACACTTGCCCTTTTCCCTATAGATTGTGGTGCTCCCAAGACTAAAATCATGCCCTGTTCAGATTGCAACACACCCCATCCTTTAGCATCGAAAACACCTAGTTATACCACCCTCTACCTATGCTTAACTCTTCACCCACTACATCACCAGACACCATCTATCAAGATTGTCTGCTTCTCGTCCTCTGCTCTCTCTATTGCATTCTTGCTCTACTACGCCATCACTCATACACAACACTGCTCACCGTTCCAACTCTGAAAGACTACGTTTCTATAATTGTAAACGTACATGAAGACCATGAATCCCACAAGGAAAACAGGGCAGCCATGAGCTGATTGAACTTCCTTAAACTGCACGTTATTTCACTAAGAAAATGTAGTGGTACACTGGACGCGTGTGTTTTTTCGTTTAAATGTAGATGAAGGGAAGAGGCCATAAACTGCAGAAACACTGCTCCATCTGAACATAATCAATTAAGATTATTCTGTTAAACACTGCACAATGGAACCGAAATGAATCCAATTAAGTTCATTCCCAAGAAGGTGCTTGCAGAATTAAAGAGTCTGCAGAAGATACAAATTTCCCTTTCCGTCTGGCTTAAGTAAATTGCATGACCTAAACAAGGGCATCCTCCACATCTTGAAAACTCAGATTCAACGTTTGTAGCTTGAAACCTGAACTCTGTACCAGCTCAACCAAACTAGAAGCCACCCCTGTAGCTTGAACAGTAGTCTGTTTCGTCAACTGAATAAAAGTAACGACAAAAAAACATAACAAAATGAAAGTCATTATCTGCTTCAGATTTAACTATTAATATATCAAAACTGATTCTAGAATTTAAGTACAATTCAATTAGTAGACAAAACCCATAAAACAGATCTGGTAAACAATTACGCATTAAAAACACCTTCCATTTATGTAAGGGATCCAAAATAAAAAGTTTGACAATTGCTTTAGAAGATTCCGCATGAAAAAGGTCCACAAGATTAATGAATGTGAGTGAATATCTTTCCAGATGCTGCCATTGCAATCATAACACTGGCAGATGCCTCAAAAGTTCTAACCAAAAGATAAATAATATGCCAATATCTGAAATACACTGCAATTTCTACGATAAGATATGTAAAACACCATTCATACACACCTCGACACTTGCAATGCCCTCAAGGACTCGAACCTTTAAATCTGTAACACCCTCAGTTCCCTAAACAAGAAAAGTCAAAAGAAAAAAGTTAAGAACAAGCATGACAATAAGTGTGCTCTCTCATCCATAATTTGACACATCTCAACTTGATTCACAGAAAGCCAATCATATAACTAGCTAACAGATATGATCACTGTAGAAACCTACTTGCCTCTGAGAAAATGGATGGGCCCATCCTGATAATTTGCTTACTACTTCATAATAATTCAAGCTTCACACATACTAACAATAGCATATCTACACATACCACCCCTTATCTTTTTTACTTTTATTCTTTTTGGCAATTTTTAGAAATTCTAGTAGACGCCACCATATACAATGTCAACAGAAAAAGAGTACCAGTAACTTATTCCAAAAAATCAAGAATCAAGGAGGAAAATGTCATTGGTTCTTTTTTTAAAAAATCCACCATCATTGTTTGCCCTTTGATCCTTTCATGAGCTAATATGCAAATGCCAGCTTTTAACTCCCCCATGTACAATAATATCATTGGTTTTGGATAGTATTTCAGCAACCAAACTCAGAAAGGGATCCCTTACCCCTTCCTTAATTCGCTCGTATCAAATGTGAGCTGGATTGTAATTCCAGTTTACGTGAGGCAAATGCTAAATGAGTTTACTAACTAAACTAGCTGGCACGAAAATGGATTTCCGTATTGATTCATTTGAAAAACTTGCTTCTCACTTCTTTCAAACAATTTAAGCTTCACACAAGATCAATCTTTATGCATTCCTTCTCGTTGTTCTTTGGTTGTTTTTCAATTCCTAGGAAGGCCAGCTTCAAACTGCCATCATATACAACCCCAACAGAAAGAGAACACAGATAAATTTCTTACATAAGTTCAAGTGTAAGAGGAAAACTCAGCATTTTCTTTTCTTTTCTGCTTACATCTTTCCTATATACACGGACTGCCAATGTTTTTCCTTTGATCCTTTAACAAGCCAATTCCACAAACCCAGGATTTCAACTACCAAATTTAAAATGTCAATAATTGGCACAATACATTCAATTAGTATATTTTTTTATGAGCCACTTACCAGTATTTCTGATAAGTTGAATCATTCTGTTGGATATAAAGAATTCCTTCCCTACCTACCAACAACCCTCAACTATCTTCATATCACCTTAATCACCTTAACGCATAAAACTTCATCAAGAACCACGTGCATATACAGTTATCGATAGAGGAAAGAACCAGTGCTTTTAGTTTCTCCTTACAAATGATGGCTAATGACTTTCATTCTGTAGATGAACTAAAATAGCATATTTGCATTGTAAACAAATTGATCGTCTCACATCAAACCGAAAGCAGCAACAGGGAAAAAAAGAAGAAGTGGGAGGAGTAAACCATATGTACCTCTAAGGCATTAGTCACTTTAGGAATGGCCGTTTCATTCATTGTTCCCTCTGCCTTGAGATATGGAAAATCAATCATGTCATACATTGAGTGATGCAGGTAAGGTACAAATAATCCTAAAGATAAATACAAATGGAATAGTAATAAAGTGAGTCCCCAACTACATTTCAAGAAACATGGGAACTAATTGGTTAAAAACCCATCCCGTAACTCATTTCAAAACCTAGCACTGACAAAAGAAAATGCTAAATAAGGAGGAAGCATCCATTGCATTCCCTCTCTGGTCTCCATTGCATTGCATTGCATAGATCACACTCTAACTTACTCTGCCTAAGGAAAACTTGTGTGGTTAAACAGCTTTAATTAGAAAAAAGAAAACACAACCACGCTATTTGTTTCATTGAATTTGCAGGAAAGAACAAAACTTTCATAAGGTGTATAAACTTGCCAGTCAAAATGAATATTTCTAATGGGTTCCTAATACATTTATCTACATCTTTAAATGAAAAGCATCGAGAAAAAAAACACTAAAATAACAGAAAGAGAAGCAAGATTACCTGGAAATACATGGTGAGAGTGTCAGAGGGAGAGACAGGGACAGACACAGTCTGTTGTTCAGATTGTTCTGGTACATCTTGTTGTTCTTCTTCTTCTGGGATTTGAGTCTCCTCTTCAAGTGACCTTAATCTTCTAAGCCCATGGGAATAGAAATCATTGGCCTTTTTCAGTGCCAAGTGCTTGAAAGAAATGGGAAATCCATGGAAACGGGTTGTGATACGACGGGTGAAAAGAGGAGATGGAGTTCTGGTGGCGTTGGGAGTGCAAACTGAGTGTAGAGCTGAGAAAGTTGAGACCGTAGTAGTCATTTTGTAGTTTAGATAAGAGATAGAAGAGAGACAGAGAGGTTGCTGTAGCTGTTGCTATGGCTAAGAGGTCCTCTCCTTAGTTTTTTAAGCTTCAACTCTCACAGCCTATCCATTTCCAAATCTCAGCCGCTTAGAAAAGAGAAAAGCTCCCAATTTGTTTTTTTTTTTGGTAAGGTTTATTTATTTCTATCCCCATAACTTATAATTTTTTTGTCGCCTTATTATTAATATGGGGTTTAATTTAATTTTACATTTTATTAATTTTTATCTAAATATTTATCCTCTATCATTAAATAAACTATTTGTATAATTGTTTTTTTAACTAATTCACTTTAAAATCCATTTGGATTTTCAATTTTTGTTATTTTATTATTTTGTTGATTAAATATTATTAAAATATCTTAATGAATTTTTATTTGTATTTCTATTTCTTGGTTAAATTTTATATTTATCTTACAATAAATAATGTGAAAACGTTTATTCGAGAGTTAGTTAAAAAAAAAAAAAAGAAGGAAAACTGAAGTTTACAAGATATAAAAGCATTTTTCGTTAGTTTTTTTTTTTTTTTTTAATGAGGTTGGATGAAAGGAATTTTATCAATAAAATGGTTAAGCATTAAAAGGTGATCCATGAAAACAAACTTTTGAAAAGAAATCGGGTAATAAATGGACAATATTATCCTGTTATACTAAATAAACTTGGAAAAGTATGTATAGCTTCATTTTTCATGTGAATATACTCCCTTTTTCTGCTCCAATTTTTTTATAAGTTAGTCATAAATTTTTTAAATCCGTTAACTCGATAAAATTATATATTTTAATCTTTTTATTTTGAAAATTAGGTGTTTCAATCAAAAATTTTATTTTATTCATCTTTAAACTCAAAATTTGAGGGGGAAAAACAAGAGAAAAAAGAGAAAAAGTCATTTATTGTCCATATTCTAACAACAACAAAAAAACTCATTCTTCATGTTAATGAGTTTTAATTCATTGAGATGTTTTTTTACCCTTCATCTTGTAAAAAAAAAATCGAGTTGAGATAGAAATTGTTTTTGTTTATTTTTGTGTTTTTAAACCAATTTAAAGGTGTTTTAGATTGAAAAATTGATTTATTGGCATTCTAAAAGTGTTTTTGGGTAATGAAAAACGAATTTTTTGGATCTTAAAATTCAAACATTGATTTTCTAGTTACTGGTGATGACTTGAAAATATTATAGATAACGTGTCATCTACTCCATATAAAAAACAGGCTAGTTACGTGTACTTAAGTTTTTAAGCTCAGATGAGCCTAATCTCTTAGGTGGTTAATCAAATGTTTAGGTCTATTATCTTTTTATTTTTGTTTTTCTTTAATGATTAATTTTGCAAACATTTTATTTAATACCATTATATATATATATATATATATATATATATATATATATATATATATATATATATATATATGTGGACTGGAAAAGAGATGGGTTTATGTAAAGGTTATCCCAACCTGCATGTAAAGTATGCGAGTTATGAGTGGTTTGAATGTAATTGAAGTGTTTGAATTTGATAGAATTTATAATGTCTAGAATGGTGACGTGGTTTTGCTAAATCTCATGGTTTGTAATGCTAATTTGAAGGAAAGAGTTTTGAAACATTATCATAATAAAATCCATCTTCCATAGAAACAATATTTTGGAATTGGGTTTCGAATATATATATATAGACACACACACACCCTCTTTATCTATTTTTTTTAAATTATTTAATCTATCTTTTTTAAATAACAATTATTCTTATAATTATTATTTTAGTTTTATAATGTATAAAGAAGTTATTGTAATTTATCTTTATTTTTTTCTTTTATATTTGATATAAATAAATTGTATTTGCATGATGTATTTATAAAAATAAAAAAAAAATTTTGATTAAAAAATATCCTCTAAGATTAAAAAAAACAAAAAAAAAACATATGAATTAAAAGAAAAGTCAAGTCAAATGTTTCCATGCTTATCTGTATTTTGTTTTTATGAAAAATATTAGTTTTTTTATTTTAATATTTAATTACCATTAACAAATTTTTCTCAACTTATCACCTCATAGATTTTTAAATTTATTTTATTAAACTTAAATAAAATCTTTACATTTTTCAATTAAAAAAATTCACAATACAATAAAATGCATCTACAAAATTGGCGCTTTTTTCCCATGGCATAGCACTAAGAATTTATTTTAGTATTTATTGGCATAGTTCCTAATTTAATTTATTAAATATACATATTAATCTTTTGGTTGATAATTTCTTTTTTGACGATATCAAAAATACGTTAACAAGACACACATTCATTGTTCTGTGTTAAAAAATGATCGGACGGTCCAAAACTACATAAAAAAATTAGGCTGCAAAATTGGAATTTTTTATGCACTACATTTGAAA
>Ga0325401_1003079_pt1 | contig 15114 bp, 17 predicted proteins | sample PopdelMetagenome_FD_205666 | JGI IMG/M metagenome (GOLD analysis project Ga0325401, IMG submission 205666) | Populus deltoides microbial communities from Bellville, Georgia, United States - Xylem-PdKOR-R2 | ecosystem: Host-associated > Plants > Phyllosphere > Stem > Wood/Secondary xylem | place...
AAATTGGTGAGATTGTGTACTCTTGTACGTTGTTTTGGTAGCAGCCATACCTTTCTCTAAGCTGCGTGTGGTTCAGCCACACGCAGCTTAGAGAAAGCTCTTCAGGCAGCTTGACTATATGTCTCCTCATTCTCTTGTTCATGTACACATGGGCAAGAGAAACCTGCTAGCGGATTACGAGGCAAATACTCTTGCTCCACGCCCCACCAGAGTACCCGCTGCAGATGCCGCACGTGCAAGTTTGCTCGCACAGGTCTATACTGCTGCGTCTCCGTGAGCCAAATAAAGAAGTGGGTTGCGTGTTCAAACGAGAAGTCACAGGCGGCAATGGCTACCACTTGCTCGTGTTCTAAGAAGCCCGCTACTTGAATGTGATGATTCTTCACCTGTCGTAGACGCTTTAGAGGAATGGTACCGCGGTGCTCCCAGCCGCGGTACATGGTCACATAGCCTTCGTACAAGGCCAGCAAGGATAAGGGCTTCATCAGGCGCGTTGTTGAGAGTCGAAGGGAATAGGAGCTTCAGGTAGTGGTAGTTGGGTCAGCGCTTGGCAGCACTGCTCAGCCTGCTGGCGTCGTTGCGTCGCGTCGCGCAAGAGTTCGTGTACCACGGCTTTGCTGGCCATCTTGCGCAAGGCTAAGGTCATCTCTTCAGGGCCCGTGCGTAGCGTGATTTCAACTACAGGTGTATCCAGCAGACTCTGCAGGGCTTCCACTTCGGCTTGGATAACCAAGAGCCGCTGTTTGGCTTCGAAAAGGGTGGTGGAAGGACTAAGCGGGGCAATCGCCATCTGCCGAGCGTAAGCCGAGTGGGTAGCAGCGGAAGTGATGTTAGGCGTGCCCATGGCTAAGCAGCGTGTTGGTGAGCGGAAGCAGGCGTAGAAGCCATTTGACTGGTCAGCCAGCGGTGCACGTTCTCGGCGGTGCGTTGGTCTTCGGGTAAGGCCAAGTAGGCGACCTTCACGCGACTCTGTAGCGTGGCCAGTTGGGCGTTCGCCCGCTTGATGCGCTCCGGATCAAAGCCGGGGTGGCGCCTGCTCTGCTTCTTGGGCCGGCGCACTTGCTGGTATTTCGGAGACCAGTAGTGCTCGGGGATGCAGATCACCGAGGGCATGCTTTGCCGCACCCCATCGAGGATGTAGTATACCTGTAAGGGGTGAAGTCGATCCTGGACCGTGCAGGGTAGGTTGAGCTCAAACTCGAACCGAATAGCGGAGGTGCTGGTCTTCTTTGCCGTTCTTCTGGCGGGCCGGTAGGGGCTTGGCTGGCCCGTGGCTTGCGCCAGCAAGTGCTGACGCTGGCGTTCCTGCTGGCGCTGGGTCTGCAACGTGTAGTCCAGAAGCAGTTGGGCGATGCGGGTCGCTAGTTTGATGGAGACGAGCACCTCGCAGGGCTCGTCCGGGTTGGCGATGGTGCGCAAGGTGACACCCGCTAGGTACCCGTTGCGGATTTGTTCCGTGGCAAAGTCCAGGGTAGGCGCTGCCGGGGCGATCCCCATTAGGGGCGCCAAGTCGTGTTCGGTGTTCATAAGGGTATGGTAAGTGGAGTGGTTAGAGGCGGAGCAAGTCCGCGTAGGAAAGGCCGGTCTCGGCCGTGAAAGCCTGTTCTTCGTGGGCTGCGGCTAGCTCGGCGGCATAGTCACTGGTGCGGCCGCGCTGCTCACGGTTGACGACCGCCTGGGCGAGTTGGCGCTCGGAGAGGATGCGTACGACGTTGCGCTGCCATACTTGCAGGCGCTGGGCGTCCTCGGTTTGATAGATGGCATCGTTGGCGCGCAGGCGCTCGTCTTCGGCGAAGACCGCATCACGCAAGAGCTCGGAGAGGTGGACCCGTAGCAGGGCTAGGCCGAGATGTACGGCCAAGGTTTGGACGCGAAAGGTCGGGGCAAGCGTTGGCGCGCTTGCCGCAGCAATCGGATTTTCCATTAGATTTGTGGTGTAGATTGATTGAGTTGAAAGACTCGATTAGAAGGGGTTACTCGTTGGCGCGGGTAGCCCCTTTACTTTTGCTCTCACCTAAGCATTAAGGCTTGCTAAGTCCTTGGCGACTTCTAAAGCCCCTGTTTCGCGAGCGATACGCATCGCCTCAATCACAACTCGGTTCCCTGGCTTACCTCTCTTCAGGGCATCACCCACGGCTTGCCGGCTCATAGCCAGTTTTGCAGCGATTTGGCTTTGTGCCCCATAAGGCAGTAAATCCGCGAGGTTCTGTCCGTTCCCTTGCATGGTGAGTAGCTTTGCTTACTTTTAACTGTCATTTACTTGACATTTCAAATGTAGCAAGTGCTAATAGCAATGTCAAGTATTAGTAGCAATTATTTTTAAATAGCATCCCACTCCCACTTGATGGCAACTAATGCTAGCACTAGTATCTCAAACGCTTCAATGGGCTCTAGAATCAAGGAGTTGCGTAAACAAGCCAAGATCAGCCAACAAGAATTAGCAGACATAATCGGTGTGTCCCGAGCTGCTATATCGCTTTTCGAAATCGGCACTAGCAAACCCTCAAGTGAGACACTAGCAAAATTAGCCGATGCCCTGCAAGTAGATATGGGGTATTTGCTAGGAAGAAATCAAGTTTTAGTAGCAAAAGCTTCTAAGCATGTTATTGCAGCTTCTAGCAATACACTTAGTGTACAACTCCCATTCTTCTCAATATCCGAGCGATCTTTATTACTGGAGTCAAATGGCAAGGTAGCGGAGCACATTAACACCTTGCTTTTGTCTACGGGCGTTGAAGAGAATGCCATTGATTACACAAGTGCTATCGTCCTCGAAGTAGGAGAAGACAACATGGAACCCCTCCTGCACACAGGAGATAAGGTAATAGCCTGGCCCATACCCGAAAGCAAGTGGGGTCAGGTCTACAATCAAGTCTGTGTGGTGGCTTTTGACGAAACCGTTACAATTAAAGCTGTACGGGAGAACGAGTTACTTACCCGCGATATCTTGACTCTGCATGCCCAGAATGCTGTTGCGGGCTTTCTGCCGGTGCAGCGTCAGCAGATCAAAGCCATTTGGCGGGTGGAAGAGTTCTTTGAACGGCCGAAGATCCGACTATAAACCTAAGCACTCGGCTTTCATTCCTAATCACTGTATGAGCAAAGATTCTTTATTCAAAGCAATTCGTAATGAAGATGTAGTTTTATGGGTAGGTGCAGGATTCTCTCGTTATGCAGGTTATCCTGCTGGAGCCTCATTAAAGGATATTCTATATAGTTCACTGTCTTCTAGCGACAAAAAGGCTGTTACCAAGAATGCTCCACTTGCGCAACTCGTAGATGAAATTATTACTATTCAGTTAGGAAGCCGGCAATATATCAATGACATTTTGCTTCAACTTTACCGAGCCAAACCGCTTTCGACCGAAACTCATGACTTATTAGCTAAAATTCCACATATCAAGTATATAGTTACAACTAACTATGATACTATGATAGAAAACGCTATACAAAATAGCCATGTTGTCGTGCATAGCAAGGATATAGCATACACGCATGGGAAGGTTCCTGTTTATAAAATACACGGGGATTTAAAAGATCTAGATAGTATAATTTTAGGAAGCAAGGATTATCGTCATTTTTTTAATAAAGAAAATGATAGCTTGATGTGGGATACAATAAAAAGTCTTGCCGCTAAGCATACGATTTTATTTGTAGGATATGGATTTGAAGATCCAAATGTGATAGCCATGTTTGAGCGTGTATTTGAAGCTATCAAGGACAATATGAAGGTAGCATATTTAGTTGCACCTAAACTTCCAAAAATAAAGATAGCTAGCCTTCAATCCCAACGAATTAGATTTATAAAATCTACTGGGGAGCAATTAATCGAAGATATTATTCAGGATATTAAATCTAATCTAAGCAAGGATATCGAGCATGCTTTAACGTCAGCAACAACAGCGACACAGTTTATTCGTGGGTTAGGTCTACAAGGAACATTTATAAATGAATCTAATGGAATAAAGTTGAATAACCTGGTCAATATTTCTGGGCCTACAGAAAGATCCTTAACATGGCGCATTCGTCAAAATTCTACATTACGGCAATCTCTTTATAATATTGCTACTGGCAAGGTGATAGGGAAAATAAAATTAACCAATGAAGATATTGCTAGTGCCACCTTATCAGTCCATGGTATTCCACTCTTTGATGTAGATGAGCTACATATCGGAACACTTCCGTTAAAAAAGATGAATTTTGATGTGGAGTTCGAAGATGGAGCTATCTTTAGGAATATATCAACAGAAGTATTTATTATACCATCTGAGGTTCAGCTCTCCATATACTTTCAAAATATTTCTATCACTTTAAATTCTTCTTCTGAAACAAAGAACGAAGTTAATTTTTCTTTCAGCAGAATAGGACCCTATATTTCTACTTCTCATGCAATTGAAGTAGTCCAGTTTTTAAGGCATTCTGGTTTAGGAAAATCCTTTACTCTAATAAGAGAGGATGGGCAAATTGTAGAACACAAGTTAAATACTCTTCCACAACTCACTGCATTAGGAGATTCTATATTTATTTATGTAAAAGCACTACAGTTAATTGAAAAAAAATTTAAGTTTAAATTTAAAAATATCACAGATATCGATAAATACAAAGAAGATACAGAAAATTTATATAATATTTTAGTAGGTACAAAACTAGACCTAGCAGGTAAGGATACTGTATTAACAGCAAGCTTAGATGGCAATGAAGGTATCGACGAATGGATAGAATCAATAAAAAATGAACCTATTATTACTATAGATGTGCGCTCCGTGTACAACTTTGACATACATGGAAAGAAAATAGAAGTCCATTATCTTCAATCTGTAGAAGTTAAAGATCCTATTTTTTCAATAAAGGGAACAAAGCATGTAATTACGAGCGCTACTAAGAATACTACATTGAAATTTATTTTTCCAATTCCTGAAGAGTTCACAAATGCAGAGAAAACATAGATTTTGAAAATCAACAATAAGACATAACTTTTTTATTTGAAATAGGCGTTTTTATTATTAACCTTCAAATTCTATTTCTAAATGTAGACAACGATGTTTTTTCCATTGACCAATAGCTTTGACTTCTACATACTTGTTTGCGTGCAAACTCTCTGTATACTTTGTACTATCTAAAGGGCCACCTTGTTTTATAATTATAGTAGGGCTAGATGCAAATCCAGCTTCGTCTTCTATGTTAGCGCGTCCCTTTCTAGTTCCTTTATTAAGACTATAAATTAAAATTTTATATAACTTGGGTTCTTTATCTTTAAAATCCGCTTCTTTAAAAGATTCAATCAATAATATTGAATCCTCTATCATGTCTCGGCTTTTCCTATCTATTTCTCCTAATGCTATATTCTCTCCTGAAGGAGGTGAACTAAAAACATCAATTTCTGAATAGTTTTTCCCGATACTTTTTGTCATGCCTTCTAATTGATATATTATATCACTGAAATACTTTTTAAACACACTATCTATATCTTCTGGAATATTAACTTGCGCGTCCTTGCAAACCTCTTTGAGGGTTTGTTTTAAATCTTCGTATGGATAACTACCAGTTCCTTGGTAATCATTCTGTATTAATGACTGTATTTCGAATGGCAATACCTCTAAGCAATATCTAATGAAGTGATTATAAAGCTCAACGGCTCTTGTTTCATCACGGAATACATTTGCTTGCACTGGTCTTGGTACTACGTCAAAACTCAATTGAAAGCTGCCTGGTACATAAGCAGACTGATACACATCGTATTGCTTGTTAAATAATGGGATAGCTTCAATAGCCTTCTCTAAAAAGTTCGAAAAAGACTCCTGAATAGAGCTTAGGTCAGAAGACAAAGCATAAAACCTATCAGCAAGATGTCCTTTCAGGCTAATAAGGTACTTTAGTGAAGAATTTATTTCTACGACAGGGCAGTAACTTTCTTCAGTAGGCAGATAGTCTGCTGGTATGCTACTTACAAGTACTTTATAAGTTATCGAATTCCTCTTATAATATTTATCGTATATAAATACATTTTCATTTGACTTTATAATATCTAAGTAGGTTTTCTTTTTGCTTAAAAACTCTGAATACTGCTTATAATTAAGTATAATATAGAAATAACGAGAAAACCATAAACCTTCTTCGTCTTGGTCTTCTTCCACAAGTGAAGCAATAACTCTATAGGAGAATTCAGTTAGCCCAGTAAACAGTATTGGTTCTTCATCAAAATGAAGAACTTTATACTCATCCTTTATAAGGATAAAGTTTTCATCAACAATGTTGCCTTCAAAATCAAACATATGTCTGCAATTACTCTATTGGACCTAATTTATCTACTTGAATTGCATCTATTGTGAAAGCGTCACATTTATAGAAATCATGATGAGTTGGACTTGCTGACGTTGGAGTATGCTTAGTTAACCCACCATCAAGCTTTATATTGAATGTTATATACTTAGTCTTTCCTTTAGGCTTTATTGATAATGTCCTCTTATATACCTCCATCATTCTTGCGATGTCACCTTCAGATTCAAGGAAATCGATAGATACACCTTTATAGCTACAAATGTCATCACATGCGTCTCTTTCTGGAGTTTTTCCTTTCTCCCAATAAGAGAAAAAGTCCTTTTCTCTTAATTCTGGTCCATCTATCTTCTTGATAAATAACCCCATAACACTATTTTCAATCTCTGTAACACAGTTGCAAGAAGTCCCTTCATGCAATTTCTCGAATGTCATAACCGAACAGTATGTTTTAGAAGTGTACTATCTATGTTCGTATAATAAGGCATTAAACATAATGATATAAAATGAACTGGGTTCTATCCCATAATTTATATGACCATATTTCCAATGGTTTGTTCATGAGTATAGATTACAGATTTGCTTATAGTTTGCTAAAAATGTATGGATTGTGACTAATAAGTAGATCTATTACGATACTGCACCAATACAAGCTTGCGTACACAAGAGGCAATAATAACTACGAATATATACCTGTATCCTAATCCAGCTACCACAACAGCGCATGTACTAGACTTTCTTGCTAGTATTAACACGTGGATTTTGTGCGCTTTAGGACATTCAATACACTTGGCAATACCCGCTCCCATATGCAGGAGAAACTACAATGGGCCACTAGGAGTGCATCTGATATTGTCATCAAGGAGCCAGTCGACGAAGAAGCTATTAAGCACGCTTTCTGGGGTTATCTACAAGCGTATCAACAGATCCTAAACTATTACGCGAAGTGGCTGAAACAAACCGGTAAGGGTTCTTTCAACCATTCGATGGATGCGTGGAAAGTAGGGTTTCTAAGCCAAGAAGAGGCAGAAACGTGGGACTTGCTCAATGCCTTTCGAAATGAAGACATGCACGAAGATCCTATAACACCAGACATATCGATTAAAACACTTGTGCTTAGCCTCAACGGTAAAGCAACTGTTTTCAATCAGCGTTATTTAATAAATATGGGTACTAAGCAGGTAATAGTGTTGAACTACCAAGGTAAGGAATACCGCCTAGCAAGTATTTGTGGCTTAGGTCTGAAGGCCATGCAGCAACTTATTGATACGTTCGATCAAGTATCCTCTCCTTCTACTTTGCAGTAGTGATTAGCCTATTTTCCTTTATCTGTTGACAGATTATCATTCGCAGGCGTCGCTATGATGACTGTGGGTTTCGTCCGAACAGGCTTAACGAGTAAGTTCGAAGGCAAAGGCGGCCCGCACGAACCATCTGGAAGCGTGAGATCCATCAGATCAAGTGGCTGCATGATACCAAGAGGTAAGTTGTCGAAGCCAAACATACAGAAGTAGTACAGTGTCAGATAGTAGGAGGTAAGACACCTCCTTATTTCTTAGCTTTATCCAATATCCAAGCCATTCCGTAAATTACTAGCATGACAGCCGAGTCGCTTGAGAAGAACAATGCAGAATTACTCAGTTTATACAAGCAGGCTTATCAAGACTTTGATAAGCAAGTCATCTACATTGCTGGAGGCGGGCTAGCGTTAAGTATTGGCTTCGTCAAGGACATCGTCAAAGTAGCATCTTCAGGAAGTCTAGGTTTCCTGATGGGTACCTGGGCTTTTTTAGCCTGCACGTTACTACTAAACTTGATCTCCTACATGGTTTCCTCTCGTGCCTCTAACGCCATGTTAGAGAGCAACCAACATATGCTGCAATACTATGCAGCAGAGAAAGAAGAGGATAAGGAGGAGCCATTCGCTAAAGCGCTACGCTTCCATGAACGGGCTGAACGCAACTCTAACTGGGTCAAAAGACTAAACCTATTCTCAATTGTTTTCACCGCTGCAGGAATAGGATCGTTTCTACTTTTCGTTTCGCTTAATCTAGCTAGTATGAGTCAAAATCAGACAACGGATAAACCTCACACGAGTCAGCCACAAGGTCCTGATGAAACGAAGGGAACCCCTTTGCCGCATCATCTAACGCCTAAGCCGCAGGCACCAACAGCACCTGTGCCAAACCAAGGTAATCAACCAACCACTCCCAAGAAATGAGCAAGAAGCATCCTATAAAAGTGACTAAATACGGTATCCCCAAGCGCCCAGCTCCTGTTGCTGGAGTACCCTTACCCAATATGCTAACTCCTCAGCCAAAGAAACTAGATACTCCGCCTCCGACTACGAGCGAGAAGAAATAAAACAAGAAAGCCCAACCATATGGTCGGGCTTTCTTGTTTTAACTGCATAGTCCTTTACCGACGACTAGCTAATAAAGCCTCCGATACATACCCCACATAGCCATCTACAAAAACCTTGTAGTAAGCTCCTGCCGTTTCCTCCAGCACATACACAACCGCTGTACGCGGACAGACATATACTTCGCTAGCGTTCACATTCGCCGCATCCCGTAACGGCGGGTTGAGCGAAGAATCAAACGATGTCTTGTACTTGTAAGGCCCTACCTCACTAAGCGACTGCCGCGGAATCATAGCTACCGGTTGGTCCGAGCGGCTAGCGAATCACCTGCAGCCAGCCTTTGTAGAGGCTGTTAGTGCGCTCCTGCCGCAGCACATAGTAGTAGACGCCCGCCCCCGCCTCAGTGCCCCAATCCTGCTGGTACGTAGTCGTATGATAGATCTGCCGGCCCCAGCGATTGTAGAGTGTCAAGGCCCACGGCCCACTGGTTAACCCTTGAATCACAAACCGATCGTTGCGCTGGTCTTCGTTGGGCGTAATAACGTTCGGAATCGCTACGCAACGGCGATAGGCGACGGAGCGAGTGATGGTGCGACTTTCGCACGCGCTGGTGAGTTGCAGGGAATACGTACCGGCTTCCTGCACTAACAAGGTGGGCCCACTGCTCCCATCCGACCAGCGCCGGGTGACGCCGGGGCTGTTGAGCGCGGGTGCCTGCAGGAGCAGCGGCTGCTCCAGGCACAGCGTCGTGTCCGCCCCCAGGGTGAACCCGGCCAGGGTTGGCACCGCCCGTATCTGCAAGGAGTCGCGGCTGGTACACCCGCCCGTATAGGTGAGCGTGACGCCATAGGTACCGGGTTGCGTGACGCGGATCGTGGGCGTCGTCTCCCCGGTATTCCAGGCGTAACGCAACGCGTCCGGGTTCAGGGCCGTGAGCGTGAGCGTTGTTCCACGACAGAGCAGGCTATCCCCCGTGACGGACGCCACCTTGGCCACTGGGGGCCCCACCGTGTGCGTGGTGGTCAGTTGACAGCCAGTGGCCAGCGTTGCCGTGAGCGTGTACGTTCCGGCTTGCCCCACGACCAACGTTGGGGTAGTGGCGCCCGTGCTCCACTGGTACGCCGTGATAGGGCTTCCTTCCGCCGTCGCCGTCAGGGGTGTACTCTGGCCTGGGCACAGCTGTGAACGCCCATTGATCCGCAGTAGCGTGGGAGCGATCGTAATCTGCGCGGTGGCGGTGCAACCAGCCCGGTAAGTAGCCACCACAGAATAGGTACCCGGTTGCGAGACCGTGATCTGCGGAGTGGTCGCACCGGTACTCCAACGCACGCCTTGTGCCCCGGGGGCCACTGCCGTGAGTAAACGGGGGGTGCCTGGGCACAACGGGCTGGACTCACCCGTAAGGGACAGCGTGGGGGTGACCCTGCGCACCGTAAACGACTCCGACAAGCTGTAGCCGCCCGGAAAGCTGGCGGTAACCGTATACGTGCCGGGCTGCGTGACGGTGATGCGCGCGGTGGTCGCGCCCGTGCTCCAGCGGTAGCTCACCGTGGAGGCCAAGGTACGGGCCGTGAGCTCGAGGCTGCCCCCCGCGCATACTACGGAGTCGCCCGTGACCTGCAGGCGGTTGGGTTGCAGACGTGCCACGTAGGTGGAGGCCCGGAAGGAGGGCTCCCCCGGTGTAGTGAGCGTCCCAAAACCCATGGACGCGCTGAAATACTCGCCGGCTATATACGGCGTGGCATCCGGTCCTAACGCAAACCCGGTACTCCGATCGTCTTGCCACCCCCAGCTGGCACGGCCCATAGCCAGGTACCCCGGGAATCCAGCTTGGCGACATACACATCAGAAGTGAACAGCGCGACGTTCTGCGGCACCAGCGTCGTCGCCCCAAAGCGAGTACCAGGGCCACGAAAAGAGCCGCCCAGATAAACATTGCCGCCCTCGTCTACGCCCAAGCCCGAGCAATACTCCCCGGAAGAGCCACCCGCCGTGCTCGCCCATTGCCAGGTGCCCGCCGCATCCAGCTTGGCCACAAATACATCTTCGTTTGATATCCCGGCGCCTACGCTCGTGAGCTGATAAACACCAAAGCGCAGGCTGCCCAGATAGCTGCCCGCCACGTAACACTCCCCGGTGGCGGTGACGGCAATGTGATGGGCCCAATGCGCAGTATTGCCGGTGACGGGTGTTACGCGCTGATAGGCTCCGGTAGCGGCCTCGAGGCGAGCCACGAAGAAACCAGGAGCTGGTAGTACGGTGGGGCCTACTTGGCCACCCGCTGCATCAAACTGTCCTATGGTGTATGCGTATCCTTGCGCATCCACCCCCAGGTTCCCACTCCAATCGCGCCCGGCACTACCTGCGCGCGTCGCCCAGCGCCAGGTGCCACTCGCGTCGAGCCGGGCCGTAAAGAGGTCTTCCTGGCCCGCACTCACCAATGCCGTGGTGCCGAAGGCTGTTTGGCCCGTAAACTGGCCCGTCACATAGGCATTGCTACTGGCATCGAGCGTGAGCCCACTGACGGTTTCATTGCCCGTGCCGCCGCCGCGGGTAGCGGCCAACCACTGGCCGGTGGGGTCCAGCTTCGCCACGAACAGATCACTGCCGCCTGCATTGCGAAGCGTGGTGCTGCCAAGCGTAAGCGTGGCCGTCACAAACGTGCCTGCCACGTAGACATTGCCGGATGCATCCAACGCTAGACTATTCAGCGCATTGGTGGCCGCGGGGAGCTGCACCAGCCATTGGTACAGTCCGGCGGCGTTTAATTTGGCCACGTACAGGTTAGGAGAACTTGAACTAGCCGCAAACGTGGTAGCGCCAAAGCGAACCGTGCCGCTAAAGTAGCCACTGACATAGCTGTTGCCGGCGGCATCCACGACGACTTTGTCCGCAAAGGGTCGCGCTTCCGTGCTGATGACGGGGGCTAGGACTCGAACGGCCATATCAAAGGTAGGAGGTGCCTGGGCTACTACTAGCAACGGAAACAGGCACGCGAGCAAAACCAGCAAGTAGCCGGGTACAAAGCGGGTCGCAACGACAGAGGACAAGGGAGATAGAATAGAAATGGAAGAATAAACAGGCTATTAGTAATTAGTCCATCTTGGCCAACAAAGAAGTTCTACCTCTTGGAGTGGCGGGGATGAATCGCTGGCGAGGACGCGAAGCTGCGTTGCTGCACCACCAATCAGCAGACAGACATGCAGGTAGAGAGGTGGGGCACTTGGCTGCCTACGTCCCGCAGACGGCTGTTACCGCTCGATCAGGCGGGCCTAGGCAGTGCCGAAGACACAAGCCCAGAAGAGCGCTACGCTCGCAGAGAAAGTGCTATTCGCCTTTGGGGCACTTGGACGAGAAATCGTGGCAAGAGGCGGCTCGTTTTCGGCTGCGGCGCATCTGACTCGGTAAGCAGGGAGTAATTGAGGCGCGGGTGTACCTCACGGGCGTACGTTGGCAAGCGCCCTCACCAAAAAGGCGGCGGAACAACCCTGCGCTGAGAAGAATCTTGTCATATAGCGTAACGAAGTAGAATAGTTTTGTACAAGTATATAGCGTAGCAACGGTTAGAGCCACGCAGATAGTATAGCCGTAAGAATAATAGTCCACTTGGAGGAACTACTACAAAACATCTGGCGGCGAATTCTGAGGTAAAACTATCTCATCATCCGCTATGATGAACAAGGACGCATAGAAATTACAGACATGGGTCAATAAGCCGTGCAGCACTTCATCAACACGTTTGATCAAGTAGCGTAGCAGCGTGTCGAACAAATCCTCTTCTCCTCATTGGAAAAGCGCTTGTCAAAAGAGCTTATACTGCAAACTGCTTATACTTTACGCCTTACTCATCACGTTGCTAAGAAATATTTCTATCCTCTTTTCTACTTATCCTCCTATGAAAAAGTATTTGTTCGCCCTTCCCTTTATTGCTTTTTGCTCGGGCGGGGCCCACGCGCAAGGCATCGGCATTGGTATTCGGGCTGGCGCCAATCTATCCAGCCTGGTTGGCGCAGACACCAAGGCACCCCGCACGGAAGCCATCTGGGGTCCTGTAGCGGGGCTGATAGTGAATGTACCCGTGACGACCGACGGCTTCTTTTCCGTACAGCCTGAGCTGCAGTATTCCCGCAAGGGCTTTCGGGCGGTCTACTCGCCTACCTATTACGAGCGCATCTTCCTGCATTACCTAGAGCTACCTGTGCTGGCTAAGGTCAAGGTGGCTGGGTTCGTGGTGGAGGCCGGTCCCCAACTTGGGTATCTACTCGACGTGAAAGGCAACGGCGCGCTTGGCAGCCCGTCGGCCCCAGAAGGAGTAGATGGTTACCACCAGTGGGCAGTTGGCTATGTTGCCGGCGTGGGTTACGAGCTTTCCAATGGCTTGGGAGTAAGCGTTCGTTATAACGGCGGCTTGACCAATGCGCGGCAATTGCCGGAAAACGTCACGCCTTTACGGGCCCGTAACTCTGCTTTTCAGTTTCAGCTAAGTTATTTGTGGCGTCACCAGTAAACATCGCTACAGAAGCTATGGAAACCAAAAAGCCCCTCTTATCAAGAGGGGCTTTCTTCTGCGCAGTAAAGTCGATTTCTCCCTAGCAGCTGTTCTACTGCTATACCAGAGAGTAGTCCGTCACTGCGAAGCTTGTATCCTTACAGGCTCACGTACTTCCTTTACGCTTGAGTCGCTATGGGCCAGTAGAGCATACCACGCTACACCGTGCTTTTCTTCAAGTAATTAACTTTTCGTATACAATCGGAAACTAGCAATGGCTATCCGCTGTATATTTGTCCAGTAGTTAGCAATAACAAAAATAGCCGGCAGCCACTCGGGCCACCGGCTACCTACTAGGGGCGATCCAGCCAGTGGCTTACCACGGCTCGAATCACCGCTCCCACGGCTGCCTTACACAGTTCGAGGGAGACGCGAAACAAACTAACGTGGTCGGTTTGCTTCGCTTTCGCACGCACCTTTCTCATGGAGTAAGAAGATTAGGTGTTCGCTGCACCTACTTCTTGAAACCCCGGTTGCTTCCAACAGCCGGGGTTTCGCCGTTTTCAGGCTCCCGTGTTGGCGAGGTGTTTACCGTACGCTTACCTCAAAGATACGCCTCTGTACGCTCTGTTTCCTCATTTATGCCCGCATTTGTAGTTTGCGTAGTGCCTGCGCATTACCGAAATGTTGGGGGTGATTTCGCCTGCTCCTTAGCCTTGTACGCCCTCCGTTCTGCTGCCCCGACGAGCGCGGCGACCTTCGGGGTATGGCAGAATTTACCTTAGACGTCACGGGCCCCCTCCGCGGCCTGGGCCAGGTGGCCGACAGCGCCCGCAAGCTCCACGAGACCCTGCGCCAAACGGCCGAGGAAGGCACCCGTTCTTTTCAAGCCTTCGCCCAAGCCAACATCGACGCCAAGAACCGCGTGCTGGAACAGAACCGGCAGCTGCGCGACACCCAGGACTTGTACCGCGACGTGGCCACGCGCCTGCGCGAAGTGACCAAGGAACGCAAAGCCCTGGAAGCGGCGCAGCGCTCCGCCGCTGCGGGCGAGGACCTGCTCAAGGCCAGCAAAGCCCTGGAGGACAACCAGCGCCGCACCGCGCAGCTGATCAAGACCCTGGGAGATCTGCGCGAGGAATACAACCAGATCAAGCTGCGCGCCGGGGCCGTAGCGACTGAAGTGCAGAAGGGCGCGGACGCGCAGAAGCTCTTCACGGCCGCCGGCAAAGATGCCGCCGCCCAGCAGCGCCAACAAGCCCAAGCAGCCGCCCAAGCCACGCGCGACGCCAAAGAGCGAGAAGCCGCCAGTCGTAGTGCCGCTAAAGCCGCCGATCAGGAAGCCCGCGCCGCCAGCGTGCTGGGGAAGCTAGAACAGCAACTCCTCGAGCTAACCGAACGCCGCGCCAAAGCCCTCTCCACGACCGAAATCCAAGGACTTAACCAGCAGATTGCCCAGGTCAACGGCCAGCTCAAACAGCTACAGGCCGATACGGGCGAGCCCGCCACGAGGAGCGGGGGCTTTTTCGACTCGCTAGTTGGCAAGGCCACGGGCGCCGTAGCCGCGTTCTTCGCCGTGGATAAAGTCCTCTCCATCATCCGCCAAGGTATCAACGACTTCAAAGCCCTTTCCGGCCTCGAAGCCACCTTTACCGCGGTGGCCGGCAGTGCCCGCGCCGGCGGGCAGGAACTGGCCTTCATCACCCAGCAGGCCAACAAGCTGGGACTGGAACTGATCCCGACCGCCAAAGCCTACACCGGGCTATTTGCCGCGGCGAAGGAAGCGAACCTTCCTCTGGAGACCACCCGTAGTTTGTTTGTCGGCTTAACGGACGCTGGCCGGGTACTCGGCCGTAGCCAGGGCGAGGTGGAAAGTGCTCTGCGGGCCGTGGAGCAGATGATCTCCAAGGGCACGGTGAGTAGTCAAGAGCTCAAACTGCAATTCGGCGACGCACTGCCCGGTGCTTTTGGCTTGGCCGCCAAAGCG
>Ga0325401_1003080_pt1 | contig 15113 bp, 8 predicted proteins | sample PopdelMetagenome_FD_205666 | JGI IMG/M metagenome (GOLD analysis project Ga0325401, IMG submission 205666) | Populus deltoides microbial communities from Bellville, Georgia, United States - Xylem-PdKOR-R2 | ecosystem: Host-associated > Plants > Phyllosphere > Stem > Wood/Secondary xylem | place...
GAGCCTCCTTATCTCTTAATACATTTACTTCTTCGTTTGTCCATAATAATAATAATAATAATTACTTTCTTAAATTATATTGGTCAATATTTAATTTTTAAGAGCAGATGGTGGTAAGTGGTAACAGTACATTTTCACCCTCTGGTTTCCTGCTCATTGAAATAGAAAGACAAAATTCATCTCACCCCCTATTTAAACCCTTCATCTTCCTCGAACAAACAGTTCAATGCTTTGAAACTATAGCAAATTAAGCACTTGAACCAAAACAAAAGACTAAAATGGCTAAACGTTTCAAGTTCAGATTCTCTCGAGTGATCTCCTTTCAATCTTGCCGTTCCAAAGACCCCTCCCCTCTCCCATCAAATCCTGTTCCTTCATTTCTTAGACTCTCTCCGGCCAACCACAACTCCATCATTATCAACAACCTCCACCTCCCACCATCACAACCGCCTTCTTCCAAACCCCATCAACACTCCTCCATCAAGCGCCATGTGTCCTCAGCTTTCACATCAATGGGCTGTGGATTTAGATCAAAATCCTCCACGCATTCCCTCTCTGAAACCGACCAGACCAAATCCTCACAACCAACTGAAAATTTCCACTGGGCAGAGGAAGAAAAATATCACCTAGTGGCCAAACTCTTTGATGACGACTCAACTCCCCGCCGCAAACTTTACAACTCTTCGGCCTCTGAGGACTCTAAAAACCACGACGTTTTTCTCCCTCCGACTAACATAGAGAGGAAAAAACGACGTGTCAAAAAGAAGAAAAGGGCTTCAAGAATCCGCATTAGCACTTCTTCAGCTGATAGCGGGTTATTTTTTAGCGGCGACGAAAATGTCATAAACATCGAAGAAACGGAAACTTTAGTTTCTTCTTCAAGGAGCTTCTCAACTGATTCTCCCTCAGAATTCAATCCCCACTTGGAAACAATACGTGAATCTCCATTTACACGTAAAAAGAGAGGTAGGAAGGCGAAAGGAGGTGTTTTAAAGAAAGGAACAACAAGAAGAGGACGAAAGGCAAGAAATAGCTGCGATAGTTCGTTGTCGCCTGCAAGACTGTCGAGGTTTCAGTGGCTGATACCGTGCACGGTGGAGGGGAAGGTAAGAGAGAGCTTTGCAGTGGTGAAGAAATCAGAGGACCCATTTGAGGATTTTAAGAGGTCAATGATGGAAATGATATTAGAGAAGGAAATGTTTGAAGAGAAAGATTTGGAGCAGTTGCTGCACTGTTTCCTTTCTTTGAATTTAAGGGAGCATCATGGGGTTATTGTTCAGGCTTTTAGTGAGATTTGGGATACTTTGTTTTGTAGAAGAAGAAGATCTATCTCTTCCAGGCTTTCAGCTGTTTAATCTCTTGTTTTTGTCTTCTTAGAGCTCTTTTAAATGTAGTAGTAAAGTAATGACTAACCAAATTACTACTGTAATAATAAGAAAGATCTTGTGCATGTGTTTCCTTTTTACTTTATTACTTTCTGTCTTTAAGTTTTTCATGGATTTTTTTTTTCATCAACCAAATACAAAAACAATCATTATATTTTATATATTATTATTAAATATAATTTTATTTTTATTTTCTGTTATATTTTGTCTAGTCTATTCTCAATATTTTCATTTTTTATATTGCATGATAATAGCCAAATGCCTTCAAAAAAAAAATTGAAAAAAGGATAGAGAAAGAAGGAAGTCATAAAATTAGAAAAAATTTCGCTCTCTTAACATTTTTTTTACATTTAAAAATAATTGGTCCGATGTATGACGAAACATGAACCAATGGACTAGTATTAATAATATGATGTAAAACATGATGTATATGAAATAATGAGAAAAACTATTTAAAATTTCTTAGAAAAAAATACATTTTATACAATCTTAAAATAAATGGTACTTTGAGATAATATGATTGTTATAGCAATTAAGTTTTTCCATGTAGATCTCTATAAAATCAATTATATTTGTAATATGCATGCATTACTATATACATGCATAAATTTCAACCATAGCTACATTCTATATATAGTGTATAGTTATTAAACCCGGCCTGGGTCATATAGGTTGACCTGAGTCAAATCAGGAAATTTTTACAAAAAATACTTTATATTTTTAATATCTCACATGAAAAAGTTAAGAAACATTTTATGTGGATGTTGGCTATATATAACTATTTCAATTGGAAAAGTTAAGAAATATTTCATGTGTATGTAGTCTATATATATATAGTTATCCCATAAAAAAGAAGAAGAAATAATCCATGTGAATGAAGGCTATTTATATAGCTATTCCTTATGAAAAAGTTAAGAAACATTCTATATGAATGAAAGCTATATATTTAGCTATTCCACATGAAAAAGTTAAGAAACATTCCATGTAGATATAGGTTATAAATATAAATAGTTCATATGGAAAAGTTAAGAAACATTTCAGGAGATGTAAGCTATAAATATAACTATCCCATATGAAAAAGTTAAGAAATATTTTATATAGATATAGGCTATAAAAAAGATATGTGAGGCCAAGTATTCACAAATTAACTTTACATTTTTTGGGTTTATTAAAAAAATAAAAAAAGGTCAGGTCTTACCCGGGTTTTACCGGACTAATTGCAAGCCTGTGTTTAAACCATTTAAAACCCGGCCAAGACCTTGAGTTGACCGGGTCCTGGGTCAACTTGCTGGGGCTGGCTGGTTTTTACATCTATGACATAACGTGGAATCTGCATGACCCTTTACGTAAATACCATAAGATGACATTGTGGTTGTGATCATCATATAGCTAGCTAAATTCATCTAATGACGTGCCTGAGATTAATTAAGTATTACTCTAAAAAGCTTGGGTTTTTCATTGTGAAAGATTCCACTGTTCATCCTCTAACATATTATTGTAAATGGGCTGTGCAAAATTTTATATTTTTTCAATTTGGTCCTTAAACTTTTTTTTAGCGATTTAGTCCTAATTGAGGACAAATTGATTTTGATTTCTTATGAAAATATGGGATTGAAAGAAGAGGGACCAAAATGAAAAAGGCACCAAACGTGCCAAAAGTTTCGTAAAAGATATACTTTGGTCTTTGAACTATAAAAATCACGCAAATTGTACAATTTCAATACCTTAATATTTTCCCAATTCAATTATGGTACATAAGTTTTTTTTAGTCTCTGGTAGAAAAAGGAGAGATAGACTGCCGAATTTCAGCGATAAAGAGAGAAAAATGTCGTTAATATTGATTTAGGCCGCCAAAACAGATGATATTTGTGTCAAATGAGTTGATTTGATGAGGGAAGTTCATATCAGGTTTTTTTATCCTTAAAGTTCATGAAAAAACAGATCTGAGCTAGGGTTGATTTTGATTTTTGGGGTGATTTTTTGAGACCACAGATAGTTTTATCACGGTTGATACGGTGTTTTAGGTAAAAAATGAGTTGAAAAACGGGGTTTTGAGTAAAAAAGTTTAAGCCCTGATTTTCTAATATGTGAAGCCTTGCATGAGTTTTTTTTTAATTATTTTATTCGATAAATTTAATTTGTGTCTCTATTTCTATTATCGTTTGCTTAAATAAAAAAATTATTTTAATAAAAAAATTAGAAAACACAACTAGATAAATATCTCATCTTTTGAGATTAAATATCTTGATCTACACATGTTTCTCGATTTTTTAAGTTTTATTTTTAGATATCATTCATGGCTTTTTATTTATTTATTCACACATATAGTTCTCGATTTATTTGATTACATGTATGCATAATTTTTTATTTAAACTTGAATTTTTTAAAATACAAAAATACATCAAAAAAACATTCACATACAATTTTTTTATAATAAATAAAAATATCTAAAACCGGGGCAGAGCGCAGATAACTAGTGTAATCTTGTGATTGTGAACAGTGCCAATATAAAGCACTCTCTTTCTCTGTGTTACTGCAGAACTCGGCTGGGGCTGCAAGTGACTGGCCTCATACATGAGTAAATGTAAATGTCTCTAATACTATTACTGGCCTCTGATAATTGATAAATATTGAACAGGGTTCTGTTATACCGTGAATGGCTCGGCATTTAAAGGATCCCCAGGAGTTTTTATGGTCTCGTGCCAAAGGGAAATGAATTTTAACTGGAAGTGGTAATAATTCAGTGTGCCTTGAAAACACACGGTGTCATAGATTCTTTGCCTGCCTTAGGAAACTGACTGGGATACTGTGCCCTTGTCTCCAAGAGATTAGATCTTTCGAATCCAACATATCAGGATCCCAAGCAGGCCTGCTTGTTGTCACTGTGCTTGATCATATCCATCTTCAGTCGCAGTCCATGTTTGGACGCTATTTTTGTTGATAGCATATTAATCAAAGTGTTAATAGGATAGCGATTTAAAATATTTCTTATTTAAAAATATATTAAAATAATTTATTTTTGATATCAAGTCATGAAAACAATATAAAAATATAAAAAATTTAAATTTTTAAAAAACATGATTTCAACCACGTTATATTTAATTGGTCGCAGGATAAAAAATACCTTTAGCAATTGAGAGGATCTATCAAACAAGTTCTTTCTAGTTTTTTTTTTTTTAAATAATTATAGATATTCAGATTAATTTACATATATCTTGATTAATAGGATATCAATAAAAGTTTTATATGCTGTTTAGGCCTTCCACGATGTTAATAGTATATATATATATATATATATATATATATATATATATATGTTGATTTCTATTTCCCAAACTCAGATATCTCAATCTCAGTTTCGTTTTCAATTCTGTTTTTCTTTCTCGGTAGCCAATCAATCCAGGTTGGCAAGAAAATCTCTCTTTTAAAGGATCAGATTGATTATATAAAAGAGATAGACTCAACCGGATGTTTTTTTTTTTTGCGTAGTTAGGCAAAAAAAAAAAAAGGACAGATGACAGGGTCGCATGGAATAGCAACGCTGTATAGATTAAAAAAAAAATACAATGGAGCAGACCACTCTTTTTGGACTCGCTGTGTTAGTCCTAAGATCTTTCATTTCTGCAATATATATATATTCTTCTTTTGTTTTGATTAAAATTAGAATATTCACCTTTTCTTTTAGGGTGTGAAAATGGATTTAATTTATTTATGGTCAAATATAAAATGAAGTTTACTCTTAGATTAGTGATGTTAAATTCTTGGGTTGTGGTACTAATTTGTTCCCTCTCTATTTCCCCCCTTGACTTTATGCTTCCTTGACGTACCGAAGACCACAAATCAGTTACAGCCAGAAACCCCGAAAAAATTAGAAAGGGCAACAATAACATATAATTTGGATAGTTTTAAAATCTGGTTTGGCTGGCGGGATGATTTAGAATCTAGTTCGGGACTCGAACCGGGCTGGATTGAAGAAGAAATAGGGAAGAAAAAACCTGATGTGACCTGGTGGGTTAACCCATCGATCCGGTTGCAATCTGTTAATTTTTTTTAATTAAAACGATGTCATTTTGATTTTAAAAAAATTAACCCGAATAATCCGGTTAAAACTCAAAATCCGGGTTATAGATCAGGTAAGGTGTAAAAAGTATGATAATTTGGTTGTGTGCAGCATGTGATTCATGAGATTTATTATTCAAGAGAGATAGTGGGCAATTTAATTCAGTTATTTAATCATTTTTTAATTTTTATTTGACCGAGAAGTAAAATACAATATAAAAGTGAGAATACGGTAAAACTATATAATTTGTTTTTTTAATTATTCCTAATTCAAAGTGATATTTTAATTTCCATGAGTTCTTCTTCCTCTGTTCTACCAAAACAAAAAATAAAATAAAATAAAATAAAAAAGCAAACACACCAAAAATAAACCTAGCAACAAAGAAGACAAATGGCAGTACCTAAACAACAAATCCAACCTAGAAATTAAGGATGCATGCTTCATATCACATAAACAGCTGTTGCTTCTCTTGTTCAAAAAACCTTTTCCTTGAAAACCTTGAAAATTTTGGATGTGATTTCATGGAACTTGTTGGTACACATAATGAAAACAGAACTGCAAAAGAATACAAAAATCCTTTTCCTTGAAAACCTTTTACTTTGTTTTGCTTCACAATAATGACCCACCAATGAAGCTTCAATAATTATTTTTAATAATTTACAAAAAAATAAATATAAGAGATATAATTGTATCCGGCTTAATTTTTGGTATTTTACAAATTATAAACCTAATTCATTCAAGTTTTTTTAGATCCAAGTGGGCTGAATGTATCAATTTGAGTTATTTTTTGTGTGTGGATATTACAAATATAACCAAGTGGGGTGTCATTAGGGGTTATATTGCTAATTTTCATGGATCCACATTTAGAAACAGACTTATAATCTAGATTACAGGTGTCTTGACACCCCTAATGTTAGATTTAATTTTCATATTTTGCATCACCATTAAATTTTAGTTACCTCTCCTTCCCCTCAACCAAGAGACAAATCTTTTTTTTTTGTTACGTTAAAGAAATCTAATAGGAAGTCCATTAACACAAATTATAGAGCCGAAACATTTCTAAATAAAATAAAAATAAATATTCAATCCATAAACTATCAAATATAAAGACAAAAGAAGTATAAATTATACATATTGGGTCGAGTTGACCGGATTTAAAAATCTCAACTTGTTATTAGACCCATGATTTTGTTAACCCACTATCATCCATAATATTTATATTATTCAACTTTACTGAGTTGAATTTGATTAGATAATATAAATATTATAAATGAACTAATTTTTTTAACACCCTTAGGTTGCACTTCTCTTGGGAGCACAATAAGCTATGTTAACCTATTAAGATTTTGAAATTATACAATTTTATTTTTTATTTTTTTGAGATTTCAATTTTTTATAATTTTAAAAAAAATTGCATAATAAATTTTTATATATTAAAATTTATGTAAATTATGCAAAAAAATTTCTATTGATAAATTTTGGTAAGAATTGATAAATTTTTGGAGAATTGTTGAATTTTATCAAATTATGTAATATTTCTAGAATTGTAGAAAATGGTTAGTGTTTAAGATTTTTATGTTTAAAATAGTTATAAATTAGATAAGTTAATTATTGTTTAAAACTTTTATATGATAACATTAAAACTTGTTGGTTTAAAAAACATATTTTAATATGACATTATTATATATTACTGATAGTGAGAATAATATTTTATATTGAAGGAAGTAATGTTATTGTTAGTGCTAAACTAGATATTTCACTAGTCGAACTAAAATAAGTTATATATAGAGGCATTTGGTGAAATTCTATAAATTTTTAAGTTAATATTACTTGGAAGATATAAGTTGCAAAATGTCTAGTTAGTTATATTGCTATGCATATTTCTTTTTACGTCAATCTGAAATCTATAATTAGGTTGGCCATTAAATATGGATTAGAATATATAGAGCTTTACTTGAACAATAGATCTAAACGAGTACACTCGTATCCCAAGTTATACTCAAATGGTTACGCAAGCATCACAATATGCTTGTCCATTTTGAATAGTTATAAAGTTAGCCTACTTTCGATACCTAAAATTATGGAAAGTGAAGATCCAAATATATTTAACCATGTATATAGTAACAATGACTCTAAATCAAGTGATGATAAAGATGAGAGTATTCTTTCTTCGAGTTTAGTTAACTCACTAAAAAAAGATGAATTTTGTAAGTCAATAAACCAACTACAATTCATGAGATCTCATGTTCCAAAATTTGATGATACTAGCAAAGCTTATATAATGATATGCAACGATTGAGCTTTGAGTTGTAGGAATTATGGTTTAAGTGTTGAGTTAAAGATTGGATAAACCTTCCTAGCCAAGTATGCAATGAAACAGTGACACGTAACAAATTTATTAGAATACAAAGTGCAACATTCAACCACAATTTATATACAATTACAATGTACGTATACACTAGAATGTCAATGATATTTTTATTTTTACAGAGGATTTCACAAGAATTCCGAATCATTTGAGATTCGAAAACACACGTAGCAACCATCCATTAGAGAAGACCACATGTACCAAACATTCCCAAGTGTCACTGAAGCAAGAATTCCTGAACATGTATCATTTGGTTACACTAATTTTTGGAGAAGAGGCAAGTTAAGAATGCCAAAGAACATGCTTATATTAAGCACCTACGATTGGATACGACAGAACAAAACTATCTTGAACTAGTCTCATTACAATGATAGACTCTCTAATTTGCATTTCCAATTGGTAATACTAGTGAGACTCACATGATGGCAAACTTAATGCAAATAATGGAGATTGTTGCCTAAATCTTCAAATAAAAAGAAGTTGACTTGTTCAGAGAATATGAATGTTGTGCTTCCGCCAACTCGCCTTCCGAGGATAAACAGAATTAATGGCCTGATAGACCAGAATTGACTTGTTAATAAGTCATGACCAACTCTTTAGTTAAACTACAAAAGAATATAATTAAGCAAATAATTGGTATTAATGATCGTCAATGACCTCATTATACAGACACGGTGGCCAGCTGGATCCGTTACGTGACTAGAAACTTTACAAGCCGAGATTTGTTACTTCAAATGAATATTCCGGGGGAAGCGTGCAGACTCCAGTCAATAAGCAAAAATGATGGCTGTAACATTGTCAAGGACAGTTTAGGTTACCACCTCTATGGTACTAATTAAGAAAATGTCCTACAATGAGCGCACACGTGATACAATAACATTCAGAATAATAGCTAATGAATAGCCGCAGCTGCTCTAGTCTCAACTTGATGGTGGTGGTGGTAGGGCATTGGGTGGGGGACGTGGTTGCATCAGCATTTGCGGCATAGGGGGCCTCCCAGAAAATGCTGTAGTGGTGGTGGTGGTGGCTGTTGCCAAACTTGTGGTTGGGCTTCCATTGCCATGTGCTGTGGGGGAGGCCTTGGGAACAGAGGAGCTGCCTGTGGAGGAGGTCGAGCAATGTTTGGAGGAGGTGGCCTGAATTGAACTGGAGGTGGAGGCATTGGTTGACCTTGCTGCAGTGGCTGACCCTGCCAAGCTGGTTGTCCAGCTACCTGCATTGGTGTGAATGCTGCATTTGGTGGGGGTGGTCGGTGCAGTGCTGGAACTGGTCCTGGAGCAACGGCGCCATCTGCAAAGGGCCGTGGAGGAACAGGTGCCATCACAGCACCATTGGCATGAGTGGGAAGTGTTGCAGGTCCACTAGCAAACAGAGTATGGGGCCTGCTCTTTTGGTTAGTTGGATTGCTTGCAGCCAAAACTCTCTCTGCATCAATGATGGCAGCAATTAAACCAGTTCAATACATGAAACCATCAATGGAAACTTTCTATTACATTCTAAAATAAGAAGACAGGTATTCATTTAGTTAAGTTCAAAGGACCCTTATACCAAGTGGCGACAAAAGAAATTGTAATTTGTAAATTGGGTATTTAAAGCAACATTTCGATGACAAAAAGCCTCACCTGCTGGAGTACCATGGCGCTCCCCTTTAGTGTCTTTCTTGTACGCATATGAGACTGTTATCTGACGGTTGCAGAGATATTGACCATTCATTGCCTGTTGAAGTCCAAAATACTATTAACTGATCAACTCTGTTTGGTCAATGTAAGCCAAAAATCAAGCCAGAGTGCTCATGGAATCTTAAGATCAAACATTAAGCAGTTTATCTCATCCAGAATTTACCTAACAGATTAGCATAAGCAGTTTATCTCATCCAGAATTTACCTAACAGATTAGCATTTAATACAATTATCTGTAGTTCTGCATCCTTTCGGTGTAAAGTAAAATTACTTCCCACAGTCCAAAATGATGTAAAAACACAGCCAACAATTTGTGCTTATCTCTAACTATTTAAACTGATTGTTTCAAAAAGAACATGAGGAATTACCTCGATAGCTGCATCGGATGCCTCAAACGAATCATAACTGATGAAACCAAAACCGCGGGAATTTCCAGTCTCTGGATCTCTCATTATCTGAAAATATCAATGCCAAACATCAGGATACAATAATAACAAGACAAAAAAAGAACAGCAATTCACAAATAGGTAATAATTAGAATGCTAGGGGTTCATAGTCAAATCCACAAAAGAAATCAATGCACTAGAATGTTTGAAAACACAAGTTATGTTGCTTGTAAGTTCATATAAAGAAAAAGATCTCTAATCATTGAGTTACTCTGAATCGTCTTGGTACCATAATTAAAACAGCTGAGTCCCAGATGTCCATTAAACCGCAAGCATTCCACTACATTCATTTCACTTGCATAAAATGATATATAAAACAAATTTAAAAAAGATCTACACTTTCCAAGATTGACAAGAAAAAAGTCATTCATAAGAAATCAAAACAGGCAAGTCATCCAATGTTCACTAGATCACTGTGGTACATTCTACCATATGCATTAAAATGATACATAGAAAACAGTGGTAAATAAGTTCTGCACTTCCTATGATTGACAAGCAAAACGTTTATGCCTAAAATATACAGAGATGCATATTCACGCAATTTTAAGAATTCAAAGCTTCTTCCCTTCCTTGTTCCTAAGCATGCATTTGGATAGTCAACCTATTAAAGCAATCAAGAACAACCCTTTTTTTCCCAGATTTCTTTTCTCACTTAATACAAATCAGACTAATTGCTGCCCATTATTCATCAAATGTAAGATAATTCCAATGCATCATAATAAAACTGAATTTCATTTCGCTTATTTACAATAACTGCTCAGTAATAGTCTATAATCAGCAAGCTTAGCAAACATCAGTGTCTTACGCAGTGACTACATTGATCAGTAACATCAACAATGCTCTGCTAATGCTCCAAAGCTCTTGCTCATAGCTCAGGTCCATTCTGTGCTTTAGGGCTGGCATACCAAGATCTAACTAAAATACCACATTATATACAAGCTCCAATGGCACAAAAGTAACCACTATAAACAAGAAATTTGGCTGGACAAGCTTTGCAGAGCATTGAGCTTGGCCTGTGACAATTTGCACCACGTCAATCGATGCCATAACTTATACACTAAATGACTAGCACTTGGTTTGATATCATAGCAAATGATACCCTCTGTATTCTGCTAATTTGATAGCATTATAAACTTCTCGGCATTTGGGTCTCATTAGCAAATTCTGGACTTAAAGGTGTCACATGCAAGTTCAACTACATTGACTAGTTAACCATTGCAAACTTCATGAAAGCACATACAAAAGCAATGTGTGAAGAAAAAAAAGCATGGGTCAAAGCATCATAATTTGATTTATTTTTGTTCTCTCCTCATTTTCAAGACTCATGGACGTCAAAATTAAAGAAGTAAACATAAACTAATAATTACCTTGGGATTTGTAACAATTACTCCAAATGCACTGAAAGTATCATGCAGAAGTTTCTCATCAACATCCTGCAAGAAACAAAAAAGGCAGCTTTTAGCCGCAAAATTAAAAGAAACAAAACACTTCATATTCTCACAAGCATCCTTTGAAAGAATTAAACAACTTACAGGGTCAAGATTTCCAATAAAGAGATTCGCTCCCACATCCAAGCTCTTTTTGTCTTGCGACGCCTAAAACCACGATCGGCCACCCAAATAAAACCCAACGTTAAAACTATATGAAGATGTACATTAACAAAGAAAAAAAAACATGAACACACAATATTCTCATACCTTTCCCATAAAGCTTAATCATATTCAAAACCTTAATTGCCTGCACAGTCAAAATCCAAAAGTAAAACATAAATCCCACGTTTGTTTGAACCATATAATATAAAAATATGAACTATTTTTCTTGTAAAAGACAAGTAACTGCGGATGAAATTCAAAACCCACTTACATAATCAGAATCTTCGTCGCTCCGAAACTCTACGAATCCATATCCTTGGTGAAGATTTGTTACTCTATCTTTTGGAACATAGACATTAACTGAAACAACAACAGAAAAGGGGGGTTTAAAAATAAAACCACATTTTCCTAAAGTAAAGTAAAAAGGTATTACCAACCAACAGGACCGGCTTGAACAAATAATTCCCAAAGTAAATCCTCGGAGAGTTGAGGACCAAGATTTCTAACGTAAGCAGTGGCATCTTGATTTCTCTCCGATGAGTGTTGGCCAAGTAAATTAGCTCCGACACCTGGAGCTATTCGAGTTGTCATTCTATCTTTAGTGTTGCTTTGCTTCCTCTAAACCCCTGAGCCCCTAAGCCCTTTCTCTTCTGTGCAAATTGACGGTATTGGCGGTGACTCGACGACAGGAGTAATAGTATCATGGACTCACTCACCGTAGAATATAGATAGATGAATTGATTAATTTGTTTCTTGAAAAATAATTTTTAAAAAATAATTTTTAAAATTTTTTTGTGTTTATTTATTATTAAAAAAATTAGTTAATAGAAAATATTTTCTAGTTGAAGAAAAATTTGACTTAGTTTTTAGAAAAGTGTTTTCTTGAAAAATTTGAGTGGAGAATACTTTCCGGAAATTGTGAAAAATTTAAAAATATTATATTATTTGATGATTATATCAAATTTGATCCTCAAACTTTTGATTGATATATATATATATTATTTTAAATATTTATTTTTCAATTTCATCTCTTAAAATTTAATTTTTATATTAACTTTGATCCTCATTTTTATAATTGTTATTTGCTTTTCCCTTATCATTTTTTTATTGAAATTTTTTATCTATCAAATTTGATCATCATTTTTTTTTATTGTTACTTATTTTATTTGAAATAATTTATGAAATGTTAATTATTGTTATTTTAATTTCTTCATCTTTTATTTTTTTTATTTTTTAGATTTGATCTCTATTATTATTATTATTATTATTTATTTTATTTGAGATAATTTATTAAATTATATTTTTTTCAATTTTATTCTTATTCAACTTTTTAATTTGTAAGATTTGTTCTTTATTATTTTAATAAACTTGAGAAAAATAAAAAATTAATAAGTTATTTTCCAACTCATTTTCCATGACATAATCAAACACTGAAAAGTGTTTTCCAATTTATTTTTCATTACACTACCAAATATCAGAAAGTAATTTACTTTTCTGGAATTCACTTTCCAAAAGAAAACTACTTTTCAGCAAACAAACGAGGCCTAAATAAATTTAACAATTGGATTATAGAGGTACAACTTTAACTTTGAGTTAGGTTGATTCGTTTTTTAAAATGTTTTTTATTTTAAAAAAATTATTTTTGATATCAGTATATCAAAATGATCTAAAAATACTAAAAAAATATTAATTTGAAGTAAATAAAAAAATTTAATTTTTTTCAAAAACACTTTTAAAACGTAAAAATAAACATTTAGAGCACGTTTGATATTGTAATAGTAGTTGTTTTTCAAAATATTTTTTGTTTGGAAATATATTGAGATAATATTTTTTATTTTAAAAATTTATTTTAACATTAATCCATCAAAAAAAATTTAAAACATAAAATAAAAAAATAATTTAAAGCAACAAAAAAAAATTAATTTTTTTATTAAAAATTCTTTTAAAATGTAAAAACAAATGAATTCTTTGTTTCTCTTGGAAATTGGGAACTTTTCACGATATTTTATTAAACTTCTTGGCCTGTTTTTAAGGGTTAAATAATGATTCATTGACATAACTTCTAGCTCAATAAAAATTAACTCAATATGACAATAAACTTGGATAGTGTCTTCATGACTTGATTAATTTAATCAAAACATGGTTTGATTTTAAAAATAAAAAATAAAAATGATGTTGATTTAATTCTTTTAAAAGAATATTGAAATAACAACATTTTAAATTCACTTAAGTCAAACCAAATTAGCTCGCCCAATTTACAATCTAAGACATAAAACTAATTAAGTTTAATAATTTTTTTTATAAATCTATTTTTTATTTAATTATACAATGATAAAAATAGACATTCATATATATAATAATGAATACAAATATGGACAAAGATGTATTTTATTTTATCAAAATTGTCTCTTTTGATCCATGTAATTTTTTTTTACAATAAAATGATTTTTTTTATTAGCAACAATTCATTGAATAAAAAAAAAATATAAAAAATATTTTTGAAAAACTATAATGATTTGAACTAAAAAGAAAAATACATGTATTTTTAATTTTTTTAAAAAAATAATCTTCTTATTCACACATGTCTTTTTTATTATGATAAGAACATGTTTTTTTTTATAAGAAATATTGTTTTTTAAGCAAAAACTTATTATGATGTGTGAAAGCAAGCATGAATAAAAAATTACAAAATTATAAATGTATCACCTCTCCACAATTATATAAGAAATAATTTGAGAATAATAAATTTGAGAAAACTATATGAAAAATTTACAATAAAGAAAATAAATATTTTATTCTCATTCAATATTAATAAGAAAATTATTTAAATGTTTTTGCATATTAGGTTAATATGTAATCATTCATAAAGCAACCAAGAATATTGTCGCATGTGTACGGCATCACAGAGATCATCATTTCGGATCATGATTATCTTGAATAATATGAGTGGAAAGGACAAGAAATTATTGTCCTTTATTAGTAAAAGAAGGGGAATGAGAGTCGTTACCTAGTATTTTGGTCACTAAGAACTCTAACTGGTCTCAAAGTTTGGATAAGGGGACTGATTGCGTAAAGTGAAGGTATTAGTACCTAGTACATCTTATCAAAGGTAAGTTGTATTATGTAGTTATCTGATTTAAACTAAGATAATGTTGTGTTTTATAATCGTTGGTTTATCTAGGGTTTAAGAAAAAAACCTCATTAATAAGAAGGTCTCTACCTTATCAGATTAAAACCTACCCATTATAATGCAAAAACATAACAAAAATGAACTATTTTATTATTTAATATCAGAAATACAATTAATCTCGTATATTAAAAAAAACAAAATAATTTTTTTGTGTTTTTGAAATATAGGTCAAGTTCTTATGAATAATCATAAATTAGTTATGATACCATTTGACTAATTCTTATATTTTTTTTTCAAAGTATGATAAAAAATATAAAAAATAAAATATGCATGAAGATTTTAGAATTTGACCGTATGTAAGAATATATATATATATATATATATATATATATATATATATATATATATATATATATATATATATATTATTTTTTTGTATAAAAAATAACATTT
>Ga0325401_1003082_pt1 | contig 15112 bp, 7 predicted proteins | sample PopdelMetagenome_FD_205666 | JGI IMG/M metagenome (GOLD analysis project Ga0325401, IMG submission 205666) | Populus deltoides microbial communities from Bellville, Georgia, United States - Xylem-PdKOR-R2 | ecosystem: Host-associated > Plants > Phyllosphere > Stem > Wood/Secondary xylem | place...
GCCCCCCCCCCCCCCCCCCCCCCCCCCCCCCCCCCCCAACCTGGATAAATTTATTTGACTCTGCAAACATGTTTGAACTTCCTCCATCATTTTCTAAAATCTTTCCAGTTGAAAGTGAAGTGGGAAAGTCATCCACACGGTTGGCAGAAAAAAAGCCTTCTGAGGTTTTCTCAGCAGAACTAGCTATAGCACCCTTTGCCAATCCATGTTTCTGATGTTCAGAACCACCATATTGCACTAGACCTGCAAACCCTGGCTCCCCCATGGGCCCTGCTGGATATGAAGTGGCAGGCATCCCTCCATGAACCTTGCTAAAAGCACCTAAAACATCAGTAATACCGAGTACCAGATCACTAATCAATGAGTTACTTAAATAAAATGGTCAGAATCTTTCATGAGAAATGCTCGAACCCCATAAAACATTATCCATTCCCTGGTGTTCCTTGCAGTAAAGAAGAAAACATCTTTCTAGACAACCAAAAAAAACAACTAAACAAAAATGTTATCAATAATATGTCCCCCAACTAAGTGATTCACTTTTTAAGTTTTTGCTCCCAGTCTTTGAACATGGTTAAGATCGGAACAAATCCTGCTTTCCCCATCAAAAAAGACTAAATTTATGATTTCTATCCAACCATATTCTTTTTATTTGATAGCATATTTTAATCCTTACTTGATCCAAGAGATGAAATTGCTGACTGCTGCAATGGAATTTCTTCTGTTGCATTACCAGAAACAGCATTCGAAGAGAACCTCGGAACTTGAGATCTTTCAAGGGGTAACCCTGCTTTATTTTGATTCCACATACACCTGGAAGTGAGACTTTCATGTGCAGATGAAAGAGAACCCCCTTGCTGCTGTCCTGCAGACACATAAGAAGATGAAACTTCCAGCTGACCACTACTAGGAACCTTATTAAAGCTGGTATTTTCACCACCTCTAACTGCATAACTCCCTGGTGAGTCAACCTTGTTCATTTTCCCCTTCCTTGGATTAACTATGGTATTGCGAGGATCAAGTTGTTGGGGATTGTCAACATGCATTTCCGAGTGTAAAGATGAATCACCCCTCTTCCTCTTAGCAACAGCCTTTTTACCATCCTTCTGATTCGCTCCTCTTTCTTGGGATTGTGAATTGGCAGACCTAGTGTCCAAACTAGAAGGACTTTCATGATCAAATGACCGGCTACTCCTTTGAGTTCCAGATCCTTGATAATAATCATGGCCTGCACTACTTGGGCCAGCAGGGGGCCTACTGGAAGCAGAAGGATCAACTTTGGATATCTCATTTTCAGCCAATCCAGCTTTAGAGTCTTTCCCAACTCCAACTGCCTGTGAAGATCCTGCATAAGGGTATACCCGTTTCGTAATGATTAATTCAATATGCTACGCACTAGCACAATAAATACAGTAAAAAGATTCACTGGGCAGAATGGAGGCAGTATGAACAAAATCACGTTACCTCCATATTGTGCAGTCAAAGAATCCCCCATTTGAGTTCCACCGGTCAAAGGAAGGTGTGATAACCTCAAAGCTTCAATATCAAGACCATGCTGATTGATGACAGTCTCCATGGCCCTTGGTTTAAGAAAAAATATGTCAAGAGAAACAAATCCACCACAAAAAGTTGAGCAAAGAAGAATTTCAACTAAAGAGTTGCAATTTTGCCACAACTATGATGATGACATAACAAACTGAACTGGTGGAATACCAGATAAGCAAAAAAACAACACATAAAAAGTTAAGAACAGGTAAACCAGAGAAAGACCAAGAACAAATCAGAAAAGAGACCATATAAAATAACCTGGCAATCCAATGGCAAATTGTGTGACCAACTCACTGCCATATGGTACTTGACTACAGATTATCTAGTAACAACATATTCATGAAGGAAGCAGTCACCAGCATCAAATATTATTCTATTTAAGTTTAATTTTTTCAACATAGGAGCACATTTGTGTTGATAATGCAGGGTTCAAACTAAAGTTTAGTATGAAACCAGAAAACTGGGACTTAACAAGTTGCAAAACTCAAATAGATCTTATTTCCTAGCCATGCCAGTGGAACCTTAATAACCGAATGACATGTTAGAAGTCGATTGTCAGGTACATGGACATCACTTCCAAAATCAAGATTTTAAAAAGGAATCACATCATAATCTAACTATATAAAGAAAGTATATAAAACTCATGCCTTCTCGCAAACTCAATTAGTATTAATTATCATCTCAACCGATATAATTTAATAAATCCATCCAAGGCGAGACAAGAAAAAATGTCTAACAATCCCAGAATCATTTACAGTAAATAAGCTGTCTCCAGTATCTAAGAAACACTGCATCTTAAAAACAAAGATAAAAACCAAATGCAACCAAAATGTTTCACCTTGATATTACTTGATACGGCATGGAATGTTCCTTCCCGCTTGATTTCATGTGTTGCAAAATCTAAAACACACAAATATAATAAGTATGCACATAATTACCACCGCAGTTCAAACAGAGTAAGAAAAATAAAATTTTATTTGAGTGCAAGCTACACACCACATAGAGTTTTGTAGCCAGTTTCGCGGGCTCATCTTTAGAATCTTGAATGAGTTTGTGCAGAAACTTAGCAGCCTCCAACTCCACATTTTGTGAAGATTGTGAAGACGCCATCTCATTTCAGCTACAAAAATTAATTAAAATTAAAAAAAGGCTAACTATTATAATTAATGAAAAAATTACACTAAAAATATCTCAAAAAAATGTACTAATTGAATTTTCCAACTTGGAAAAAGATTCAAAAGAATTCAGCTTCATGAGCGACGATTAGCTGGAAAATTCAATTTTAAGGAAAACTATTTTTGCAAGAGGGGAAAGAAAAGCAGGCGATGAAAGACTGGAAAAGAAATGAAATTACGAGATCGTCGAATCCGAGTAGGGAATTAATTGCAGGAAAAAGATAGCAGCAGGGAGTGAGCTACATAGATAGGTTGGTACTTTCTCTCAAATGGTGAAGTAAGTTTGAAAACGACGTTCGGGAGCTGCTGAATTAGGGCGGAAACTGCTGTAAAGGAGACTGGGAAGCGTGAACCACGCGCTAGAGAGTTGCCATGCGATTGGTCGGCGGCGCGTGTATCTCACGAGCGGAGATGAACCCGCGGGAAGAAACGGGCAGAAAACGATCTGGTTATTGGGAGAAAAGGCAGCAGCCACTGTTGGATTCTTTGGTGTGGTTTCTGGTGGAATTTTGCTTGGTTTCTCGGCCTGATTTCGGGTTTTATGGTGGCTGGTGTGTTGATGGTGTGTTGATTGATTAGGGAATGCTGATCGGATGAGGCAGATGGCTGTGGGTGTGGCTGGAATCTGAGGTGGAGTTCGGTGATGGTGGTAGACGGCTGCCGGCGAAGGATACTGTGTGGTTGGTGGCAGCGGCGGCGCTGGTATGTTAAGGAGGTTGCCTAGGTTCTGGCCGTGGGAGAATTTTATGGCCGGTCTGTTTTCCTTTTTTTGGTTTTTTTCACTGTTCTCTTATTTTTTTAACTAGTTTTCATTAATTATATTTACTTTTTAAATAATTTTTCATACTAAAATATATTATAATAATAATTTTTTTATTTTAAAAAAATTATTTTTCGTATTAACATATTAAAACAATTAAAAATATATTAAATATATTAAATTTTAATAAAATAAAATAAAATTAATTTTAAAAAAAAATAATTTAAACCGCGGTTTCCAAACAATTTTTTCCAACTCACTTTCTCTTCCTGCCTGTATTTTTTTCTCTCGGTGCCCTCCGCTCTCTCTTTCTCTCCGCTCACTCGTTCATCTCTGGTTACTTACTGTTTCACTCTTTAATTTTTTTTTTCTAACTTATCCCACCAATCAAAATAAAACAGATGAAGATGTCAAAAATTATAATTATAAAATTAACATAATTTGCTTGGATGGCATAAAAAGATATTTAGTAAAAAAATATATATATTTAAAAATATGATAGAAATTGATGGTAAAAATGAATTATAATAATAATCAACCTTTTAAAATAATAATAATAATAGTAATAGTAAAAGTAAAAGTAATAATAAAAAGAAATAAACCTTTTACATTTTCTTTTTTTTTCTCCTTTTTTTTTAATGCCACTTAGTACATGTTATAAAGAAATAAAGCAATTTCATTTCATCAGAATTCTAGCAGCCAAAAAAAAAAAACTGTCTTTTCAAAACAATCATAAATCATTGTGTGTTTTAAACATGGTAATTGTTAAAAGTAAAAGGAAAATTACTGATTAAAAAATAAAATCATACATGGAGAAGGAATCCTAGAGGTTAAAAAAAACTGAAAAATTAATTAAATCTATAAAACTAAAAATAAATAATTGAAAAAGTCAAATCGTAAAAAAAAAAACCAATTAAACCGATTAGAATTTTTAAAAAACTGACTGGTTCGGTTCGGTTTCTATTTTATAAGCCTGAAATCGAAAAAACCAAACTGGAAATAACCGAGTCAAACCAGAAAAAACCAAGTCAAACTAAAAAAACTAGTTTTTGTTCTAAAATAACTGAATCGGACAAAAACCAATTAGTTTGAAATCCAAACCAAAAATAACCGAGCCAAATAAAAAAACAAGCCAACTAAAAAAACTAGTTTTTATTTTAAAATAACTGAACCGCATCAAAACCGGTTAATTTAAACCAGTTTGGGTTAGGTTTTAATTTTTAAAATAAAATAATTTGATTAGTTTTTTTAAAAACCCCATCTAAAAATAATCACCCTAAAAAAACATCAACAAAATCGTGGTACCGGTAAAGTTAGAGAAAAGTTAAAGGAAACTGGGTAGTCCTGTTCGATGGGACCGGTAAAAGTGCAACCAGATTGCCCTGTGAGATGGGACTGGTGATTGAAATCCAGATTGCCCTGCCCTGTGAAAAGGGACCGGTATGCGAGGAAATGGTGTCCCATTGTTAGGGACAGAATTGAGTTAATAAATTATTTAATTATTATTAAATAGACGCTTAGTAAATTATTTAAAAATATTATGTTGTTGTAATACTTGATGTGCAAAAAAATAATTTGCTTTAATTTCAACTAATTTCCAGGATCAAGACCATCGCGTAGACTTTAGTAGCTTGGATATTTCTCTTTTGTATAAGTTAATTATATGTAATCATGAAAGTACTAAGCATGTTATTTTGGAAAAGAATATAATTGTAATTATATTCCACTCTTTTGTAATATCTCAGGGTATTCAAATTAAATGTTAAATCATGTAACAAATGAATTTGAATACTTCATTGGACTTCATAGTACACGTTGATATACTTTTAAAAAATAATTTATTTGGATTTTTACGTGTATGATTGTGCATCAAATTTGGTTGTTACACTTGCATTAAGTTTTAGGTTTTGTTATTTTATTTATTTTAAAACTTAATCTTTGTATTTGTGGTCATATGGTAAACCATTAATTTTTATTTCTTTTTGTAGACTATATAAATACCATTTTGAAATGGAATGTAAGGGCTACAAAGCTTGTTATATGAATTATATGTGTGTTTGAGATAATTCTCACATATTGGTTCTTGAAAGAACTGAAAATTGACTTATCAAAAAATAATTGTTTTTGTGACTTCACTCCTTATAATTCTCCTTCGCAATTCATTATAATCATAGGGTGGGGGTTTTATTTCAATACTTTCGATGTCTCAGTTCAGGTAATCGTTGTATCAAACTTCTATCTTAAATTTGATTTTTAGCTTTCTCAGGTCTATGTCAATCTTCATTGTGAGTTACGTGATCGCGTGATCATGGGATTCACATCACCCTAAAAGTGGATTAAGGTTGAGCGATCTGTCGTCAAAAGCACAAATAAAATGAAACACATTTCTGCAAAAGTTATGATATGTGCACAGACATGCAAAAACATACTTGGAGACCTCAAAAATTGCATATGGTTGGTTGTAAGTAGTTGAAAGCGGAAGATTATATATATATATAAATTGTTTCTGCAAAAGATATTAATTTTTAGTGAACCTACAAAAACATACCTTAAGGCCCCAAAAGTTGCTTAAGGTGGGTCAATAGGGCATCGAAAGAGCAAAATTATAAAAAAAACACATTTATGCAAAAAGTGTCGGGCTATTGTTTGCTCTTCAAGCTCAACAATATCACACTTAAGCATGAGCAAGTCAAATTCCATTGTGTATTCTTCTACGGTCAATCCAGATTGCATCAAATTATGAATCTTGAGAAAAGTCTCTTACCGATAGTGTTCAGTTAAGAATCCCTCTTAAGATCCCTTTTCATCTTCTCCTAAGACTTGATCTTGTTTTTGCCCTCACGAGCCCTTTACTTCTTAAAATTCTCCCATTATAAGGAAGCATATTTTCTAAGTTTAAGAGCCATTAATTTCACTTTTCTATCAGGATATTCTTTGAAATAAAAATTCCTCTCAGTAGTTTGAAACCAATCAATGAAACTGTCGAATTGCATTTTCCCCTTAAATTTAGGAGTATCAATTCTCACATCAAAATCTTGATAAGCTTAGTCTTTTATGCCTTCTTCATTAATGTTGAGAAGAACAACTATCACTAGCATCATGGTGTGGTCTGCGATAGAAGAGATTGACATCCTCTTCATTATAGTTAGAGGAACTAAGTTCAATATTATTCTTATCATCATCGTCACGATTCTTATATCGTTCAAGACGCTCCTAGAGGTGCTTGATTTACCTTCTCATTTAATCCATTTTAAGAGCATGGATGTCCCTCTTGAATTCTTGCACATGACACCCGTGAACAACTATAGTTGTAAATCCAAAGCTCTTATATCAATTTGATATCATAAAGGTATGGAAATCACAAAGTTGTAGGTCACTCACACAAATGATAATTTTTGCTCATCACTCTAAGGTACAAGACCAAAGAGATACATAAATGAATAACAAACTCACGACTTTAGAGAGATGGAATGATGCGATCCAAGAAAGAGTTGAATAATAAAATTCAGATTCTAGTGTAATTGTACATGTTGTCCAGTTTTATACTATCAAGTATAACTATCAATCCAACCGTTTGATTGAGCTGAAATTTAACCAAGAGTTTTCAGACATATTTTTCTACATCAAGTTAAAATTTAACCAAGGCATCATGATACAATTTAGAAGATGCAATATGATTTTATTATTTGTTGCTTTTTGACTCGTGAACTTTCTATTTGGAGAAATTCTTTTTTTTTCCCCTTGAGATAAAGCATTTGGAGAGGATTCCTTCCTAATAATGAAAGGATATTCAAAAGCTAATTTTAAAGCTTTTTCTAATTCTACAAGGATCTTTAATGGGCAGCAATATAGTTTTCAAGTGTGGCAAGAATTCCCTCAATGTTCAAAAATCTTTTTTACAAGGATTCTTGGGCTGATTTTTTCAATTGTATATTTTTACGCTAACAAACATAATTTTTTATTCAACCGTTGGATATAGCTGAAATTTTATCAGACGTTTCCAGAGGTTCTATTTTATATCATGTTAAAAGTTTAGATCAATCCAACATCGATAAGGCCTTGCAATAAGATCCAGGAGCTCATGTGTGAAATTTATATTGGTTTCCTAGTTGATTTAAGATATTTTTTTCCTATTTTATTTAGAACTTTTATTATTATTTTTTTCAGAATTGTTTACGATGTCCTTCATCTATTATAAATAGGGTTATTAAAATGTACTTAGGTTTTTTAGTTTTCAATCATGATGTTTTGAATAAACTAGTGTTTTGCATAATGCAACACTTTTCTCTTTGTTTAAATAAACAATTGAACTTATCAAAATATATCTAACTTTATGGTGTTCTTCTTTATACTTCTTATTCATGAATTAGTATACGTAGGGTGGGGTTTCTTATTCCAATAGTATTAGTATCTAGATCCATGTTTCCATTGTGTCATACTTTTACAAGACTTGTTTACTTGTTTCAGCATTTCAGGATTCGTTGTCAATCTTGTTATAGGTTGCGTGATCACGATATTCGCATCACAGAGTTAAGGAATAAATCCATCACTCATAAAGGAGATGCAAAACTTGATATTGTGCCAAAAAGCCAAGTCAAAAAACTCAATTCAAATTTTGTCAAAAGATCTCAATACATGATCTGATTCAACTATATATTGAAACAACATTCTAAGTCTAAATGATGTAAATCTCATAATCATGCAATCACGTAACCCACAACAAAAATTAATGACATGGAAAAGTTAAAAATCAGATTTAAGGATAAAATGTATAACATAACAATAACCTTGAACTAAGACCCCAACACTTTTAGAAATAAACCCCCCACCCAACAATGATAATAAATCATGACAGAGAAATATAAAGATTGATGCTCTTCAATAAATTGATTTTCAATTCATTTAAAAATCAAGATATTAGAATCTTCTAAAACATGCAATTCTAGAGTAAAAAAAATTCTCCATTCCCTTTTAAAAAAGCATTACCGAATAAAATACAAAAGCTTGAATAATATAAAAACAATTTAATTGTTTCTAAAGTTATTCTATTCTGTACTGCTTCATATTTGGATTTTCTGATAATATTTTTATTTTTTATTTATTTGTTTCTTATTTAGGTTTTAAGAGAGCCTCTCTCCAGAATATGCCCATACTTTCTTCTTTGTTGCTTTAGGATAGGTGGGGTTGTGTCCCCCTTTCCAAGCTGTGTAGTGTTTGTTTTTTTGTTGTTTTTTTTTTTTTTTGTTAATAGACTTCCCTTATTAAAAATATAAATAAAAAAGATTTAGATGTACAAATCAATCTATATACAGAACGCCCCCCTCGACAGTGGTCATCAGCTACACAATGGGCTCAGAATAGAAAATCAAGAAAAACCTACTTGGGGAAGAGTTCACAGGTGGCCTCTCAGCTACCTTGCAGGAGAACCCAAATTCTGAATTCTACATACGATCTCCACCAATGTTTGTCTCTGTTTTCATTCTCAGAATAGAAGAATCTCTGGAAAAAACAATATTTCCTTTGACGTCCATTTTTCCGTACTCTTTGGCAAGAGAATCCATCACGATTCCACAAGATCTCCATGTCTCACACATCAGCTCAACACCAAAATAAACTAAATGATCTGCAATACTGTTCCCTGCCACCGACCTGCACAAAAAATTCAATGCTGAAGAGGTTGTAGCAACGTTTTGGGAGAAGAATCTCTCTTAAACTGTGTTAACTATATATTAATTTCTACATATCCCAAATATCATTTACGCGGGGAAGGTCACCTGCTACAGTCTGGGTCTTCACCAGAACCATCACAGACCTTCTCCACTTCATAAACCAGACTTCCCACTCCAATGTTATGCAGCCAAACCTGCAATTAAGAGAAAGGTTACTACTGTTTTAAAAAGCTGCAGAAACCTAGTGCATGCGCATGATTCCCAAAGAACTTTTCTGTACGACTGTAAAGTTAGATGAGACTTGACTGGGTACAGATTGCCTAGTTCCAAAATCTCACGATTCAAGGACAAGGCTGAATTATCAGAAGGCTAAATTGCATATGTCCATATTTTAATAGAAGATCCAACATGTCCAAGCAAAGCATCAACATCAATGGATTGATTTATAGCTGTGCAGACTTTTTAAAAATGGAATTATCAGAAAAATTCACATGCCTTGACTATATATCCATTGCATTGCAAGCTTAATACTAAATCCATCAATCATTCACCTGAGAAAGCAAATGTTACCTCTCTTGGGAAGTGATGGTATGTCTTTTGAGGGAAATAACGATAGTATGGAGGTAGATGTGGTACAATATCATGGTCATTTGTGACTCGGATTGTGTTTGGCACAAGTTGACTGTAGTAAGATGCAAAAGCAGCATTGCCAACCCGAGGCTGTCCAAATGTCATAACCTGAACATTCTTGGCTTCAGTATTAACCTGGAGATAGACAAATGCATGTTCAATACCATTTCAAAGGCATCAACAACCAAACGTTGCCAATAAAATACAATAGTAATAATATGGAAGTAAAGTCACTCAAAATGTAGAATATAAAATGCATTAATAATATTCCCGGCTATAATTCAACTTTGGTACTTCTTGTCAACCATCTCAATCCAGACAGCTTACACCATAGCTTCCTGTTATATTATTATTTAAGTAGATCTCAATAATGAATTCTGATATGTAAATTCTGATTGAGTATATTTTAAGTTAAGATAATATCACGCTATATTAAAATAACTGACTACCTTAATGTATGGATAACTGTAAATATGTGGTGACATCATAATACTTTTGATTGTATTGTCATTTCTCTGTGAGTATTGGTTGCATGAGCCAAATGTAGTTTGGATTGTATTGCAGATTTTAACTGGAGACAAATGTTTTTAGATAGGACCTCTGTACAAGGAAAACTTTACTGAAATTTTATTAAATTAGATAAATTCATTATTTTAAATGGTAGATCCATTGCATGGTTAATATGCTTGTGTATTGTACTATGGGTGTTATAAGTTATGTCAAAATTGTTACGAGTAAAATATGAAGTAGGATATAGACAAGGCAGTTTCAAAAAAAAAAAAAAAGATTCACTTCTTTTACCATAATGATTGTTCGCAGGGGTGTTTACAAAAATCAATCAATCGAGAAAAAAAAAACTCAATACCGAAGCAAGAAAAAAAATTGAGAAAAAAACAATTTAAAAATAAGAAAAAGCATTTGATCCAGTCCAGTTTCGATTTCAAAAAACTAAAACCAAGTAAACAAGTTCAACCGAAATTGAACCAACTGTCAAAAATTAAAGTATAAATAGAAAGTTTTCACCTAACCTAAATCACTACAGTAGCCTCCCTCCACCTCCCCCTGCCCTATCTCTAGTTCTACCCTATCACTTTCCCCATTAGCCTATCTTCCTTCCACCCTCTGATTCACTTGAAGAAAATCTCTTAAGTTACTCCAGTCCTCAGCTTCTTCATTAAATAATCCTTCACTGGCTCCTCTTTTCTTCAATTTTAGTGCTAGTGCAAGCACCAGTAGACCCACTGCCATGGACTTTTGGCATTACATTACAGCCTGTACAAGAAACCATGATCGAAGTATGGAAGGCATTCTATATTCTACTAGACTGAACATAGTAGCTTCACAGTGTATTGTCCTTCTTGCATAGCGTGGCCTTCTCTCTATATCCAAGCTTGATGGCTAAATGATTATACTTTATTTGCTTTTATGTGTGACATGATCCAATGGGTTCTTAATTTGATTGATATTTTTTGTTGCAAACCCTGGATTTTTAGTGCTATTTGTTGAATCTTGAAACTTGACAGGTATAAATATTTTTTCGTTGCTTCATTTTGGTTAATTACCTTTCCTTCTATTTGGAGATTCAAACGGAACAGTTCAGGCAGATTAGGGAAATGTTGGGAAGTTTGAAGGCTTTGATGGTATTGGATTTTCTAGTTTTTAAAGCGAAAAAACCAACCCAGACAGAACCGATCCGATTTGGTTTGAATCGATAGAAAATTGGTCACTCATTAAAAAATTGGATTTTCTACTTGTGCCGGACTAGAAAATCCACAGTTCAACACCTATGAAAATTGGTTCGTGTGTGATATGTGCTTGTTTCAAGAAATGGTCACTCATAATTACCACCAAATCAAGTCCGCAAAATGCTGCCATGGCTCCTCCCATTGAATGCCCTGTCACAATGATATTAAGATCTCCATAATACTCCTTCGCTCTTTCAACTGCATTTAGAATTCCAGGTCGAATTGTTGTATTGTGATATGCAGAATAAAACCCATGGTGCACCTGAAACCAAAAAAAAGGAAAAAGGAATGAATTATGAACTCCCGCATAAACCCAATCAACAAATTCAGAGAGACTTGAAATTCACACCATTGCATCAGGCATGCCCGGGTAATTTATATCAAGTTGTTTCCAGTACAAGTCTTCAATCCAATTCTGTATGCTGTCAATATGCAATTAAACCACATTAAAAAGCAGTCAACAATAGTTCCAACAACTGACCTAACCAACTTAGACTTAATTCAGAAAGAGATGGAATCAAATTCACATCAAGTTCTTTCTGCACTATCTGTGAGCATCAAGAACTTAATAGATTTTGCCCCTAATAAGAACCACGATACTAATCAAGCACACATCACACATAAGCAACAAGGATAATCAAGCATCAAAGACTTGTAGTTGTTTGTTGGATTCTTGTCTCAAGGACCAAACAATCAAAACATAAGACATCAAATTCAGCATGGAGGTTCTTATGGTGGCATGTAGCTTAAATTACAAAAACAATGCTTGTCCCTTTTACACCTTTCATCAATATTTGGCCGATGAAATATATACACACAAATCACATTGATTTAAATACACTACTGATGACAACCAACAAGCACCATGAAAAGATCCATTAGGGGTATTAATTGGACTAATTACAAGGCCAAGAGCCAAGAAAATTAAAGAGGCGGTTTTGAGCTTAATTTTTTTTTCTAATATACAGTTTTAAGTTAACAAACATAACTTTCGATCCAACCATTAGATTAAACTAAAATTTTACCAGAAGATTTAAGAGACATTTTCTATAGGATTAAAATTTCATAGTAATCAGAGCTCAGAAAGGCCTTACAACAAAAACCAAAAGCTATTGTGCGAGAATTGTATTATTTTTCTAATTGGTTTATGATTATCTTTCCTTTTGATTTAAGAATTCCAAAAAGGCAAGGATTCCTTTTTATCTTTGGACAACATAGGCGACAATTTTTACATATTCAACAAAGACAACTTGGAATTGTCAAAGTTTCCTAGTTGATGAAGGATTCTAAGTTAGCAGCTTTTCCAAGTCAAAGTTTCCATGTGGATTAAAGATTCAAAGTCAGCAGCTTTTCCATGTTTTTCAAGGACATTAAAAGTCAGCACGTTGAGCATTATTTGAAAGGATTACTTATTAAGGTATAACTAACATTGTGATGTCTTTGCATACTTCGAGTTTTCGATTCGTTATATTCAACGGGTCCAAGTTCAATTTATAATACTTTTGGTTCTTAGGTACAAAGTTATTTTTGGCTCAAGGTAACTTGATTTTTGGTTTTCCAGGTTTTTCATCTACTTCGTTATGGGTTTCTGGATTTTTATATCCACGGAATTCGCATCATGTTCTTTCTTGCGTGAGTTCTAGGGTTCTTACCCTCTGATTTGCATCAACTACCAAAACTTTCCATGTGCAAAGAACTCAATACAACATTAACCAATCAATTTTCTGGATACTACAAAATTTTTTGCATGTATAGGACTGCTGATATTGACATAAAAGTGTGTGATTTTGTTCCGTTGTGAGCATGCCATGCATTACTGTTTTGAATGTTCATTACGCAACATAAGAATAATATTTTGATATTTTCACCATCTAACATTTGTGTTTTATATCCTCTGGAGAGTCTGCATAGCTCAGTTGACTACACAGCTGGCTAGCAGAAATTGTGAGCAACCCCCTATAACAGTTAATTTAAGAATTGGGGTTCATTGACAAGGTAAGCATAATTGAACCAACCCCTATAACAGTTAATTTAAGAATCGGGGTTCATTGACAAGGTAAGCATAATTGAACCAACATAATATACGCATGACAAACCTGTGTTCCTGAGTTCCTCTAAAGGCGATGACTATAGCATTAAGATCCTTTGCAACTCCAACAAATGACTATATCCAGTCATCATAGCATCAGAATTTTTGACAAAAGAGCACCACAAAAAACAAACCTATGAGTTATAATATCAGAATAAAGCAAAGGATATCAGGATTCATTCTCTTAAATCAATATATGCAAGTCATAATAAATGCACACCTGTAAGCAGTGCTCAACATCAACAAGCAGCTCTATAATGTCAAATCCCTGTTTCCACACAAAGATTTATCAGTCCAATTTTGAAAGAATGAAAATCTGATTGAAATTGAAAATGTTACAACTAATAAGAGTACCTCAGTCAAACCAGAACACCTCGGGCATGTCCAAGTAAAAAGTTGTGTCAAATCTGACATATATACCTGCAGCCACAAAGCTTCTTTTAGTCACCAAATCATATAAATCTTTAAAAACCCCGTTCCGGTTCATACTGGTCTTGAGTTTTGTGTTATTACCGCAGAGGCATACTCAACCAATATTGTTGCAAGAGAGTGATTGTAAGCGGTTAGATGATTATCTGCGTGCTTATGCTCGGCCATAAGTTCTGCAGCAAATAATAAAACCCCTTACAATTTCTACTCCAACAAACCTCAATCTTTTCGTATATTTGCATAATAACAAGTAGAAAAAAAATATATCAACTAATATATATTCCATGCCCAAAAATCTTTAAAAAAATTGAATTGATCACACAATCTTGACCTAAAATCTAGTGCAATTACCCTTGACAGAAACAAGAGAGCAATAAATAAGTGTATTAATTCATAAAATTACCTCTTTCACAAGAGAAAGCAAACAGACATACAAAAATCGCCAAAATAAACCACCTCCTTTTCCCCATATACTCTGCAGTGATAACCCATAACAATCCATTAAAATCAAAACACACAAGCTAATTGAAAAACAAAAATTAAGCAAAAGGACCTGGGGGACCCGCTATCACCATGAATTCTGAGCTCCGATTTTAGGGTCTCCGGCGACCGTACGATTATATTAGACGGAAAGACTGCAGCCTTGTCGTGTTTTTGGATAAAATAGAGATCGTAGCGTAAAATAATTTGATTAATTGAGGAATAAGATAAGGAAGCACTGATTGAGAGAGAGAGAGAGGGAGGGAGAGGGAGGGGGGTAATAATATAAGAACAAAAACGAATGTAGTTTGGTTTCCTTCGATTGTTTATTACCTATACTACCCTTTTCACTTCTCCGGTTTCCATCTCAGTTTGGGATTCTAAGGAGATGTTATGGTAATTTCAAGTTACCCTTCATGTTTTTTTAAAAATATTTCTTGAATCTTACACGTTAGCGGTTTGCCCTTGTCAAATGTCAAGACCCATACTGATGATGCATTTTCCAAACGACTTGTCAAGGGACGACGCTCTCCCCTCTTTCGTTACCTCAGAGTCCAGTGCCCCTGCGCCGCGCCCATTAAATTGGCACG
>Ga0325401_1003084_pt1 | contig 15110 bp, 7 predicted proteins | sample PopdelMetagenome_FD_205666 | JGI IMG/M metagenome (GOLD analysis project Ga0325401, IMG submission 205666) | Populus deltoides microbial communities from Bellville, Georgia, United States - Xylem-PdKOR-R2 | ecosystem: Host-associated > Plants > Phyllosphere > Stem > Wood/Secondary xylem | place...
CTCTGATGGTAAAACTAATTCATGATCATAGCAAGTATACCCTTAATCCTTTTCAGTAAGAAATATAACATTTCCATTTGAGTTAAATCTACCGTAAAAGTTTTAAGGTATCCACATTAGCATTCAGATATTCAAAGATAAATTTAAGCATTAATATAGTCAAAGATAAATTTTACTGTTATTGTAATGTCAAACATGTGACGCGCAGACTGCAGTGCTACTTCAAAAATAATTTAATAGTCTTGAGATTCGTAGAAAAGCTTGCCTGACAAAAGACGAATGAATTGAATATAAGGGTGTTCAGGACTAGATCAGAATCAGGGCCATCGAGACTAAATAATGCTTTCCCTTTGGCTTGAAGGTGCCATATTACCATAAACTGGTAAAGAGATTGGCCTAAGATATTCCTCCACATGACGCTACTGATAAAGTTCCCTTTCCTTCCAACTGGGGAACGCTTCATTAGTTCATCATTTGGAGGCTCAGTTGCAAGTGCAAGTGCTCCCAGGGTATCCATGATCATGTTTACCCACAAAAGCTGGACAGCTGTGAGGGGAGCACTACCTGAAAAACATTTTGACGAGTAATTATCGGCAAGAAAGATAATGGTTTCTATAATGCAAAACAAAAGGCAGAAACGTGATTCATGGAAAGCTACATGCAGCATATGGCTTGGTTACATACCTGTCAAACAAGCTGAAGAGAAGTTAACAATTAAGGCCACCACATTAACAGTCAGCTGGAACTGTACGAATTTTTGAATATTTATGTAAACTGAGCGTCCCCATTTGGCTACTGTCACGATGGTTGAGAAATTGTCATCCAGAATTATGACATCAGCACTCTCTTTAGCCACCTGAAGTTCGAATAGCAATTAGTCAAACTCCGCATTAAGACCCAGTATAATTTTGGAAATTCTAATGGATGAGAACTGAAAAGTTCTTATCATCTTGAATAAAAAACACACAAGAATAGCACCTCTTTCTACTCCATAAAAGTCTAGAGGTCCATGACTAAAACCAAACCGGCCAATTTTTGCTTGGCTTGACTTACTCCCACGAAATTATGAATATTGCAGTTAGTTCTCATTCTCTCATATTAGTGATTCTCAAAAACACTTGCCTTGGCTTTTAACTCATAAAGCCAATGGATTCAGTGAAAAATAACAAAGGGCAATGTGAGAAATCAAGGAACTTTTCATCAACCTTTAGGTGGACCACATATTAACTGTTAAATATGTTGTAGGCATAATTAACACTAATACGATGTCAATTCCTATAAGCAAGACCATGTACAAGGTTGAGTTTCCACAAAATGCAGCATTATATATATCTTTAAAAGATACTGGGAAAAGACCAACAGTGAACAGTTATCTGATCCAAATGGCCAACTGAATCAAAATGTTTTGAATGAAAGTCATGCTTTAGCACTGTTTTGCCTATTCTATGGATGGCAGAAAGATTGATGTTGGGCTGGGTTCCTGGAAAGAATTAGAATAAACTCACCTCAGTTCCAGCAATGCCCATTGCTAGACCAATATCGGCTTCATGGAGTGCTGGAGCATCGTTTGTTCCATCACCAGTCACTGCAACAACTTCACCAAAGGTCGTTCGCAAATGTTTCACCAGTGTATGTTTGTCAAGAGGTGAAGATCGAGCCATCACCTGCAAATGAATTCCTATTTGTTAGTCTTGGCGAGACAAACTCTTTTCATTGCCAATAAATTTTTTGCAGTTAGATATTCGATAGACAAGAAAGTGAAATGACACCTGAATTTTGGGAACTAGTTGGAGCAATTCTTCCAGGCTCTTCTCTCGGAAATCTGGACCCTCAATTGCTATACCATCATCAGTAAGAATCCCACATTCCCTTGCAATGGCCTTTGCAGTATTTATATTATCTCCTGTAACCATTCGTACAGTGATACCAGCTGAACGACATACTGCAACAGACTCCTTGACTCCTGGACGAACAGGATCTTTGATACCCACAATCCCTATACAAGTATAACCAGAAACGGGCATAGGATTCTCAGGGGAGAACCCACCTTCCAGTTCCATATAGGCAATACAGAGAGTTCTAAGAGCCTCATTAGCAAACTGATCGATTGTATCCTTAAGGAGGTTAATGGATTCTTCATCCAGGGGAACAATGTCACCATTTGAATTGATCACCTTGTCACAAGCAGCCAAAACTATTTCTGAAGCACCTTTGGTGTGGGCTCGCAAACCTCCTTCATGAAGTTCCATCACTACCCCCATTCGCTTCTTCGTGGAGTTGAAAGGTTCAACTTTAACAAGTTTCACAGCTTGTCGTTCTGCCTGGAAATCCCCACCCAGGGATAAGCCAAACTCCAATAAAGCAGTCTCGGTGGGTGTTCCTAAAATCTCACGTTTACCATCTTCGTTAACAACAACCTCACCTCCAGTGTTGTTAAATATTGATTGCAGGAGAAGTTTTACAGCAGAAACAGGCATTTCAGAGACCAAGCTAGCAGCCTTAGTAGGTTGGTCAACTACCTTGACTTCCATGCAAATGCATGACTTCACAACAGTCATGTGATTAGTAGTTAGTGTCCCAGTTTTGTCACTGCAGATGGTTGTTGCGGACCCCATAGTCTCACAAGCTGCCAGATGTCGAACAAGTGCCTTATCATTCATCATCTTCTTCATGGCAAATGCAAGGCTCAACGTCACAGCTAGTGGTAGCCCTTCGGGAACTGCAACAACAACAATTGTAACTGCAATGGCAAAGTATTCCAATATCTCCAGTGCATCATCTCCAGACCAGCGAAAGTAAGTCCCTGCTTGCCACTTGTGGCTAAATAACCCTTGTACCAGAACTGCAAAAGTCACTACAGCAAAGAAAAGGCCAATCTTTCCAATAATGGTTGCCACTCCATTCAGTTTTACCTGCAGTGGAGTTTCATCATCGCCTCCTTCACTTAGAGTCGCCATCAATTTACCCCACTGGGTTCTCATCCCAACAGTGGCAATCATCATCTTGCATGATCCATCTTGGACCTTAGTTCCAGAAAGCATAAAAGGATTTTCAGAATTTACCATCACTGGCTCACTTTCACCAGTTAAGCTCGACTCATCAATTAATACAGAAAATCCTGAAACAAAAAGCCCATCAGCAGGTACTTGGTCTCCAATAGCAAGATGCACTATATCACCAGGAAGCAGATCATATATTGACAATTTCTGCCTAAATCCATTTCTAGTGACCTGAATGATGATTTTCTTTTTCTCTGTGTCCAAGTCCCTGAATTGTAACGATTGGCGGTAATCACTTATAGCTGTCACAAACACGACTAACAAGATACTTGCAACAATTCCAAGGCCATCATGGGCTCCCTCTAGCCATCCTTCTGTTGCTATGCCAACAATCAAAGACACAAAAGCACACACTCCAAGTATCATAAGAGTCATATCCTGAAGTGCTTCCCAAACAAATATCCAGAAACTCCGAGGTTGGCTCTCGGCAAACTTATTGATCCCATAAATCTCTTGTCTACGATTCAGTAGATCACTATCCGTTGTGGTTAGCCCATCAACGATTGAAGTGCAGAGCTTTTCAGAAACACCAGTTACCCCACCATGAAATTTGAGCTTCTTGACATCATGGCCTTCAACAATTGATCCTAACTCGTCAGCACATATGTCAAAACCTGCAGCCTTGACTTCTGCAGGTACGTTATAGTCGCTTGGGGAGACACCTGCGAACATTCTATTATTAGCAGATAAGAAGAGGCTATAGAACTTTATAATTAAAAAAAAAAAAGAAGCATAATTATCTCAAATCCAAAGAAGCTTACCTTGGATAAACTGAAACGCAGCTTTGGAAACCAGAACAGCGATCCTTAATTTCTCCTAATATAATATAAAAAAAACACAAGAAAAAAGAAAAGTGAGCATATCTCACATTCACAAAACAAAAGGCATTCATTTTCATGCTCCACAAATTACATTGGGAAAAAAAAAAACTGATGCATTATTAAGCGATTCACCAACATGACAAATTAAAGTTACTGATTAAGGATGTAATGTTAAAGATAATCAAACCAAATATTTGTATAAAAAACATAGGTGCCCATCTCATTAGTATACACCAATGGAAATCATTGATTCAATTAAGGATTATACATGTATACCCTATGTTGCTCGGACTCCCATATCATATTCGATAGCATTGCCCGAATTGGTTATTATTATTTGTTTTCAAAATCCCTTCGGCCCATGCCCATATGTCCAAGTGTCCAACGTCTGTAAATACTGTACTCATAGCCTATACTATTACAATAAGAGAAAGAAAGGAAGAAGGAATGATATTGTAGAAATTGAAGAAGAAAAGTTATAAACCTGATTGGTTTTACGCATAGCAGCAGCCTCATATCGTTTGGAAAGATTGGCAGTGAAACGAAACCTTCTCTTAGGATTCTTCACCACCCCACATAACTTCCTCCATTTCTGCAACGCTTCCTCTGATGAATGCTTCGCTTTCACATCAAAATCCCCACTCATTAACCTCTCCATCCTTCTCTTCCTTTCTTTCTTTTCTCAATGCAAACAAACAACCTTGATTTAAATACAAAACTCCAGCTGAAATTTCTACGAAGCAACTTTATCAATAAAAAGCAGAAAGTGTTTCTTATTCGAGGCAGCAGCCGCTGAGAAAGAACGGAGGAATCCGAGGAAGTTTCAATGCACTTGCTTTTGAATTTTACGGTGGTAAACGAACAAAAAAGGGCAGCTTAGGTTACGCTTGGTAAGATTCTATAGAACGGAACGGAACAAGAAATACTTTCGGTTTCTTTTTGCTATCTGCTTTCTATTTTTGTAACAGAATTGTTATTTCATGAGCAGCGAAATAGGAGTGAAATCTATGGCGCCAGAGCCTTTAACGGTCTATGCAATCCTGTTCCTTGGCAACATTTTTGACCCAAAGTCAATTTTTTTTAAATATAATATATAAAAAAATTATATGTTTTTTTAAAATATTTTTTATTTGAAAATATATTAAAATAATATTTTTAAAATTTAATTTTAATATTATTCTATCAAAATATTCAAATTAAAAAAAAATTAAGTCTAAGTAAAAATATTTAAAATTTATAGGAATATTATTTCCGTCGCAAAAATAAACGTGGACATAAAATATCTAATAGTTGCGCGTGCGATGCGGACTTTACGCGGACATATTTTACGCGGTTGGAACTTCAAGTGCAACGTGGTGAGAGATGCTAAAGACCAGAACATGAAAGGCTATGGATGTTGCCACGTATCCTCCACGAAATCATAGTCATCAATGTGTAGCTAAGGAAAAAGTCTACTCGTACCAATATTGTTGTTGTGATTATTATTATTTTTTAATTATCAAAAGATAGGTTGGCTATTATATTACACATAAAACGTGCGAAGGAAATTACTATTCACCCATATTTAATGTAATATGAATTATAATAGTAATTAATAGTATATTTTTCTTCTTCTTTTTCACTTTTTGATTTTTTTCTCAACTTTATGCTTTTTTTTCTTCTTTTTTCCAAAATTATTTTTTTTTTTTCATCCCAACTTTTCTTTTTTGTATTTTTTTTAAAAGTGTGGGGAAATCATTGTTTACCAACATCTAATGCAATGTGGATTCAAATAACAATCCACAATGCATTCTTTTTTTTTTTTATCCTTTTTCTTTTTTTTTTGTATTTTTTCATTTTTTTCCCCAACTTTCCACTTTTTTTGTTTATTTTTTATTTTTTTTTAAAATTACTTTTTTTTCAAACTTTCCTCCTTTTCTTTTATTTTTTAATTTTTTTTTCAAAAAGATGTGGGGAAATTACTGTTCACCCACACTCAATGCATTGTGGATTACAATATTAATACACGGTGCATTCCTTTTTTTTATTATTTTTTTTGCAATTTTTCATTTTTTCCCTAGCTTTCCCCTTTTTTCTTTTTTTAGTTTAATTTTTTTTCAAAATTACTTTCCTTTTTTATTCCAACTTTTCTCTTTTTTTCTTTTTTTTTCTAAAATTATCTTTCTTGATTTCATTTTTTAAATATTAAGCTGGTTAAAAATTTCGCTTTGTAAATTTTTTTCTTTAAAATACTATGGATTGCTATGTTGTTTTCCCATATAATTTTTCTATTTTATTTTTTTAAGGGTGTGGGGAAATTATTGTTCAACCACACTTAATGTACTGTGGATTATAATAGTAATCCACCGTTCATTCCTCTTTTTTTTTCACTTTCTTCTTTTCTTGGCACTTTTTTATTTTTTTACCAACTTTCCCCTTTTTTCTTTTTTTTCAAAATTATCTTTATTGATTTTATTTTTTAAATATTGAGTTAGTTAAAAATTTTGCTTTGTAATTTTTTTCTTTAAAATACTGTAGATTGCTATGGTGTTTTCCACATAGTTTTTCTATTTTATTTTTTTATTTTTCAAAATTATATTGTCAATTTTTTTTTATATTGAGTTGATTGAGAATTTAGTTTGTAATTTTTTTCTTTAAAACATTGTTGATTGCTACAGTGTTTCTCTGCATGGTTTTTTTTTTTTTGTTTTTTTATGATTTTCTCCGAAATTATCTTTTTTGATTTTATTTTTTGATATTGAGCCGATTAAAAATTACAGTTATAATATGTGAGGAAAGCAATGTAACTTTCCTCGCAAATTAGTGTGGATTGCTGCAATTTTTTTTTCCACATGGTTTTTTTTCTGTTTTGTTATGTTTTTCTCTAAAATTATCTTTGTCAAATTTATTTTTTAAATATTGAGCTGGTTAAGAATTGCAATTACAAGTAAATACAAGTTTTTTCTCACAAAACATTATGGATTTATATAGTTTTTCCTCATATGGTTTTTTTTCCAATTTTTTTTGTGTTTTTTTTGTAATATTTTTTCCAAAAATTATCTTTGTCGATTTTATTTTTTTAATATTGAGTTGGTTATAATTTAACTTTGTAATAAAGCTTAATCATGTGGGGGAAGTACTATAGCTTTCCTCACAAAACATTGTGGGTTGCTATAGTGTCTCTCTATATGGTTTTTTTTTCTTATGATTTATTTCAAAATTATCTTTGTCAATTTTATTTTTTTAATATTAAGCTGGATGAGAATTACAATTACAATTACAAATAAGACTAAATCATGTGGGAAGCACTGGAGCTTTCATCACAAAACACTGTGAATTGCTACAGTGTTTCCAACATGGTTTTTTTTTCTTTCCTTTTCTTTGGTGTTTTTTTTTGTTATTTTTTTTCTAAAATTGTCTCTGTCGATTTGATTTTTTTAATATTGAGTTGATTAAGAATTTAGTTTTGTAATTTGTTTTTCTTTAAAACATTGTGAATTATTGCAATGTTTTCCCATATGATTGTTTTATGATTGTTTCCAAAATTATCTTTATCGATTTTGTTTTTGAATATTGAGTTGGTTAATAATTATAATTACAATAAAGCTAAATCATATGGGAAAAGTGTTGTAGTTTTTCTTACAAAAAACTGTGGATTGCTACAATATTTCTCTAAATGGTTTTTATTTTATTTTATTGAGGAAAGCACTGTAGGTTTCCTCACAAAATATTGTCAATTGCTACAATGTTTTTTCTCATGGGTTTTTTTCCTTCCAAAATTATCTTTGTTGGTTTTTTTTTAATATTAAGTTGATAAATAATTTAGCTTTGCAATTTTTTTTTCTTTTTATAAACAGAAAAGCTAAATCATATGGCGAAAGCATTGTATCTTTCCTCACAAAATGCTATGGATTGCTACAAATATTTTTGTTCAGTCTCTAAGTTTTTAATCACCAACAACTTTTTTTTCTGTCATGAAATATCGGCTCCATCATACCTTTAGTTTCTATTACTTATCTAGCGCTGGTTCACAATTATAACACTATCAAGTACATTTGTTTTATAAGCCCGCAGCAGTGCGCGGACATATCATCTCGTTTTATATATTTTTAGTAGGATTTATTGTATTCATACAACACTTTTTTTAAAAAAAAAAACACTCATTAGATATATACACACGACAATTTAACTATAATTTTAATGATACGTATGATTGTCTATAAAAATATAGACATGTTACTAATTGTAAATTATGATGAATGATGTTTAAAATATTTACTTTATAGGTTTGGTTGTGCTTGTTTCCAATTAGATATTTTTAGGACGAATTTTGTGATGAGGCAACAACTACCTAACAATTCTTTCTAACTTTAGTGAGTTTAGAAGGAAATACTTATAATTTTATGTGATATATTATAATTGTAACATAAATAATGAAGATTACGGAATGAAATTGCTAACTTTATTGAAAGATTGGAAATTAAATACAATAAATTAAAGGATATATTTGAAACATAAGAAAGAATTTGTTACCAAATTAAGGTGGCTAGGCCTCTAAATCACTAGAATTGAAACTTCAGTTTTAGCTCCTTTTTATTTCTTTAAATAGTCTGATTGAACCGGATAAAATGGGTTTAAAATTCAAATTCAAAGGACTGGACCATGTGGTTCAAGTTGGTAAGAAGGGTTCGGCCAATTGGACTGAATGGTAGAGTTATTTATGAGAAAGAATAGAGATCGATTGTAAAGCACTAGATGGGAAAGTGTCATCATCTCATTTTCCTATAAATCTCCACCATTGATCCCCAGTATTTAAACCCTAAGGTTTTTTTTTTAGTCATTCTAATTATTCTTCTTATTTGTCTACATGATTCTCATTTTCAATTTTTGTTTTGTAAGATTTGTAACTAAGATCTTGTGACATTTTCTTCCCCTGTTAAGATCTTTGCCCTCAAGGTGAGGATAATTCTCCTTAAGCCATTTCTTAGTCACCCAAATAGCATCTTCCCTATTACATCCCTTAAAACTCAAAAATCACTTCTCCTTTACAACCTCTTTTGGTAAATCTTTCACATTACCCTAAAATTTCTTCTAGTTTTGGGTATGCTAAACCTTCCCAAAATAAGGGTAATTAAGGTTCAACACAAACTTCTTTTATGATCTTCTTCTTCAATAATGACACATGGAAGGTTGAATGTACTCGCGGATCTTCTAGAAATTTCAACTAGTAAGCTACACTTCTAACTTTGTCTCATATTTGAAAATGGTCATAACAATCATAAGCTAATTTTTTGAGTTTTCATTATTGTATACTTAACTGGCAATACAGATGGAGCTTGAGGTTCACCCATTCTCTTTTTTTAAATTCATGTTTTTTTTTTATTGATATGTAGCTTTTGCCTATCTTATACCTTCAATAGATTAGCTCTGATGTTCTGTTTGATTATGGATCTGTCCCTGAGATGTTCCTCAACTACTTGGTTTTGTGTAATCCCTAAAATATAGTTAATTAAGTAAGAGGCTTATACCTATATAGAGCTTCACAAGGAGAAATTCGTAGGGAAAATGAAAATTGGTGTTATACCACCATTCTGCTGTTATCAACCATTTAGGGTGTTTTGGTATTGTGGTAGCTTTTGTAATTGTGGTTTGAAAATAATTGTTTTATAAAAAATACTTTTGGTCGAGGTTGGTTTGGCAAAATATATGTTTAGTTAAAACTGTTATTGAAATTGAAATTGAACAAAAAGTAGTTTAATGTATTTGGTTAATAATACTTTTCAAATTGAGGTTATAAAATAACTAAAAAAGACATATATTAATATTGATGGTTTTTAATTGAAATATTATAGATTTAATTACTGCTATTACATCATGAAATAAATAATACTTTATATAAAGTATTTTTTATTGTTCCATTAAACTATCTACAATTCCATCATGTACGAAATTTATCTGACAAGGACTACAGTTTTCATGACTTTCTGAGTATGCAATAACATCAGGTAAAATATCATCAGAAACAAAATTGAAATTGCGATCAAATTTTGCAAATGCTACGTCATCATGCGATCTCTTTCTAATGTAATTATATAGTGCCATTGAATAATGTTAAACACTAGTTTTTCGAATAAAACACAATATCTGAGGGTGTATTTTATCGTGTAATTTTACCCTATAAATATTAAAGTGTACGTCTGGACACTAGAAAAAAGATTGGAAAAAGGTTTTTGATATTTTGGTCAAACCATAATGGATGATCATAAACTAGTTATGATATTTATGGTTTTTAGATTATGCAAAATTGATGGAAAAATATGTCAGAAAATCATAAATTTTTTAGGAAAGGATTTTTAGAAAACAATTTTGGATTTTTTTTATTTTATTAGGTCGAACCCGGTCCAATATATTTAGGTTTGGGCCGCACCTAGTCCGGCCTATAAACAGTGGAGATGCTCTCCATTGTTCATTTTACAGAATAGTGGAGACGGGGAAATGCAGCGGAAGAAGAAAAATGAGAAAGAGAAGGAGAAGGGGAGGAGTAGGCTACCCTGCGCGGCAGTGATGTCTGGCAGGCAGTCAAAACGGCGGAGGCCGGTGGTGAACTGAGGGAGCTACTTGGCCAATGGACAACGATCCTTCTTATTTTTCCTCTGTTTCTAGAAGAATCGCCAAGGTTCTGGGAAGTTTGACATTCCTCCAATGGATTTTTTTCTCTTTAAAAATATGTGTTTTGTGGCTAAACTGGTTTGTCGGTGGATAATTAAAAAACTAAGGTGAGCTACTGTTTGCAAAACTCAAATTTTTTGCTTTTGTTAAACCTCGGGTGCAGTCTCAATTTATAGTGGGTCCCACCAAAACAAAACCAAGTTTTAACTTAACCAAACACATATTTTTGGCTCACTCTCAACCTCACACGCAACTACATTACCAAACAACTACTTAGACTAATTTTTAAGGTTATCCCCTACAAAACATTGTAGATGGTTTTTTAAGGTCTTGTTAGTTATCTTAGTTTGACCATCTATTTATGGGTGGTAGGCAGTATACATTAGTGAATTCACTCTTTGCACCTTGAATAGCTTTTTCTAAAATTTATTGGTAAAAATAGGATCTTTATAAGTTACTATAATTTCAAGAAGTCCATGTAACTTTAGTGTTGTCTATAAGAAAACTAGGGCCAACTTGGAAGTTACATAAAGGTGGATCAATGCCATGAAATGGGCATATTTTGTCAGTCAGTTTACCACTACTAAGATTACCAGATACATGCTGGACAAGGGTAACCTTTCGATGAAGTTCATAGAGATGGATGACCATGACATTTATGGAGTTGGAAAAGGTTGTAATAACCTTGATGGTCTCGTGTTTTCCTATTTATCCTTTTGACATACATCACATTACCTAATGTAGTCTTTTACCTCAACTCTCATGCCTATCTAAAAAAATCCACCTAACTCTCTTAAGGGTCTTCTCATAACCATAATGACCTGTTATGGGATATCATGGATGTATTTTATGATAGCAGACTTGAGAGAACATTCTTTACTGATATAAATCATGTTCTTGTAAAGTAGAACTTCACATTGTAGTTGGAACTTAAATGTCTTCATTGAGTCTCCTTCCATTTACTTGAAAATCTATTGGACTTTTAAATATTTAGTATAACTTCCCTTCAAGTCCTCTACCTAACTAACTAATGAGAATGTAATGGCCTATAATTCTCCAACAACCAAATTTACTGGTGTTGTTAACAAAGCATCAATTATTAGGTTTTCTTTATTTACCTTGTATTTCACTATAAAATCATATTTCAAAAGCTTAGAAACTCGCTTTTATTAAACTACGATTCCTTTTTTTTTTTTTCTAGTATGTGTTTATGGATATGCTAGTCAATTTTAATCTTGAATGGTTGGTCTAAAAGGTAGAATTTTCACTTCTACACAAACATTACAATAGCTAAAAGCTTTTTTTTATAAGTTTGACATTCCTAACTCCTTCCCTTTAAAGCCTTTACTTAAATAGAAGATAAATTTTCCTTCCTGTATTAAGATAGCTCATATCTTTTCTCACGATGCATTATATTCAACCACAAAAGACTTACAAAAATTAGGCAGAGCCAATACCGGTGGGTGGGCCACAACTTTTTTAACTTATCAAAGGCTTCATTGGATTGGTGATCTCAACTAAAAGCCTTTTTATCCAATAATTTAGTTAATGGGCAAAGTTATAACCTTATAGTTCTTAATGAATCTACGATAACAATTTATCATGCCTAAAAGCCATCTTAAAGCCTTGATTGTACTAGGTTTGGGCCATTAAATCATAATTTTTATCTTACTAGGGTCAACCTTAACCCTACTCCTAGACTTTTGGTAGTATGGATAACAATAAGGCTTAAAATTGATTCGAGATGTACCCTTTTTAAGATTTATGGAATGATTTTAAGTTCTCTTTAGTGAAAGCCCTTTAGACTTAAAAAAAAAACTTATTTAAATCCCTCGACTAATTTTTGTATTGTAACTAGCCACTAATTACTAATCTAGACCTCAACTTCAAAACTTTATATATGCAAGACCAATCATCTAATTGTCATTATTAAATTCTTTAGAAACCCAACTCATAGTCAATTTTTGACTCTTGAACCCAAGGCTTTTAAGCTAGATCCTAGTGCCTTGATAATAAAACTCTAGTCATCTCTACAAAGTCCCATCTACATTTCAAGCTAGTGGTCGATCTAGTGTCTCGAGATAACTATTGTTCTTGTGAGCAACATAATCCTCATTTTATAACATTATAATTAGGATTTATGGTGTGATAATATTTGAAAGTAAACAAAATTGCAAGAAGTGGTATAGTTTTTGTGAAAAAAAGAGTGTCGAACCCACAAGAACTAATTATGTTATTAAGAATTGAAATTTATCAAATTAATTACTATTTAGAAATCAAACCAAAATTATATAAAATTGAGCACCTGAATTGTTTGAAAAAAAATAAAATAAATAAAATAAAGAATAAAGCTTGAGGTTGTAGAGATAATAAAAATAAATCTAGAGCTTATGATTTCATCTAGTTCATCTTACACAATTTATTATTCCTTATTATCATATTCAAAATCCTCATGTTGATTATTAAAAGACCCCTTAATTATTCGATATTTTCTCTCGAACAATATTAAAAATATATCTACCTAATAATTCAACATATCTCTATGTAAATTTAATTATTTAAAGATTCATTAAATTCTTTGATTTTTTTATAAATAAAATCACATTAATCGTGTTAAAGTATCTTTATATTTCATTTAGCTAATGGTGTTTAGTCTTGAAAGCTTCTAATAATCATAAATTACATCTCAGTCTCATTATTTTTTATTAGATCAAACAATAATTGGCTAGAAAATTTTAAGGAATAAGATCAATGATAAACACTCAACATGAAAGAAATTAAAAATAAATTAACATGGAATTTTAATTGTGTAATGAAAACTAGACAACATAAAAACCCTAGAAAAAAAAAAAACTTTAGTTCATAACGAATATGAAAAACCCATGTTCTTATTAGAATACATTAAAAGAAAATTAATGAGAAGAATAAAACTCGTTTGCTTGGAATTGGTTGACGAAGCACTTCATAGTTACATCTAGTTTTCTCTAGTCCTCCATTCCTCTCCTTTTCTAGTTTCAATTGTGAAAAGAACCTCTTTTTTAACTAGCTTTGGTCGTGGTGTCTCCCCTTAATCTCCTCCTTTTTTTGGTCCAAAATCTTCTTCTTTTTTTTTTCTTGATTTCCTTCCAAAACTAGCAGATTTTGACCTTTGACTTGAGCCTTATTTTCACTATAAGAATGACTTTTTTTTTAGAGAGTTATAAACATAAGAGTTATAGATATTTCTCTTATATTTCCTTAGACATCAAGATTATATAATTATGATAACTTTAGAGAAAGTTATGCTTGATTTACCGTGATGTATTCTTGAAATTTCTTTTAGGAAAATTTCTTATTCTTACAATAAAAAATTTCACTTCCTTCCTTCTCTTCTTTCCCAAAACATGTACACAACCTCTTTAAGTTAGATTTTCTTATTTAAGTGGCTTCAAAATGAGCTTCTATGAATTTCTTTCTTTCTAAATATAAATAAAAATAAATAAATAAAAACCATATGGAATAGAAATATTTAAGATAAACTAGCATAAAACTAAGAGTATAAGTAGGTGAAAATCATATAAAAATCAAGCACATCAATTTGTCTAATGTATTATGTTATGAACAAAGGCTAGTTTGATAACTAAAAAGAATGTAAGAAATTATTAAGATGGATGTGTTGAGTTTTTCAAAACACATATATATAGCAGAAATTGTAAATTTAAAATTTTTAAGGAGTCTTAAGGATCCTATTAGACAGATCTAGAGTTACTTAGGGCTTATATAAAGATTACCTGATGATCATGTATTTTTTTAACTTTGAATAATTTTTTTAAGGCTAGCTTGTCACAAACCACAAAACATCTAAGTGCCCAGCCTTTAATGGTAATCTACACAAACTATCAGTGAGAAATCCCCTTAATCTTTTTAAGAAAGAGAGATTGTTATGTCTTTGAGTGCTAACTCTTTTCTTTTGTGTTTTTTTTTGTTCTATAATTTACATAGTTTTTATACTATTTACTATATAGAAAATAAGAGGCATAATATTCTATTTATAGAGAAACTTGAAAAACCTATAAATAAAAAAATATCAATTTGCCCTATGAGTAATATTGCATATATTATTTAAAGATAATTTTAGAAACTGATTCAATTAAGTCCCTATTTGATTTTCTTAGATCTATAATTGTGATTCCTTGTATAAATTACATTCTAGTTTTAATTTCTAAAACTTATTTACAATTAAGTCACACTTGATTAATCTTTCTATTTTAATTTCTAATCAATAGTTCTTATGTGTATGACCCATAGGGTGACCCAAATATAAATTACAATCTTAAATAAAATAGAATTAATAAATTAATTTATTATTAATTCAACAATTAATTGGTTTATATTTGAAGATCCAATACAATATCTAGCAACCTATCATGATTCATTAAATATTAAAAAAATCACAAGTGATTTGATTTAACTTTTTAGTAACCAGTTTATTAGTGTAACTATTATCCTTTCATCAACAATATTCTGATTTAGACATTATAGTATGAAATATGGCTACTTTGTCAAATCATGTGTGTTCTCAACATCATAGTCATTAATTTCT
>Ga0325401_1003086_pt1 | contig 15104 bp, 13 predicted proteins | sample PopdelMetagenome_FD_205666 | JGI IMG/M metagenome (GOLD analysis project Ga0325401, IMG submission 205666) | Populus deltoides microbial communities from Bellville, Georgia, United States - Xylem-PdKOR-R2 | ecosystem: Host-associated > Plants > Phyllosphere > Stem > Wood/Secondary xylem | place...
CTATATATAAGTTCTTTTTGCTGATAACATGACATAAAGCACGAGTTACAATATTTTTTTTTTAAATAAACATATAGCAGCTTTGTCGATCGTGAGTAGGATAGCATTGATGATTTTTATATTTCATTTAGTATAATTAGCATTTTATCTAAAAAAAAACTTTACCAAATAAGTTTTAGATATCCTAATTATATTTAAAACTAGATAACCATTTCTTTTATATATCTCTTTTTAAATATATTGTTTTCTTGTCTAAATATCCCAACATGATCTTAATGAGGCGTGGGGCTTTCAGTAACTTGTGATGGTGATTGTGAGATTTAATGATTTTTTAAATGGTTTTTAATTAAATGTTTATATAAACATATATAATAAAATTTATTTAAGCCACTCTACTTAGCTCACCATTCCAAATAATTATAAAATCATTTCAAATGATTACATATTTAACTTAATAATATTCTTGATGTGAATAAAAAAAATCTTCATGAATTAAATAATATGGAATTGAATTCAAAACGAGGATTACTACGAAATCAAATTGAACATAGAAAAATATAATATAATGACAAAAATATTATAAATATGCTAAAGATATTTATAGATTGTTTTATACAACTCAACTTTTTTAAGTAGCTCAATACTAGAATTGTTCTGGTATACTTATTTTTCATCTATTAATAATTTAAGTATTGTTTGTTTTTATGTTTTAAAAGTGTTTTTGAAAAAATTTAATTTTTTTTTCTTCAAATTAATATTTTTTAGTGTTTTCAGATCATTTTGATGTGTTGATATAAAAAATAATTTTTAAAAAATAAAAAAATATTATTTTGATGCATTTCTGAATAAAAAACACTTTGAAAAGCAACCGCAACCACATTTCCAAACATGCTAACATTGTTCTTGATTCAAAATAACCAAGAAAAAAAAATGAATTATTAAGTTAATAAATCAATTTTAATTAATTATTTTTATTAAAATGATTTTGTTATATTTTGTTTTTTTGGTGATGACTATCCTGATTTGAGCAAGTCATAACTATATCAACCACAGTTTACTAGATTAATATTTTTTTTTAATTCAATTTAAAACACGGATACCAATTTTCTGTCCTAACTCACCGAGTCATGCTAAATTTAACAACTGTGAAACAAACTCATGGTAACATTAGCGGCCCTGTCTTGGGGGTTAACGCGTGTTGTGCACTCAGCTGCCATCTCTAACGAATGAGTCAACCAACCGCTGGTCAGCAATGGTAATCTATCTACCTGGGGGATGCAGGCATGTGGTGATGATTTGTTGTCAATGGACAACATATTGTTAGCCAAACTTTTCCCTGTGTAGAGCAGTCTTTCCTGCTACGTTTTGTGCATACAGGTACAGGTAACAATTTAGACAACCTTCTCCGTCCTTCGTTCTTTATAAATGCATGCATTGCACATGGTTACTCATGCATCAACTAATCCTAAAAATGCCTCAAACCGCCGCCGGCCCTGATCATGTTGCAGTCCTTGCCTTCCCTTTCTCCTCCCATGCCGCTCCGTTACTTGCCATCATCCACCGCCTCGCCACTTCCTCCCCAAACACACACTTCTCCTTCTTCAGCACCCAACAGTCCAACAACTCCATCTTCTCCATTTACAAGCAAAACACGAACATCAAAGCATACGACGTGTGGGATGGTGTCCCTAAGGGCTACGTGTTTGCTGGGAAGCCTCAAGAGCACATTGAGCTGTTCATGAAGTCAGCTCCTAATAGCTTCAAGAAGGCCATGGAGGTAGCTGTATCAGAGACAGGGAGAAAGGTGAGTTGTTTGGTGAGTGATGCCTTCTTTTGGTTCGCTGGTGAGATGGCGGAGGAGATAGGGGTGGTTTGGCTGCCCTTTTGGACTGCAGGACCTACCTCACTTTCTGCTCATGTTTACACTGATCTCATCAGGGATACTTCTGGAGTTGGAGGTACCTACTTACAATTAAATTAAATTTTATTGCTAGAATATGTGAGACATCAATAGAAAACCATATTCCAGGACCTTGCCAAACAGATTAACTTGCGCATTGGTTAATATTGATCCTAGTTTCTTGGGAGAGAAACTAACAATTTAATTGTGTAAATACAGGTGTGGCAGGGCATGAAGATGAACTGCTAAGTTTGATTCCAGGAATGTCCAAAATTCGAATCCGTGATTTGCCAGAAGGGGTACTCTTCGGAAACTTAGAAGCGTTCTTTCCAAACATGCTGCATAAAATGGGAAGAGCGTTGCCGCAAGCAGCTGCAGTGTTCATTAACTCATTTGAAGAGCTAGACCCTAGGATAACAAGGGACTTGAAGTCTAGATTCAAAGAATTCCTCAACATTGGACCCTTCAATATGATTTCACCAGCACCACCAGCGGCGGACACATATGGTTGTCTAACATGGCTTGACAGGCAAAAACTCGCTTCTGTGGCATATCTTAGCTTTGGATCCATCACAACACCACCACCACATGAACTTGTGGCACTAGCTGAGGCCTTAGAGACAAGTGGGGTGCCATTTATATGGTCACTGAAGGACAACTCGAAGGTTCATTTGCCCAATGGATTCTTGGACAGAACCACATCACAGGGACTTCTGGTACCATGGACTCCTCAATTGGAAGTCTTGGCTCACAAAGCAGTAGGGGTGTTTATAACTCACTGTGGATGGAATTCATTGCTTGAGAGCATAGCAGGAGGGGTGCCCATGATTTGTAGGCCATTTTTTGGCGATCAAAGGCTCAATGGACGCATGGTAGAGGATGCGTGGAAGATTGGTCTCCAGGTTGAGGATGGAGTCTTTATAAAGCAAGGAGTGTTAAATAGCTTGGATAAAGTTCTTTCACAAGCCTCGGGGGAGAAAATGAGGGAGAACATAAGAGCACTTCAACAACTCGCAAAGAAAGCCATTGGACCAAATGGGAGCTCCATCAATAATTTTGTTGCTTTGTCAGATCTAGTGTTCAATACTAAAATATAGTATTGATGTCTGACATATTCTAGCAATAAATTTGGACTTCGAGTTTGCCTATTGTTTCAATGAATAATTTAATTTTCTGCCCTATTTTTCAAAGAAAAAAAATGTTGTCCTACTCTTTAAAAGCTCTGGAGGATGAATATTTAGTGGCTAGTTCTTGGTGGTGTGAAGAACACAAGGGGATGGTTTAGCAGAAAGATAGTTCTTGGAAGCTTGATGATCACAAGAAAGATGAGAAAGGAGCTTGAAATCATGCCTTTGATGCTCTCCTAGAAAAGCAGAACATATTAGCACCTCACAGACAAGTTTCTGCTTTAAACCTATCAATAAAACTACTCTGCTTGTAACCCTTAAGTTGCAGATACATTTCTACAACAATAATTGTGGGAGACAAAAAGCTAACATCAAACATATTCTTGGAGCTCAGATTCACAAACAGTCCAAAATCACAGGAAAATCAATATATCTCATGAATCATGCCTTGAAAATTTCCTCACTCTCCACTCAATGCCCAACAAGAAAACACATAAAAGAGAGAAAGATGAAGAATCCAAATCTACAAACAGAAACCACTACTGAGTACTGAGAATAATAGTACCCAAGAAAACTACTATATGACTAAGGTATGTTCAGTAGAATCAGAAAATCAACAAGGTATCTGAGAAGTGAACCACTCCATGACATGAATGGGGGCCTTCATCAATTCCGAAGCCAGTTCCACCATCACTGTCATGCACAAACAACATGGACACACACAGGATAGACCTAAATTCTCAAATACAAATGTACAAGACAGCATTATTACATAAAAAATCTAGACCAAGCCCGGATCACATATTGTAATAAAATTACCGAAGGCTAAAATAGAATCAAGAAATCTCAATGTAGAAACAAATTTTCTACCAATCAAATTTCACCGAGTGTTATTTTTTATTTTATTTTTACATGAAAGATAAATAAATCTTTATATATTTCTTAGCCAATGAAAGGTTGACATTTAGGATGAGATATTCAAGATATTTTGTCATAAATACAAGATCCCATAAATAAAGATCAATCAATAAAGAACTTGAGAGCCCTTGCAAACCTCTATAAATAAAGGGCTTCAACCTAGAAAGCAAAAAAAAAAAATAAAATAAAATTCTTGGAGATATAAAGTTTCTTTAAAACAAACTCTTCAAGCAAGTCCTCTTTTCAAGCAATGAAGCTCTCTCAAAAGCTCTCAAGCTTCCTTTATCTACGCTCAAAGTCTACAAAGAACGAAGTTCTATTGGATCAAGCCTAAACGCCCCATAAGAGTTCTTCAACAACACTCTGAAGACAAATCAAAGATACTCTTTAAAATATCAAATTATCAAATCTTGCTTTACAATACACACCTAAATTCGAGTTTTTGCAAAGCACAAATCTTGGCTTGATTTCACAAATAAATCAAGTCACCATATATCAAATCCAAGGGAAGAATCAGAGGATCGTCTTATACTTTTGAAAGAATATTTTAGATAGAGATTATACTCGGTCATATATTTAATAAAATTATATATTTGTACACGTATGCTTGTTTAATTTCAGGTGCTTAAAATTACGTCTACAAATTTCTGGCGACTCTATTGAGGATTTCTTTATCTCTCATCTCTTCCTTTCAAGAAAGAATTTTCAACAAACTCTCAATGGAAACTAGGAAGCATCATTGTAGCTTCCAAAAGCAACAAGACTACTGATTCAATTCACTGACATACAATTGAAGATTTTTTTACCTCGCCATTGAAAACAAAATCCATCACCGAGTTGTATGCACAAACTAAGTCGATTCTCAAGCTGACATCAACTTCAAATACAAAAAGAGTACGAGAGCTCGCTCCAAAACTGAAGTTACAAGTAACTCCATTACAAAAGTCAAGTGGGACGCGTGGAATACTTAAGTAGTCATCAGATAACTTCTCTCACTTTATGAAGTCAAGAAGCCAGAATTTGTTCCATATTACAAGTATGTACTAAAACTAATGATAGGAAAAGAGAATAAGCAAACCGATGTCAATATTAGCATCATTTAGTGAAGAAATAAAAATCCTCGTATGTCAAACATGGGTTGTTCCACCAATAACTCATGACGTAGAAGAGAAAGAACAAATGGATGTAATTTCTGTTTATGAGATTGAAAAAGAAGATAGGTGCCAGCCATTTATCGACTATTTAAGACATGGTAAGCTAACTAAAGACCTGTGTCATAAGATAGGTAAGGCAAAAAGCTTCATGCTTCATATACTTCCAAGACACTTTTTATCGATATTTTTTTGATGTGGTCTTTTTGTGTTGTCTCGAAGAAGAAGAAACTATAAAAAAAATGAAAGAAACACAGTTGAGGATCTATAGAGTGCACCAATCAGGTCCTAAACTTCACTTCCAAATCAAAAGAATAGGGTATTGTTGGCCTATAATGGTGAAAGTTGTCAATTGCATGCTCATTTGATCCACCAACCACTTGAGCCTTTACACCCGACAATTGCTTCTTAGTCCTTTGGTGCTTAGGGACTTGATGTGGTAGGACCATTGCTAAAAAACACTTGGGGGGGTATCTTTACATATTGGCCGCAACATATTACTTCTCAAAGTAGGCAAAAGCTGTAGCATTAAAAGAGATCAAGAAAGAGATAGTTGTAAACTTCATTCAGACAAACATCATCTACCATTATAGGGTACCAAGATATATCATAACTGATAATGAAAGAAATTTTACAATATAACCATAAGTTGTGTGCAAAATTCGATTTCATTTTTCGTCTATCAAATATAGTCCCTGTTCTTTTTATTGATTTTTATTTTATTTTCTTGATATATTTTATTTTTAAATTTCATCTCTTATTATATTATTGCATTTAATTTTTATACCAGATTCGATCCTCATTCTTTTGATTACTATTTTTTTTTGTTTTTTAATTTTGGATAACTGGAAATTTTGCGTGCTAATTTTTAAGAGTTTGCCTTCTTTAAAGTAACCTAGTCTCATGATCCGGATAATGAGTTTTGAAAATTGACTCGTTTTGACTTTATTTTTTTAATTTTATCCTTAGATATAGGTTATTAGGCCTTTAATTCATGATTTGTTTCACTTTTTTATAGGGTTATCACATTCTCATATCTCAAGTAACGGGTTAGTCATCTTAGCCTTGGTTGACGTAGTTTTTTTTTCAATGTTTTTTTAATAGATTTGTTTTTATTTTTGCATTTCATTATTTAGTTTGCTTAAGAGTTGACCTCCATTGTTTTATTCATTTTCTTTTATACGGGGTTATCCTAACCTCACAAGCAGGCCTCAAGTTTGGCATACTGACTAGAGTCATTGTAATTTTAGCTCGTGCAAGTGAGGAGTTACATTAGATTTCAAGCATAGTATCTCTTTAATAATTTGTCGTTGATAGGTCAAATCCTCAATCCATTCTCATCGATAATTTTATAAGCTCCATTGGTGTAGACTTCTTAAACCACATAAGAGCCATCCTATTCGGGGTGGAACTTGTTGCCCTTGTGTTTTGGAATGATTATCGAGCATTGTACTGCCAAGACAAGATCTCTAACTTGGAATGAGCATGGTCGCACCTTCTTGTTGAAAGCTCTGCAAAGTTAGGCTTGATAACATTCTAATCGTTGTTGTGCTTCAAGACGCTTTTAATCTAAAATTTCAAGCTCTTTGAAGCGTAGACAAACATTGTCTTCATTAGAAAGTCCTTGGATCACAATTCTTAGAGACAGAATTTGACATTCTAGTGGAAGAACAACTTCAACCTCATATACCAAGGAATATAGAGTAGCTTGAGTTGGTGTTTAAAATATAATATGATAAGCCCAAATCACTTTTCTAATTCTATCATACTAGTCCCTCTTCAGGGATTCACCACCTTTTTAAGAATATTGCATAAGGTCTTGTTAAAAACTTCTGTCAAGCCATTAGTTGAAGCATTGTTATAAATTATTTTCAAAAAAATAAATAGTAACCTAAAGAACATAAATCAAAGTTGAAGAAAAACCAAATTGAATGGCTCATTTGAATAATTGGAGGGTTTCACACTAGAATTGAGGAGAGAGAAAAGGAAAGGAAAAGGCCACCGAAGCCAAACCGAAGGTCTGTTCCCCCACATGCCCTTCCAGGCACGAAAAGGTCATCGAGTAGATTCCAACGCCACCTCAGAAGCTAGAGTTTGGCCGCTAGGAGATGTCGCACACACCGTTCAAAATTCATGAACACTAGCCACGCACTAATGCATGCAATGCACACGTCAATCATTTTTTGTAATAATATTTACATTTACTAAAATACCAAGTTTCCCCTCAACGCTCTTGATTATAACAAAAAAAAAACCATAAAAAATATATAAAAGAAAGCCTTTGAAGGTGATTTTAGTAATTTTTGCTTTTAAGGGTGCTTTTGTTATTTTAATGTTTTGAAAAAATAAAAAGACTAAAAATCCCTTGGATGTCAGTTTGATTTTTTTTAAGGATAATGAAGTTATTTTACTATGTTAAAAAATTAGAGGAGCGATTTACCCTCGACTAATTTGATAATGTCAAATGAATCTTGTGGAAAGATCATTTTGTCCTTTAATTTTCACTTCATTGGTTGTTATTGTGGATTGTCAAAATATCATTACATTGTAGCAATTCACAGTGCAATAAATATTATTTCATGGTAAAATACTGAAATCTTTTATTTTATTTTTTTTAATGTGAAAAAGATTATAAAGCATGTAAGCATTACGAGGGAAGCCTGAATCTTTAGAAGCTGGAATTTCCTTAAGGGATACCTAGAAATCACCATAAAAACCCAACCACCAATTCAAAAACTCAAACAATTACGTTTCCCATACAATAATTGGATATACCAATTCGATCAACGAGTAATATCCAAATCAATAAATCATCAAGTCCCTGCCCAGATTACTTCTGGAACATCCAAAGGTAATGGCATTTTAAAAAACAGCATAAATGAAAGTGAACCCTCAACTTTCCAACTCTTGTTGAAATTGAAAGCAACAAATCCCAGTCCCAATGACATGAACTTGGTATTGTCAAAGCTATGCCTGCACTATTGTATCCATAAAAATCTCTTCTTCGTGATGCTAGAAAATAGATCAACGGAAGTAACTGATAAATAAACCATACTAACACAAAACTCGTAAGCACTTTCAATTGTGGATTTTGAGAGAGGGTCACTAGTAGAAACAACAAGAGCACCGAGTTATGCAAGAGATGAAGCACGGTCCAATGTGGTCCATTTGGTGTCCATTGACGGGGAGGTGTTTGTGGCCCATCCGGTTCTTGTTTAATGGGCTGTCTCTCCATGATTGCTGACCAGACCATGGTGAAAATTCCTAAGAAGACGACGAGAAAGATTTGGTTTTGATGAAATAAGGGGTGAGAGAGACAGAGCATCTTGTAAGAGTTGGAGAGTGCATGAGCTTGAGCTAATGAGTTCGCATTTGTGGACTTGATGGGTGAAGGTTATTGCTCAAGGAGTATGGAGTGACTGGTTTACAATGTTTTGAGCTTTCAGTTCTGCACGTTTAGATCAAGTGGGGAATCTGACGCAGTGTTTGGTTCTTGGAACCGCCTGCAGCGGGATGGCGGTCTGAGAGTTCGAGTCTCATCCACCACAGCCAGTAAAATTTTGGAGCCCATGAGGTACAAGAATTTCAATTTTGATTCAAGATATCTGTTAACGTTTGAGGAAAGCAGGATTGGTGGAGCCATATGATCTGCGCGCGACCACAAACATACGATCTTCAGAAAAATTATTGGCCATTATAACAACTTCATGAGCATGAATCACAGAGTATCCCTTCTATAACACCAACGAATCCTGCATCTGCTAGCACAAAATCAACGGGGCGGTAGCTAAAACTAAAATGACTAGAAGTTAGCCATGTACACATGCTGAGGGAAACAAACCACTGTATCTAATCATCACTCTGTATCTAATCATCACCACATTCTAAGGGGTATTATACAAATTCAAGACTACACAGATAAGCCACATGGAGATTCAAGAAACCAGTTCCAACAAGAGAGACTCCACTTTGCACTGGCAGGACAATCAGTCGCCTTGAGAACTTCACTGTACACCAAAGGCAGATTCCTATTCAATCCGGAATTCATGATATCACCAACATGGGGATAGCCATCTACCCTAAATTTCTGAGATCTGTCACAAAAATGGAAAGCCAAGATTAGCCACTGGTGCCTCTCTGTATTTAACAAACAAACTTTAGAAAATGTCAATAACAAGTTAATAAATACTTCTCATCAACTAGCTAATGCAGAATGGTGAGGAAAGTTCTGCATAAAACCATGGACCAAGCTTCAACTGATAACAGCATGTTTATTTACAGTTTCATACAAGCATCGACAATCCAGAAACACTAATGCCAATCTGTATGCAAACATCATTTAAAATTACAGGTTCACTTTTACTCATTCAGAAAGCATATAAGCATTTCTACCACAAGTTTAGTAGGGGGGGACACAGAGATGGCAATATACAACAGGAAAACTACTCTCAAAAAATAACCAGGCTTCAATTATCCCACAAATTAGCATGTTTCTTATGGCCATTGATTTGCTTTCATTGCTGATTATTACTTGTTTGCCAAGATAATCCCACAATTGATTCCGAACCAGTTTGCATACCAAGATTTCAGCTTCAGAATTTCAAAACTATTCTGGAAAGGTTCCATGTAGGTAGATCAAGTTCCTAAACAAAACACACAATCTAGCCTAGAGAGGGATGAGGGCAAGGACAAGCTGCTATATTCCCCAGCCTACTCTCCAGTGTTTTGTGGGCATAACATTGCACAGGCACAGAGCCATCCAGAATATACCACACCTTCAAGATTTCTCTAATTATTGCATCAGGTAAAAGCTTCAAAGTTTCATATAAATCCTCAACAAAAGCAAAGACATAAAGGAATTGGGGCATAGTTGATCCACAAGTAGGTCATAGTAGTCTTATAACCAACTAACAATCCAAAACAAAATACATTTTAAATTCACTAATGATTAACTCCAACCCAAATTGTCATGGTGTGCTAGAGTTTATGCATTAAAGGTGCTCTACCGTTTAGAAACCAATTTCTGCTGCCAAGTCATTACATTAGGCAGCCAATATTGGAGCAGATGCATAGTCATCTGAACCCATTTTTTCTCCCAAGCCCCAAAGTCCTTTTACATCAATTCTGTTTTACTCATTAATCCATGCCCAGCCTATAAGAAAATCATACCCATGAGTGGAACCCCACAAGTATGTATCAGAATTCAGAACCACCTCAGCAATAACCAAGGCAAACAGCAAGGGCTACATTACCCATATGACTAGACTACACTTTAAGCAAGAAACGGTTAATCACCAAACTACACTCTGACTTGAGCAATCACATTCTTGTTCACTGAGAGACCCTACAAGGACAATCAAATAATGCTATAATGTGCAGCGAATTACGTTTTCAGCTTTTCACAAGAAAATCATAGATAAGGAATGTTGTCCCTACACATCCTGCAAGTCCTAAGCAACCACACATTCGTTCCATTTACAACCACACTATCAGCATCAATATTGTTACTAGATTGCAGGTAACGCTTGCAGACCAGACTAAAGACATGGGCTAATATGACAATAAGGTGACATAGCAGAAGTCGAGTAAAATATTGTATAATCAACAGTGAGTAAAAAAAAAGGCAGGAAAATGCACAGGTTATTAGCAAACAAAAGTAATACAAACATTTCAAGCCAACCACAGGAGAATATTTACCCACCGGAACTACTCGAGTACTCAATTAATTCCCTACATCTGATCCAGACGCTGAGGAGTTGTCACTGTCAGAGTCTGCAATAATCATGCAGATAAAGAAAAATAAATAGAAGGCTTCACTAAACATCAGAACAAACAAACAAGACATAACAGTGACAGAAATTACAAAATTAGAAATGTGATGGAGTACCACTTGAAGAAGATCCAGAATCACTGCTGGAGCTGCTTGAACTACTAGACCTACTTCCATTGTCTCCCTGTTTCTCCACTTGAACAGGTGACAAAGTGGAGGCGTTCCTTTCATCTGCCAGCAGAAGATACAATGTTTCAAATAAACAATACAACCAAACTATATTTAACCAAAATGAAATTAATACTAACAATCAGAAAACTTTACCTGCTTTTGTTTCTTTTGGTGCCTCCACCACAACTGATGCTGGGATCTGCAAAGAAATATCACCAGAAGAAATTTAGAAACCACATATTTCTGTTAGAAATAATGCTTCTGGTTGAGAAATATGGTCAGAGGCTTTACCTTCTGCTGCACATTCTGCTGAGCCTCTGTTCTAGCTTGAATGGCAAGTTCAGCTTTTCTCTTATTCTTGCTTAAACTCTTCTTGTAGTTGGTGACAAACCTATCCAGCTCCCACAGAGTCTCCACATCAACACTATCAATATCCACTTCAATTTCATCATCATGTTGGGACAGTGCTGAACTCCTCTTCTTTATTATCTGTACAATGTTATCCAGTTTCTCTGAAGGTAAGCTCTGGAGATTTGTACTAAGCTTCTGTTTCTCGTCATAAGTCATGTCTCTCTTATGTGGATCTTTTGCCTTAGGCTTCTTTGGAACAGGGGTTCTACTAGAAGGTGTAGTGGTGATGGGTTTGGGTCTGGATCTGGTATCAATAATAGGATAATTCATTGATTCTGATCTATCCAAAATCCTCCTCATATCAAGTGGGGGCGGTACAAATGGAGGAGCCTTTCTTGACGTGGGTGTGGGAATACTCACCTCATAACTGGCAGCAAACCTCATCTCAAGATCATAATCTGACTTTATAACAGCCCACTTGGTCTCAAATATATCCAATAACTGCTCTGCCATTACGTGAACATCTTGCCCTTTCGGGTTATACTTCATAGCATTGTGAAATGTAAGTCTCACATCCTCTGCGAACTCTTCTGGGGACTTGTACCAATTCTTGGTCAGCCTGGACTTCACCGTGCCCAAGTCCATTGGATGCTTGATAATGGTAAAGTAATCATGCAAACCAAGACCCTTCGCGTCAACAGGAGTATTAAACACCCAACCATGCTTATGCTTCATCAGTTTTTCAAGCAACGTACTGCAATTCTTGAAAATCTTAGTGCTTGTCCCAAACCCATATCCAGATTCCCCTGCCCCCTGCTTCTTCCCAATCAATTTCGACTTCTTGTTACTCTCAGCTGGTGGAAACTTGTCTTTTGCAAGCAAGAACTCTGAATTCATATAAAACTGATTTGCTTTTGGTGTCCTCTTCTCTTTCTCCACAAACTCACCCACACCCTGGCTATTCTCTAGCACTGATATACTAAGCTGATTCAAGGGCCTAGACTGCCTAGGAGTAGGAGTAAGAATAGTAGTACTCTCACGGGGAACACCCACTGATCCCACTTCTGAATTAACCCTCGTCAATCTATTGTCAACCCTATCATTCACCAACACCACCCGTGAATTACTCAACCTTCCAACACCAAGCTGCATTTCTTTAGCCTCAATCCTCTTCACCAAACCCCTAACCAAAGCAAGCTCACTCTCCAACTTCTTTTTGAGCTCCCTCTTCTCCTGCTTCGACCGTGACAACAAATCCACCTTCACCTTGTTATCCAGCCCTCCCTTCAGAAACACCCCATTCCCCACAGCTTGTCCCCTCTCCACAATTTTCTCTCTCACACTAGGCACCACCTCCTGAACTTCCTGCCGATTTAGGCTGATGGAAGCATCAGAAACTACAATTGAGAGAGAAACAGGCTGTTGCACTTGCTGGGCAGTGTTCGTGTTGTCTACCACTACAGGTTCTGATTCTCGCACTTCAACCAACTCCTTCTCGTTGTTGTCCCTGTCCCTTGTTTCATTTGCAGTTGCAGTCGTAGTTGCTGCTGCAGTTGCATTTTTAGTTGCAGTGGTGGAGAGAGTGGCTGGAGCAGCTGCAGTTTCAGTTGCGGCAATGGAGGTGGTGGTTGGAACAGTAGCGGTTTCAGTTGCAGAAGGGGCAGTGGTTGCTGTGGTGTTGACGTTGTTGTTGCCAGCAGCTGCGGTGCTTGTGGTGATTAGGTTTGTGTTACTGTTATTGTTATCAGCGGTGGTGGTGGTGGTGGCGGTGTTATTGTTGGTGCTGGTGCTGGTGAGGCTGTTCTTTTTGGGTCCTTTAAAGGCTTTTCGAGTGTAAACCTTACTCTCTGTATACCTTTGTTTCTCTCTAACTTCTCCTCCTTCATTTCCTGCTTCTACTACACTCCCAGAAGCCATACATGTACCACCCAAAAACCCTAACTTTCCCCTTTAAAACCCTAATTTTCTCCCAATCACTCTTTAAAGCCCTAATTTCCTCAAAATTCCCACTTTCAAAACCCTAATCCCCTCAAAATTCCCCTCAAACCCCAAAATAGGGTTTCCTATATAACCACAACCCCCAGAGAAAAACCATAATTTCATTCCCAAATCAACCCAACACACATAGAAATTCAATATGGGCAAAAAAAAAAAAAAACAGAACTAAAGCACAAGAAATTAGGTTAAAGCACGAACCTTTATCGAATCTTTTTCTCGATCCAAAGACCTATACATACAGAAACATATATCTATACAGCGCCATATACATAGAGAGATAGAGAGAGGGATTTCTAGAGAGCGAAATAGAGTTAAGGTTAGGGTTTCGAGCTCTGATTTTGTGGAGATCTTCGATTTCTTTTGGCTTTCGCTTTCTCTCTCTAAAACTTTAAGGGCAAAAAAATGCGAAACTTTCTCTCTCTAGAAAAACTGTTTCTCTCTCTAGAGCTCCTCACTTTGCTTCACTATCCTTTATCTGACAGGTGTACGGTGCGTGTGCATTCGTGTATTTAAGAGCTACTTTCAAGAAAGTTAGACCCACGCGGTATCTAACGACGTGTACTACACGAGGGAATCAGGGAGGGGAGAGGCGTTCGCGTGGTATTCACATGGTAGTGGTAATAGTAGAGAGTTTAGTGGCGCGGAGTTTTGATTGTGGAATTTTAAAAGGTTCGTTCACGTAGGGACTGGGGCGTGGAATGTACTCGCTGAATTTGTAGGGAAGGGGGGAGAATTAGTAGGCAAAGGAGGTTTGCACGCGCCGGGAAGGTGGTTGCAGGTTCGAGAAGTCAAAAATGTGCTGACGTGGCAATATCTAGGCCGAAATTCAAACTCAACAACAGTTGTGCTCTGTTCAAGTCAAACTTAAAAGGTTAAATCCTGTATCCATGTACATGTTCACCTATTATTTTAAAAGAATTTTAAAAAATTATTAATTTTTTTTATTTTTTATTTTAAATTAATATTTTTTAGTGTTTTTAAATTATTTTGATATGTTAATATCAAAAATAATTTTAAAAAAATAAAAAAAATTATTTTAATACATTTCCGAGTGAAAAACACTTTAAAAAACAACTGCAACTATACTCTCAAACAGGCTCGAAACAACAAAGAAAAACATAGCTTCCTTTTAATAAATAAAAATTAGTAAAATAACACAAACCAAAAAAAATATTTAAAAATCTAGCATTCATGATTTCGTAGCAAATTAGATGGCATGCCAGCATGTTACTGCGAGCTTGTGGAAAAAATTATAACAAAAAGACAAAAACAAATTACGTGAGGAAAGACTATTGCAATCCATAATGTTTTCAAGAAAAAAACTATAAAACTAAATTCTTAACCAACTCAAAAATAAAATCGACAAAGATAATTTTGGAAAAAATCATAACAAAAAAAAAAGGAAAAAAACTATGTAGGAAAACACTATAGCAATCTATAGTGTTTTGTGAGGAAATCTACACTTGTAATTCTTAATCAGCTCAATATTAAAAAAATAAAATCGACAAAAAGAATTTTGAAAAAAATCATAACGAAAAAAAATCATATGGGGAAAGACTGTAGCAATTCACAATGTTTTAAATAAAAAAAGTACAAAGCTAAATTATCAACTAGTTCAATATGAAAAATAAAATCAACAAAGATAATTTTGAAAAAAATCATATAAAAATAGAAAAAAAAAACCATGTAGGAAAACACTATAGCAATCCACAATGTTT
>Ga0325401_1003087_pt1 | contig 15104 bp, 12 predicted proteins | sample PopdelMetagenome_FD_205666 | JGI IMG/M metagenome (GOLD analysis project Ga0325401, IMG submission 205666) | Populus deltoides microbial communities from Bellville, Georgia, United States - Xylem-PdKOR-R2 | ecosystem: Host-associated > Plants > Phyllosphere > Stem > Wood/Secondary xylem | place...
AATTCTTGGATTTGATATGTGGGACGTGTAATGTCCACTGTTAATAATTTTAAGATATGACTTGGAATAAACCAGCTACACTCTAGTTGTCATAAACTAGAAGGATCGATTTTAAATTGAATTTTAATTTTTTAAAATTAAACATATAGATATATATATATATATTTTTTTTCAGAATAAAAAGAGTTAGTAGATTGACAACTGAATCAAGCTCGATCAGTTAAGTCAACTCAGGTTTTAACTAAGTTAGTAATTTTTTTTTTTTTTTTTTCAATTCAAATTAATCTAAATCCTGGACTGACTGAGTCTAAAGTCGACTAGCCGAACCAGTCTGAGTTTTAAAATAATACTCATGGTTATTAAACTTATTGGATGGACCTGATAATCATTGAACTAAGAGATTGATTTGGATATGGGTTTTTTGAACTAGTTTGGAAATTGATTCAATTAAATTTAGGTAACTTTAGATGTTAAATCACGACTTAGTAGACCTAACCAAATTTCAGGTGAGATTTAGTCTAGTCGACTTTAAAAAAATTAACTTTTATAAAATAACTTATTTTTAGTTTTTTTAATATTTAAAATAATATCATTTTAAAATAAACTCGTAACTTAACAACTTAATAAACTGATCAACTTAGAGTAATCATTTATCCTGTTAAAAGAATCGAATTATACCCAAAATGGAGGCATGAAAACAAATAACCTAAAATCATATCACATATTATTTAATCAACATGTAACATACAGTAAATGGATTTAAATAGGATTACATAGTACCAATTACAATATAAATTATGTTTTAAAATATAATGTAAAGATGATCATATTCATAGCAAATGATAAGAGAACATGAAGAAATTCATTTACTTATTTTATTTATTTCTCAAACACAGAACATAACCACATTATAAATAGGTATTGCAATGGTGCAAGCGATCCTTTAAGAGACTCTCATGAATGTCATTCTATATAGTCTCCTCTGGATAGTGTAATCGTCTACGAGTATCTAGTGCGGCCGGTGGTTGTTGTATTAGAATGTTGTTTATTGTTGAAGGTGTAAAGATTTTTTGAGGTGGCAAGGTTCGATTCTACCATTGAGTTGCCAACACGGCCCGAGTAAGGAGTTGTGCCTAATTAGTGAGTCGTTAAAGGTCTGGTTGGGTAGAAGTGTTTGCGGTAACAAGTAGATTTGTCTCATGTCTTAGCCCAAGTGTGTCTTGGTCGTGTGTCAATAAATGATCTGGAAATATTAAAAACAAGTTTTAGAAATTGATAGCTTTTTTATTAGTGTTCCCATAGATAGCGCCAATGATAAGGTCTCAAAAACTCCAAGTAGCTTAGGGGTAAGGGTTATGTGTTGGATAATCGGTTAATCTCTTGGTTCTAACAATTTGATCAATTCTCTCCAAACAAGGTGGTTGGTAGCTTGTATCTAATGTCTGTTAGGTCAAGGTGGCTAGTACCTGCAAAAAGGTCTTTTATATATATATATATATATATATATATATATATATATATATATATAGTTAGATACTCTTAAATGTTTAAGTATATTTTTAAATAAAGAAAGTGTTGTGATATTTTAGAGAGATAGACCCTGAAAACAAATATGCTAAAAATATTGAGAATGAAGAGATTATGTACCTGGAGTCTGAAGTATTTATGGTGTATTTATATCTCATAAGTCTTGTCCTTTTTGTGGAGAGAAGAGTCTAAAGTGTAATTTTACTCTTATGATATTTTGAGTTGTATTTTACTCAAAATAATATGTATTGGATTAAAATAAAATATTGAGGTACTCGTTTAGGGTCCTGAAAAAATCTTCAAGGGAGAGTTTGACTCAGGCAAGTTGCCTCAACTCGTTAGAGATGAAAAATAGGCTTAGGGGCGGTGCCTAGGGTTAGCTCATAGAGTTGTTGTGCACGTGTACGTTGAATGGAGCATTTTTCAGGGTTTTTTTGGCCCGTTAAATTTAAGTTTATAAATCATATGTATCAAGGATTATTATATATTATCATGAAATCGCCAAAGCTACATCAATTGAATTTAAGTTAAAATTTATCATTAAATAGTTATGGATACATTAAAATAAAGATAGTTGGAACTTTGTGCACGCAAACTCTACGAATTAAAAATGACAAGGGTCAAGGGAATCATTTCATAAATTGCTTCTGCGCGTCCAAGGATCATTAATGTGGAGAGGAAGTTTTGGGTACTTTAAGAACCCAAACAAGAGAACTTTGATCCTATAAAAAATTTCACACTAAAATATTCTCTTTAATTTATTAAAGAACACCCACCCCCCCACTAATGCAGGAGTATATACATGGAATTTCAAATTAAAGAAGAAGAAGAAGAAGCATTGATACCATAAATACATGCGATTAGAGAAGGGCACATGAACAGAAGAAGGCAACGCAATGAGGCACAGAATTCGAATCCAGCGAGGACAATGCAATCATACTTGGATTTTCATAGGCCTTGAAGATAGAAAATAAATATATATATAAAATGCCGCTTGTCGGGGACAGAATATGTATAAATGTATGGACAACTTAACTCGCCCGTCAAGTTTTCATTTGCAGGTTGGGAGGTGCCTAGAAGAAATGAAAAACATCAATCCCAGGATTCGTTCTTGAGATCGCACAAATAATGCAGTTCCCTCGACGCTAAATCATTTGAATTCCAAGATACCGCAAGTGTCTGCTCTGTTTGCGGTGCGGTGCGGTTTGAGTTGTTGTTCGACAGTATTCTGTTAATTAAAATATATTATAGTTTTACATGTTCTTTTGCTAATTGATGATGATCTTGCTCGCCTCCTGGATAAAAAAATAAAAATAAATAAAAAAGTAAAATTCTTATGCTGAGTAGAGGGAGAGGAGTAAGGAATGAGATGCCATGCCATCCTTATGCTTGGGCAAAGGATTTTGCAACTCCTGGCTTGGAGGGGAGGATTGAGGTTCACGAATCCCATGCTAAAACCACGATTCAATGGTTTAAATTCTTCCCAAAACTTATTCTTATTGTTTTTTTCTTGTTAAATTATCACAAGGATGGCCTTTTTTTACCTTCTGTTCTCTTGGCAGCTTAAGAGAGTAAATAAACCCGTGAAATGTGTAATTGCTGTAGCAATTACCAAAAGGATTTAATTGCAGGCTGCAGGCAAAAAGCCCACAGGGACCACAAAATGGTGTAGTAGGGTTTAATTGATATAGGTTAGGCTGCGGGCTGCGGGCTGCAGGCTGCAGGCTGAGCAAAGCTCGACAGCTCATTTTTAACCTAGCCCAAACGCAGCCAAAATAAAGTCCCCAACATTTCCAGCTGCAAAATTAGCCCCCACCCTAGATCCTACCCTAAACCTAAAGGTAGCAGACAAATAATGTGCATGGTAACCCATTTGCAACAAATATACATCAACTAGTTATGCGTTTTATTTTCCATAAAAAAATAATAATTATATATACAGGTTTTTTTAATGTATTTTTATAGTTTAAAAAATTTAACAAATTAAAAATTTTATACACATATATAATTAAATAAACTAAGAACAATATGTGCTAATAAATAAATAAATAATTATTAATGATATCTAAAAACAAAACTTAAAAAATCAAAATATTTAATCTCGCAGGATAAGACATGTACCCGATCATCTTTGCTATTTTTTTATTAAAATATTTTTTATTTAATCAAATGATAATAGAAATAAACAAACATATTAAATTGATTAAATAAAAAAAAGAATAATATGTAAGGCCACACATATTAGAAATATTATCTAAAAATAAATATTTTTTTATTTAAAAAAACATAGTTCATCTATACAAAAGAAAAAAATCATAGATAAATTAAAAAATTCTCTTCAAAAATTAAACGCATAACCAAAAAATCATCATTATTTAAAAGAGGTTCTCTAAATAAAATAAAAGAGAGAAGATGTATTAATGTGAATATAATAAAGTTTTTTTAATTGAAAAAAAGGGGGGTCAGGCCAACCCACCTAGCTCATTTCACCATGGCCTACACATCTCAACCTTTTGTTTAATCTACACCTAGGGCGGATAACATGCTGTCCGCCCTTTTTTTTTAAAAAAAAACAGCGATGTGTCACCTGTTTTGCCCAGATTATAGCCATTGTGGTGACCGGAAAATCAAGGTTTATGTTCTTTTGACCTAAAAACCTGTTTTGCAACCTGTTTTTTTACCCAAAACACCTTAAAAACTATGATAAACCTATTCATGGCCCCTATCAACCCAAAAAAAACCGCTCAAAAAACCGAACTCAACCCGAAATAAAAAATCAACTAGAGCTTAGATTTGTTTTTTTCATAAAATTTTAAGGTAAAAAAACACCTAATATGAACTCCTCTCATCAAATGAAATAATTTGACACTAATATCCCCTATTTTGGTGGCCTGAATCGGTATCAATGACATGTTTCTCTCTCTACCACCGGAATCCGATGATTTCTCTCTCTCCTCTCCCATCTAGGGACAAAAAAATAACAAAAATAAACTTTTGAATCAAAATGGAATTGGAACAATTTTGAGGGACCATAATTGTATAATTTGCGTGATTGTTTAAGTTAAAAGACCAAAGTGCATCTTTTTCAAAACTTATGGTACGCCACTCATGTTTGCCGCGTTTTTCATTTCGGTCTCCCCTATTCCAATCCTAACCTTCCATAAGAATTCGAAATCAATTGCTCCTTAAATAAGACTAAATCGCCTAAAAAACTTTTGAGGACCAAATTGGAAAAATACAAAAATTTACACAATTCATCCACAATAAAATGTGAGAGGATGAACAATAAAATATGCACAGTGAAAATTCCATGCGGTTTAGACTATAAGGTAATATGTAGAGTTTTCTTTAACACCGTTAAAGAAAATGGTAAAGTAACCCAATAGAGAAAATAATTTGGGATCTAGCATAGTTTCACGTGTCGTAGATGTCATCTGCGATTTCATTCAAGATTTAAACTCGGAAACTTTTTTCTTCCCCTTTCTCTCATTCTTTCCTCCTTTATCTCTCTCCCAACAGCCACCCGCCCCTCCTCTCTTACTACCGTCTACAACCTTCCTATCTCTTCCCACTGCCAAAAACACCCACAACAGCACTTCATTACCCATCTCTCTCCCTCTCTCCCCCCCCCACCATGATGGCTCATCCTTTTTTCAGCCAAAAAAATTACCATCACTGCCCACATTCTAGATGTAGAGATATATTGAACACTTCTCCTCTATCAATTTGGTGTAATTTATGCTTAATGTGTGTTAATTTGATTTTATTGAATGTTAAGGTTTTAAATTAGGGATTAAGTTAGATATATTTTAAGTTGATAATTAGGTTATTTTCTTAAATAATCAATGATTTTGGGTTGTTGATTGTGAATTAACAAAAGTAAGTTACGCGAAAGGGAAGATACTACCACCCCTGAAGCGTTCTACCTAAGACAGACTGCATTGTTAGTTTTGTCTTATATTGTTAAAGGTTTGCTTATGTTTTGTTCTTATGGTATTCCTATAATATTCTTGACTCAGTCATAAGTGAATATTCGCCTATGAATATTTCCAACTCTAGCATTGGTAAATATTGTGTAACCCGAAAAGTATGGTATTCTTGGCTCTGGCGCCAGTGAATAAATTCACAAAATTTGGATTAAAAGAAAGGGAAACTATATTATTTTTTTATGGGCTGGATTTGGCCCAGCTGTACGAGACGAGTTGGATCCAACATGCTCAACCTGGTTACTAGCCCAAACCACTAACCGGCTTTGCCATTGTTGCTTGCATGCATTAATAATTCACACATGCATGCATCTATAACAATATAATTAAATTATCATAACAGGGAAAGAAAAAGAACTTATTTGGGCATGACTACTACTGGATGCAAGGCAGAGGAAGATGGTCGGGCACTGCTCACGGTTCTCAGTCTAGCCTGCTGTTCACGATAGAGACGGGGTGCTGGCGCCAAGGAGATATTTCATATGTTGCTTCAGTGAAGGCTGGAAGAATATTTAGTTGTCGTGCTGTTGCTGCTATTTGCTGCTTTGGGAGGAGAGATCTGGTTGTCAAAGCTTGCAGCTTGCAATTGTTCATAGTTGGTGTAGAGCTGCTTGTTCGAGAAAGATCTTCTCGGTCGTGAATGTCATTGTGCTACAGAAATCAATACTGCCTCTACTGGGAAGAGAAGGTTACTGCTGGGGGAGCAGGAGTGTAGTTGATGGAGGTGTCTGGTGTTTTCGGTGAGGAGGAAATGATGAGTGACTTATGGCCAAGATGAAGGAACCCCTTTGTTGCTGCCGGCTTACCTAGGTAACTTTCTCTCATCCATTATTCTATCAATTGCATGTTTCTTGTGGCTGATGAACTGTGACTTTTGGTGATTGCTTTGCTGCTAGTAAAAGAAATTGTTCACGGTGCAACATTCCTGGCCTGGTGGTTTGGTGTTGTTTTGCTTTGATGAGAACCAAGCTTGATAAGCTAACAGAAAGCAAAAGCAAGGTTGGAGGGCAATCCTTGACACTGGCTATTTTAGGAAGTTATTTTTTTTGTTTAGGTTATTATTTCCTTTCGGGACTTTAGGGAAGAAAATGGTAGGGAATAGGTACTTAACAACCCAGCTTGGTCACTAGCTAGGTTTTCTTGTGATGGCTTCTCCTAGATTTTCTGGTAATGCCTCCCCTCAGGGTTTTTTTTAATGCCTCTCCCCTTTTTATATGTACCAGGATCTGTATTTATAATACAAAAGTCTTATAGCACATGGGAAACAAAGTCCCAAACAAACTCATTCTCTTTTTAAAATTTGAATTTGATTAAAATTTGAATTTGATTAAGAATCAAATTTGAAAAAAAAATGATAACTATCATTATCTTGATGATAAGAGGAGAATGACAAAAACACATTGCAGTCCTTAGTTTTCTCACAAGTTGACAAATCACACTTTTTATCAAAATAAATCCCTAATCTTTTAATTTTAAATTTTAATCCCTATAAAATTAGATTAAAAGCAAATGGACCAAAATTGAATTATAACAATTGTCCCCTCTTTACAATAGTTACGGTGCAAAGGCATTGAAAAACTCATTTTCTTTTGGCTTTGTATGGTAAGTTTGTAAAGAAAATAAGCGTGAAAGCCCTTTAACTTCTTTTCTTTTGATATTTTTTTCCTTTTTTGGTTTTTGTTTTTTTGCAAAGAATTATCTAATTGTTCCAGATGACTTACCCGATGGTAAAAAGAGTGCAAATATTTTCAAAAGTGGTCTCATTGTTCCAAGGGACCTGCCCGACGGTGAAATGCGAGGAATCTCGTAAGTGGTAGGTGACTTGCCCGATGGTGAAGAAGAATGCAAAGAATTTCATGAGTGGTCTAATTGTTCTAGGCGACCTGCCCGATGGTAAAATGCGAGGAATCTCGCAAGTGGTCTAATTGTTCTAAGCGACCTGCCTAATGATAAATAAGAACACGAAGAATTTCACGAGTGGTCTAATTGTTCCAGGCGACCTGCCCTAGGGTAAAATACGAGGAATCTCGCAAGTGGTCTAATTGTTCCAAGTGACCTATCCGATGATAAAATGCAAGGAATCTCGCAAGTGGTCTAATTATTCCAGGTGACTTGCTCGATGGTGAAGAAGAATGCGAAGAATTTTGTGGTCTAATTGTTACAGGCGACCTGCCCGATGGTAAAATGCGAGGAATCTCGCAAGTGGTTTAATTATTCCAGGTGACCTGCCTGATGATAAAGAAGAAAGCGAAGAATTTCACGAGAGATCTAATTGTTCCAGGCGACCTGCCCGATGATAAAATGTGAGGAATCTCGCAAATAGTCTAAAAGAACGCAAAGAATTTCATGAGTGGTTTAATTATTTCAGGCGACCTGCCTGATGGTAAGAAGAATGCAAAGAATTTCACAAGTGGTTTAATTGTTCCAAGCAACCTACCTGATGGTAAAAAGAATGCGAAGAATTTCGCAAGTGGTCTAATTGTTTTAGGTGACCTATCCGATGGTAAAATGCGAAGAATCTCACAAGTGATCTAATTGTTCTAGGCATCTTACTCAATGGTAAAATGCAAGGAATCTCACAAGTGGTCTAATTATTCTAGGTGACCTGCCTGATGGTGAATAGAATGCAAAGAATTTTTCGAGTGGTCTAATTGTTTTAGACAACCTGCACGATGGTGAAATGCGAAGAATTTTGCACGTGATCTAATTGTTCCAAGCAACCTGCTCGATGGTGAATAGAATGCAAAGAATTTTGCAAGTGGTCTAATTGTTCCAGACGACCTGTTCGATGGTGAAATGCGAAGAATCTCGCAAGTGGTCTAATTGTTCCAGGTGACCTGTCCGATGGTAAAAAAAAATACGAAGAATTTCACAAATGATCTAATTGTTCCAGGCGACTTGTTCGATACTGAAAAAGTGCGAAGATTTTTCGCAAGTGGTCTCATTATAATGGGTGACCTACCCAGGTGAAAAATACAAATATTTGTGAGTTCTTAGAGAGAACTCCTTTAAAGATATTTGGTTGTAAATCAAAGAAAGAGATACAATTGAAGGACAAACTTATTATTTCATTGAAATTTTTAAAAAAAAGCTCAACAACAAAGACCTTATGCTAACATCTTGAGCTATGATTACTAGCAAAGTGATACATAAAAGGGTTACACACTCAGCAACCATTGATTGAAATTTCTGGAATCTTCCGATCATCCCTCTCCTATGAATGCCTCGACAGGGGCACCTTTTTAATAGTTAGTTAAAGTTACGTATAGACAAGTCTTAGCCTAATAACACTATAGCTTCATCTTTAGGACGATTGATCTTTAGGTGTCTTTGTTTTGGTAGTTCTTTCTCTCGCCTTTGTAACCACCTTTGATATGTGAACCTCAGTTTCTTTTCTTTTTCTAGTGAAACTTTTCTCCTCAGTCTAGTCAACAATCTGTTTTAATCGAATGACTTGTTCAATCCTCTCAACTATAACAACCAGGTTAGATAAATATTGTGTAGAGCTTTCAACCAAGTATTCAAAGTATGAGGCCTTGAAAGTGTTGGCAAACAAATTGATCATCTCTTTTTTTGACAAAGAAGGATTAACCTGTATAGTTGTCTCACACCATCTTTGGGTGTATTCTCTCATGGACTCCTTGTTGTCCTTTTCCATAGCTTATAAGCTTGATCTACAAGAGCCTACATCCATATTGAACTTATACTATCTAATGAAGGCATCAACTAATTCTTTCCACTTTTTTACTTTAGTATTGTCCAACCACATATATCAAATGAAGGCAGCATCACTTAAACTGTCTTGAAAGAAGTGAATCAACAGTTTTTCATCATAGACCACCTCAGGCATTTTGTTGTAGTATGCCTTGAGATTAGTTACAAGGCATTGAGTTCCTATGTATTTGACAAATTCAGGCACTCTAAATTTTTAGGAATGATCACGTTGGGCACTAAACACATCTCAGTAGTCTTTATATGGTCATGTAAGCTAGTTTCCTTAAATGCCCTTATCCTTTGCTCTAAAGCAGCCAATTTGTCAGGCCATTTTCTCTTACCATCTTGTTTTTTTTAAGATTCCTTCATTGTAAAGTCAATGGTAGATGATATTTTTATGGGATATACTACTTGAGCAAATTAGAAATATGTAGCCTGTTGAGATTCAAATGACACCTCATTTGCCCCTAGATTTTGTGGATTTGCGAGCAAAGGTTCAGGCTGAGCTGTAAATTTTGTTTCTCCGAATTTAGATCCCAGGGCTTGTTTAAGTAGATTAGTAAGCCTTTCGACTTCTTCTCTAAGACTTTCCAACTCTTTTTGGTGTTGGGCTTCCAATTAGGCTCTTTCTTCGTTTTCCATTTATCTTTTTCACAATCGACTATTATAGATGTGTTTCAATAGGGAACCTATATTGCAACCTGCTAAATGAAAATTATGCAATCATACGTAAGTGATGATGCTACCAATGAGAAAAATACAGATTCAATATGGACTCGCCTTTTATGGGGTGGCAATGATCGTTTATTCATGGATTTTAGGAACCTGATGTCGTCATCATACTAACAAGGTGATCCTTGTCCAGTCTTGCTTAATTTTAAGCTTTTGATAAACCTTTTAGCTTTCAATTCAAGTTAATTCCCTCTTGTCAATTGTAATAACTCAAACTCTTGTATCCTATGTGACGACCATTTGCCACCCAATGGTCTTGGAATTCAAGATGTCGCATGTTGGGCTAGCCATAGTGAGATTACTTTGGGTATAATCTAGTAGGTTGGTTCTAGTTGTTAAGTGCATCACAAAGGTAGGTTACTATCTAGTCTCAAAGGGTCTCTCGCATGCTTAACGATCATTCTTGAAAGGTCGATATGAGGCTTACAAGTAGTGTGAAGATAGAGGTCCTGAGTAATATCATATTAGCATATCAACCACTATTGAGTAAACAATTAAACGAGAGTTGGATAGTTTCTTGAGTCTTACCCAGGCTAAAACCATTGGGGTACTATTACTTCTCTATATATCCTAAATTTCAAGCTGTGTGCTTTTGAGGTGATGCATTACAATATAAAAGGATGCATGTTAAAGAAATAAAGGCAATCAAATAAAACTAACAAGCACAACAAATGAGTTAACAATAAAAAAACAAAAAGCAAAGCTTAGTCCTAAAAGTCCCGAGTGGAGTTGCCATTCTGTCACATCCGGACATCGTGGTGACCAATTAAAAATTTTTATGGAAAAATAATAGATATCTAGCATTTTGTTCTTTGAGGGAAAATTTTCAATTTAAGGAGTTGCCACCTAGTATTATGGTTACTAGGAACCTTAACCAGTCAACAGAGATTGGTAATGCGAAATGGATGATACTATCATCCTTTAAGCGCCCTACCTGAGGCAGACTGCATTATTGGTTTGGTCTTATATTGCTAAAGGTTTGTTTTTGTTATGTTCTTATGATATTCCCACAATATTCCTGACTCTAGCATTGATAAATATTATGTAATCCAAAAAATATGGTATTCTTGGCTCTAGCGCCAGTGAATAAATCTGTAAAATTTGTATTAAAAGAAAGAAAAACTATATTATTTTTATTTTTATTTTAATTATGAGCTGGATCTAGCCCAGCTATACGGGTCGGGTTGGATCCAACAAGCTAGCCTGGTTACTGGCCCAAACCAATAACCGGCTCTGCCACCATTGCATGCATGCGTGAATTACGCATGTATGCAACAGTAACAATGTAATCAAATTGTTAAAACAAGGAAAGAAGAAGAACTTATCTGGGCACGACTACTACTGGAGGCGAGGCAAAGGGAGACGATCGGGCACTGCTTGCGGTTGTCAATCTAGCTTGTTGTTCACGATGGAGATGCACTACTAAAAAAAGGAGTCTATTAGTAACTAACTAGTCTGTTGTAGATAAAACTAAATTATATTGTTGATAAAAATCTGCAATGGAATTAGCAACAGATAATGTCAGATGCAAATAATAGATGTTAATTTTTTAGCAACGTATTATCAATTGTTGATTTTTTAGCAACAATTTATCTGTTGCTGAAATTCAGTTGCTGATTATATAAATTAGCAACGGATATTTCATTGCTAATCACCATTGCTAATCAGTAACGGATATTGCGTTGTTGATCCGTTGTTAACGAGTAATGAAATATTTTTTGCTGATCCGTTGCTGATTTATCCAGTAACTATTTTTTAAAACATGAATTTTTTTCCATTTATTGAATTTCTTATAATTATTTATGGATAATTCAAAAATTGTAGAAGAATATATAAAGAACATAAATTAATACTAGAAATTATGTTATCAATAATAATAAGTCAAATAAAAAAATATCATAATAAGTTTCAAAATCTTGTTAAACTTACATCAATATAGATAAGTCACAATTTAATAAATATGTTCTATCATATAAGTGGTGGCTGGGGTGGTGGTGGACACGAACCAAGACAAAGCTAACCATTATAAGGTGGGATTGGTATATGATGGTCGAGGCCTAGGTCGATATACTGGATTAGATAAGGGATACGTAGGTATCATCATTTATGGAGCCACATGTGACGACATAGATGAAGCCATAGTGCCGACATACCTTGGTCCATATTTGATGCCCAAGTTTGGTATCCTATGTTACTAAGAAAGTCTTTGATAGAAGTCATCTCCTGCTGTAGTGATAAAATATGACCATCTTCTTTCTTTATTTGGTCTTTCAATGCCTAGATTGATGAACTTAGAGGTGTTGATTCCATCATATAGGATTGTTATGAAGCACTCGTATTATCCATGGATTTTGGCATACCAGGTGCACCATATATTCTACCCTTTGTAACTCCTCATATAGCCACACATCAAGCTACTCTATCAAATAAAAGATGATTTGCTCGATCAGTTTCATATCTTGAAATCATCTCTTTTTTGTAATTCTCCTATAATAAAATTAAATATAATAATAAATTCATTTTAATTTTAAATAATAATTAAATTACATGAAAAAAATACTTACAACAACTTTTTTAGACTTGTTACCTATGAAGGTTTCAGGCTGTTTGGCACTCTGATGCAACATCGAAAACACATCATCCCATAAAGGTTCTTTTCCACTTGCTTTTTCTTTTTATCAACCAATAAAAATATTAGAAAATGTAAATATAAAATTTTGAAAACCAACAAATAAAAAAATTCCTTACCATGGTAGCTCGATATGATGCAAATGACATTGTACCTCCAGAATAAGTGCTTAATTTACCATCTGTTTCAGTTAGTCGATTATTACTTGCAGATTTTGATTTCCTTTGAAATTGAGAGGTGGATCAGATATCTTTAATCATTTGATTCTAATCGTCATTATTTATCCAAACTAGACCTTTATTAATACAATCCATAATATTTATGGTATTTATGTCTGACATAGCTCTCTTACGAGCTCGAGTCAACTGCTGGTTCCAAACAATTCTAATCTTATCTTCCCAAATCTTACGAACAATTGGTTCATCATCATCAGAAAATGAATATTTTTTCTACCAAAGAAACAAAGGCAAAGCTCAACATAATGGTCAGGTCATACACTTCTAAGGAGGCTCACAATTACTGGCCAACAAGAGTAGACATTTGAAGACATGTTAAATGGACTAAAACCATCAATGCATAATCCTAACTGAATATTTCATGGATCGGATTCAAAGTCCTGATGGTCCTGATTAAACTTCTTTCATACCTCCTTGTAAGATGGATGCACCATAACTCCTTCATCTGACCTATGAAAATGATGCCATGTCATATCTTTAGCATAATGTGGAGACATGAATAGCCTCTGAAGTCTTGGTATCAAAGGAAAGTATCAGAGTTGTTTCTCTAACTTATTAGAACCTTTACTAGTGAGATTTCTAAGTTTGTATCGTAAACTTCCATAAAAGTCACAATTTGTTTTCATTGCATTTACCCCATAGTACAACATACAATAATTAAGACACACATCATATTTATCATAACCAAGTCCAAGTGGCTGAATAAATTTCTTGGCATTATAGAAATTTGAAACCAAATTTCCATTATCAAGCATGCAACTTCTTGTAAATTCAGTAAATTTATTGAAGGCAGTCTGAGTTAAATTTAGAGTTGACTTCATAATAAGCAATTGTACACAAGCAGACAATTTGAATTGCTTAGTACACCCATTCTATAAAGACTCCTCTGCAGCTTTCAGTAATTTATAAAATTTATCTGCCTCTGGATTCGGAAGTTCCTCTACAACCATAGGACTAGAAACCATATCATTAGAGTATGCATCACCAACCCCCATTGCATGCAGAACCATATTTCTATATGAATTTTCTTCATAAACATCATTCATAACATGACTACACCCAACTGGTGAAGGTCCAACAATTATTGGTTCTAAAACATAAGGTTCTCCATGTACAGTTCAATTTTCATAATCAGGTAAAATTCCTCTTGAAAATAAGTGCTTATGAACATCTTCTTCCATTAAAAACTTTTGATTTTTGCACCTAAAACAAGGACATCTAATTTTACCTCCAGATACATTTTCATCAATTGAAAATGCAAAATTGATGAATTTTCGTACACCCACAATAAATTCTGGACAAATATGATCATCCATACGACGGCGATACATCCATAATCGATCATCCATATTAATCTAATTAAAATAATTAAAACCAACAAAATTTTAGAATATTTTTTAATATATTTCTTAATCTATATTTAACAGTTTATATAATAAATTATCAAAATAACATCATTAATAACTTGCTTATACATTATAAAAGGGAAAGATATGAAAACTTGCAATAAAAAAAAAAACAACATTGGAATACTGCATGAAGTTGAAGTATAATTAAGTAGTTGAAATACATGCCCTTCTGTATTATCTAAAAACTTAGAGACTAATGTGCAAGTTGTGACAAATTATTATTATTATTATTATTATTAAAACAAATAAGCTAGCCGCAAACTAGTTCTTGTTCCAAACAAGAACCAGCCACCATTCAACAAATTGGGCGGCACTTATGCCTGCTCACTGTTATGAATTGCCGCCCTGGTGTTGAGCCAAAAAAAGAGAGCAAAAGGCTTGTGAAATAAAGGTGAAGACAGGTTGGTGGAGCAATTAAAAGAGCTTCACAAAATATCACACACATGACAGAGAATAAGAGGTTCGTTTTCTTTCTGCTTATACAGAGCCCTCGTTTTCTTTCATTATAATGTTGTTTTGATTGTCATGTGGGTTAGTAAAATAATGGAGGCAGAATAGCTAGTTAATTAATTACAATACACCAAGCAATTGCTCTATTTATTATTTTTCATTGTCAATTTTTCTTCGACTTTAGTAATCTATACTATTTTATTAAAAAATATATTAATTAAGTAAATAAGTAATGTGATGTGAAGGGTTCCTGAAATTAGAAAATAAAAATAAAAATGAGCAAGAATAGTAGTGTTTAGAAATTAAAAAAGTAAATTAATAGCATTATTTTAACTAAAAGGAAGATACATAGTAATAAATAAATAAATAAATACTAGAAGTAAATATAAGATTGCAACCTTAAAGTTTAAATTTTTCTTTG
>Ga0325401_1003088_pt1 | contig 15104 bp, 6 predicted proteins | sample PopdelMetagenome_FD_205666 | JGI IMG/M metagenome (GOLD analysis project Ga0325401, IMG submission 205666) | Populus deltoides microbial communities from Bellville, Georgia, United States - Xylem-PdKOR-R2 | ecosystem: Host-associated > Plants > Phyllosphere > Stem > Wood/Secondary xylem | place...
ACGGAAATACCGGTTTTATAGATCTGCGGGTACTGGAAAAGCAAGTTCAGGGTGGAAGAACCACCGCCGCTCCAACCCCAAACCGCTACCCGGCTAGTATCCACGAAAGCATTTTTCAATACCTCCTTGGCGCCCATAGCCTGGTCGCGGATGTTTAAGCTACCAATATTGTGGTAGATGGCCTTGCGGAACTCGCGGCCGCGCGGGGCCGGTGCACCCCGGTTTTCCAAGGAGGCGTAGATGTAGCCATCGTCGGCCATACTGCCCTGGTAGAGGCGGTTGCTGCTGATGCCGAAGCGGTCGACCACTGTCTGGCTGGCCGGCTCTCCATAGACCATAAATACGATAGGATACTTCTTGCTGGGGTCGAAGTTGGTCGGCTTCACCATCCAACCATCCAGCGTCACACCATCTTGCGTTTTCACCTGGAAGAACTCCACCTTAGGAATCTTAAGGCTTTGCGCTTGGGCAGGTGTTTCGCCGCCGCTCAAGCGCTGGTGCGCGGGCAGCGACACGACGTCGGATACAGGGAATACCGCGCTGCTAGAATAACTATGGAGCGCCAGCTTGCCGTTGGGCGATATATCGTAGCTGTGCGTACCAGCTAGATTTTGCGGCGTTACGCGCTCCGCTTTGCCACCCTTCAAGGGCACATGGTAGAGGTATTTCTGAGTGGCATTGGTGGGAGAGGCCATGAAGTAGATTTGGCCACCTTTCTCATCAATTGCCTCCAGGCTAATTACGTCGTAGTCGCCCTTGGTCAAGAGCTGCTCCTTGCCTTTGCGGTCGACGGCGTAGAGGTGGCGCCAGCCGTCCTTCTCACTCGACCATACGAAGCGCTTGCCGCCCTCAATCCAGTTCCAGCCCACGGCGCCTTCCTTGGCATCAATCCACGCTTTGTCCGTTTCGTTGTAGATAGGCTTCACGCTGCCGCTGCTAGCGGTACCGAGCATCAGCTTGCTTTCGTTTTGGCGGCGATTGAGCTGCTGAAGAATGATTTCGTCGTTGCCAGCCCACTCCATGCGCGGAATGTAGTGCTGCACAGCGTCGCCGGGTACGTCGAGCCACTTGGTCGCGCCGCCTGCCACGGGCACCACGCCTACGCGGCAACGGCTCGGATCCTCACCTACCACGGGGTACTCTACCGGAATCGTGAAAGGGTAGAGCTGATCCGTTGTATTCAGCATCAAGTAGTTGCGCGTTTTGGTGGCGTCGAGCTGCCAATAAGCTAGCTTCTGCCCGTCGGGGGCCCACCGGAAACCGTCGCGGCAATCGAGCTCTTCTTCGTACACCCAATCGAAGGTGCCATTGATGAGGCGGGTGTTGCCATCAGTAGTGAGGGGCGTGATACGGTTGTCGGCTAGGTTTTCTACGTAGAGGTTGTGCTCGCTCACGTAAGCTACCTTGCTGCCATCGGGCGAAAACTTGGCGAACATCAGCGACGACTCCGGCCGGCCCTTGCCGAGCTGCGTAAGTTTCTTGCTACCTAGATCGAACACCCAGTAGTCGCCCCGCGTGTCGTAGCGCCACACCTTCTTGGTGTTGGTGTTGATGAGTACTTTCTGTCCGTTATCGGAGAAAGCAAAGCGGCGCACTTTCAGCGGCGCCGACTGGCCCTGGGGCGTTAGCAACTGCTTGCTGATGAGCGTAGTCGACTTGCTAGGGTCGCGTGCATCCAGCTGTACTATTTCATCATTTTGGGCCTGCATATAGCCGTAGCCATCTTTGGTCCATTGCGTACCGGGGCCTACCTGCGCCCACGCAGTGGGCGCGGCGGCCAGCTGCACGAACACGACAAATACCACGGCATTGCGCATTAGGGGTTTGATCATGCGATGTATAAAAAATTGAGAGGCTGAAAACAAATGAGTGGAAAAGAGGGCGGAAGCTTACGTGCCCTAGCTTGGTCACGAAAATAGGTGGTTTTTCACGTCTGCGGCAACTCAATGCGGAGCACAAGCTAGGTGGAGGCAAGCCACCAATAGCTCAACAGCTTACTCAAATGAGTTTGATGTTTAGTTGTGAGAGCAGCGCGTTTTTGGCGGTCAAAAGACCCCATATGCACCCGCACGTTGCCTGCTCAAGCGGCTTCTCCTTGAAGCTAGGTCGGAAATTTTGCCAGATGCTACTCGTTGTACTGCCGAGCCCAACAAGGAATCTGGCGGATACCCCCGCACATTCGAACCCAGATTAGTCGCTGGGCTTGGAAGGATAAATAACTACAGGAGAACTCCCAGATTGTATTTTGCTACCTTCAGGTCTTCACGCTTCAGCTACGCACCGTATGGCAGCTTTTTTCAATAAAGGGTTTGGGCGCAAACGCGAATCAACCAACAACGACCGGATTCCGCCAGGCCAACACGAAATCCACGATTTTCCTGTTCTCTCGGCCGGGCCTACGCCTCGTATCTCGCTCGCCAACTGGACGTTCACCCTTGAGGGTTTGGTAGAAACGCCGGTGCAATGGACGTGGGAACAGTTTAACGCCCTGCCTAAGCAGTCGTTCACCCAAGACATTCACTGCGTCACGCAATGGTCGAGACTCGATACCCACTGGGACGGTATCAGCATCGATACCATTTTGGAGCACGCTAAGCTCCTACCCGAAGTGCGCTACGTAATGGCCTATTCTTATGGCGGTTATACCACCAACGTGCCTTTGGAAGATCTGCGCAATGGCAAAGGGTTTATTGGTTTAAACTTCGATGGTAAGCCCTTGACGCCGGAACACGGTGGCCCGGCCCGCCTCGTGGTGCCACACCTCTATTTTTGGAAAAGCGCCAAGTGGATCAACCGGTTACGCTTCATGGACGAAGACGAGCCCGGCTTCTGGGAGCGAGGTGGCTATAGCATGTACGGCGACCCGTGGAAGGAACAGCGCTACCGTTCCGACGACTGATCCATTATTAATCAAATCAGTAGAAAACAGCCGTATTCGACAGCCTTCTCGTGAGAGTAAACGCTCACTTCGCGCCTCAACGAGGGCTGTTCAGACATGTTATGGAGAAAATTCAATGGCAGCTAGGTCGGGTGAAGGCCATTACGCTGGAAACGCCTAGTGTCAAAACCTTCACCTTGCAGCTGCCAGACTGGAGGCCACATTTACCTGGTCAGCACTACGATCTGCGGCTCACGGCCGAAGATGGTTACCAAGCCGAACGCAGCTACTCCGTAGCCTCGCCGCCAGAGCAAACGGGCGAAATTGACCTAACTATCGAACTAGTTGATGACGGGGAGGTGTCGGCTTACTTGCACGAAGGAGTAGCAGTGGGTGATATGTTGGAAGTGCGTGGGCCCATCGGTGGTTATTTTGTGTGGCGAAAAGAGCTGCAAAATCAACCCTTGTTACTAGTGGCCGGGGGCTCGGGGGTAGTGCCTCTGATGGCTATGCTACGCCACCGCACGCTAATTGGCGCCACAAACCCCACAGTGCTACTGTTCAGCGTGCGCACACCCACCGATGCAATTTATCGAGTTGAGCTAGAGAGGCTAGCTCAACTCGATTCTCAATTTATTCTACTTTTTACGTTTACCCGACAAGCGCCAACTACTTGGCAAGGGTACACACGCCGAATTGACCAAGTGATGCTTGCCGAAGCAGTAGCGCAGCTTCCGGCTTCTCCGCAAGTGTTCGTATGCGGTCCTACGTTGTTGGTAGAACAAGTAGCCAATATTTTAGTAGACCTAGGTTTACCAGCTTCTGTTATTCACACCGAACGGTTCGGACCAACTGGGCAGAGCTAATTTAAGCGAACATACGTAAGACACGTCTGAGGTATTTTTTAAAAAAGTATTTTGTAATACTCCTTCTCCCTGTTGTTTTTTAACTGCTGCTGTGAGTGCCTTGCATCCTTGCTTTTAACAACAGTTGAGGTATATGGAGCGGCTTGTTTGTGTGCAGTAAGTGTATAAATCGAGTGTTAACTAAACGAAAAAAGTAAGTTTGAGACGTGCTAGTGCATACTAGAAACTTGCTTTTTAGAAAAACACACCGATATATTTGGTCACCTGACAATGATCTGCGCCTTGGGAACAATGTGCATCCTGACGTGCTTTCGATTTCTTGCGGGTATCTCGTCCTCACAAGTAGGCTGCTTTAGCGACTTAGCTGTACGCAGCCTACCTCGCTCCAAAACCCACCACCCATGACGAATATCTTTACGCTCCCCAAACGTCGCTCTGACTACCGACTTTGGTTGATACTTACAACAGCGTATTCGCCGCTTGCTCATCAAGTGAACATCGGCTATCTATTAGGTAACACTGCTACCGCTTAAAGCTTCTTCTATTTACCTAGCTTAGTATTAGCCCCCGCAAATGAAATTTTGCTTAAAGCATTTAGCTACTTTCGCTACTTGCTCCAAATAATGCCTCGTGCTAGGTACTGCTTCTAGGTATTATCTCATTTCGAGAAGTCACCATGACTTTCGGTAGTTAGTATTGATGTCATAAACCCATGCAGCCTGCGGAGGTGAGTCCTGGCAGCAGGCGAACTGCATGGTCCCAAAGGTATTCATGAGTAAAACCGTAGCGTGAGAAATGACGGTAAAAAGAGGGTAGGGAATCTCTACCCTTTTTTTCTCTTTTTCCGCTCTGGATGTACTCTCAACTTACATCCGTATGCAAAGCCGGGATAATAACTCCTCCGAATGGCGGTGGAGCGCGGCCATCGTTGGGTTGCGTGTGTTTCTTATAGGTGTTCTACTTAGTGCCTTCCAAGCCAATGCTCAACACTTGAGTATGCTCCAAGCGCGGGGCTCCAAAATAGTTGCTGCTAATGGCAAAGAGGTAATTCTGCGGGGTTTCAATGTAGGAGGATGGCTTTTGCAGGAAAGTTACATTCTACAAACCGATTCGCTGAACTGTCAATGGCGTATTAAACAGGGGATGCTTGGCAGCATGTCGGAGGTGCAACTGGAGGATTTCTACCGACAGTACCGGGCTAGCTTTATCACTAAAGCAGATATTGATTATCTGGCCAAACAAGGCTTTAACTGCGTCCGGCTGCCTTTCCATTATGATTTATTCCTGACCGCAACTCAGCGTCGTGCCCGAACTGCGGTTATTCGTGACCCCAAAAACGCCGGTAAACTCGATGCGTATGTGCAGCAGCTAAGCACCTGGTACGATCAAAACCAGCTTTTTACCGACTCCAACCTCGACGGTTTTCGGCACATCGATGATGTGCTGCGGTGGTGTGCTGCCAATAATCTGTACGTGATTCTGGACTTGCATGCGGCTCCTGGCGGCCAAGGCACGGACCGCAACATCAACGACAACTTTGTGCCGCTGGACCTGTGGAAGCGCCGCGACGCTAAAGGACGTGCTATCTACCAAGATATGACCGTACGCCTTTGGGAAAAGCTAGCTGCCCGCTATAAGAAAGATACCCGAGTGGCCATGTATGACCTCATTAATGAGCCGCATAACTTAAACGAAGTCAACGGCCTATCTGCTGACAATAAGGAGCTTAGTGCCCTATATGCTAGGTTGGTTAATGCTGTACGCAGGCAGGGTGACCAGCACATGTTGTTGTTGGAAGGCAACGGCTACGGCAATGAGTACACTAACTTAACGCCTGATAAGCTAGCTATTCAAGACAAACGCAACCTTGCCTATAACGCGCACCGCTACTGGTGCCCTAACGACGCAGAAGCCGCTGATCCAAATCCTAATCAGATTAATCTGATCAAGAACTTGGTAGCTTTTCGCGACCGGTGGCAAGTGCCAGTGTGGGTGGGAGAGACGGGTGAGAATTCTAACGAATGGTTTGCCGCTGCTGTTCAAGCGCTTAACACCAATGGCATTGGTTGGTGCCACTGGAACATCAAGCGCGTAAACAGCCCCGCAAGCTTGCTTCGTGTCAAGTCCTACGGTAGCATTCTGACGGCGGCAGGACGTGCTGCGTTGTTGCGTAATGTGCAGTTCGCTAACTGTGTTCCTAGTCGCGACGTAGCTGCGGCCCTCACGCAACCCAGTAGTTTTACGGCACCTTACGCTTCGCTTACCGTGCCTGGCACTATCCAGGCTTCCGACTATGACCTGGGGCGAAATGGCGTTGCTTACCAAGATGATTACGCTGCCAAAACGGACTATCGTAGCAATAAGCTATGGAACCAGGGCGGTGCTTACCGCAATGATGGAGTCGACATTCAAGTGAATGGTGATGCGTCAGGCAATGGGTTTGCCCTCGGGCATCTTGATCAAGGCGAGTGGGTGAACTACACTGTAACTGTTGCAACGTCAGGTGCCTATGTTGTGCAACTGCGCGTGCAGCCAACTTCTACGCCTGGCCGCTTGACACTGAAGCTAGGTTCTACGGTGTTAGGTTCGGTAGCAGTGGAGCCTAAAGGGAGTGAAAATACATGGCAGACACTCACGCTGACAACTGCGCCTTTACCAACTGGCCGGCACACGCTACAGCTAGCCGTCGACCAACCGGTGAAGCAACTGAGTTGGCTGCGGTTTATACCAAGCAGCGCGAGTAGCGCAAGTGGGCAATGAAACGAAGCAGGGTTTTCGTACCTTGGAAAGTGCTATGAAATCGACTTTGTGCCATTGGGAAGCATTTTGCTGTGTCTGGCGTATCCGCCTGACACTCGGCGTATTGCTAATGCTAGGCAGTTGGCGCGGCCAAGCGGCGCCGCACGCCACCGATACGTTGCAAGTACGAGCGGGCCTGAACGAATTGTTCGTTGAACCAACACATTACAGTATTCTGGCTGACCCTTCGGGGCAACTCACATTAGCAGACGTGCAACAGCCTGCGCAAGCCAAGCACTTCCGCAATGGTGCCCAAGTACCTACCACCATGGAGCAGCCTGGCGCGGCGTATTGGTTGCGGTTTGTCATTCGGGCGCAAGGTGCCTTAGCACAGAACTGGTACCTTGAACTGCTTGACTCTCACATAAATGACATTACCTTCTACCCCCTCACCACTTCAGAGCGGGGCATGGTGCATACTGGCGCTGACTACCGATTGGCTTCCCGAAAGTTTCCGTACAAGAATTTCCTGTTCCGACTGCCCTTAAAGCCCGATCAAACCAGCATTTATTATGTTCGGTTGGAGTCAAACTCCAAAACGAGCTTTTTAAGTCGGTTGCGCACGGAGCAACCACTTGCAGTGCATTTTCAAACGGAATATGGACTGTTGGGTGCTTTTTATGGAGTGGTGCTGATTATGGTAGTGTATAACCTCTGCCTGTATCTATTCATCGGAGAGCAAACGTACTTGCGCTACGTGCTATACGTGCTCAGTTGCAGCCTGGTGTTTTTGTCGGAAGATGGGTTAGGTTTTCAGTACCTATGGCCCGACTTTCCGGCTCTTAATCAGTTAGTTATTGCGCTGTCACCTATACTGTTGTTGTTCACCTTTAGCTACTACGCGCGGCAGTTTCTGGATGCACCGCAGCGTTTGCCCAACTACGACCCTTGGGTACGACGCGTCGTCCTGATCAGTGTGGGCATTCTACTCGTGGATACCATGTGGCTCCACTCAGGCCTAGGTTTCTGGTTCTACTTGATTCCGTATGGCATGCTCTACGGGCTAGCCTTCTTAGTGTGGCGCGGCGGCTTTCGGCCAGCCCGCTTTTTCCTGCTAGCGCATGCCTTGGTTGCTATCAGTGTGTGCTTCATGATCTTGCGGAAGCTAGGTATTAGCACTTTTACCACTACCGCCACCGTGTACAGCATGAATGTGGCCTTCGTGGTTGAGGTAGTGGTGCTGTCTTATGCGTTGGGTGAGAAGATCAAGGGTATTAAAGATGCAACTATTAGAGCGCAAAGCAGGCTGGTAAAGCAACTCCGCAAGAAGCACCAGACGCAAGACCTATTAGTAGAGCAATTGCGACAGAATCAAGAACTTAAAGATCATCTTAACACAGAGCTAGAGGCATCGGTCGCCCAACGCACCGAAGAAATCAGGCAGCAGAGTGAAACCATTGCGGCCCAAAACCGGGAGCTGCTCCACGCCAACGGGCTGCTAGCCTTACAGTCGGCGGCTATTGAGAAGCTTAATATTGACCTGCGCCACGACTTGCAGCAAGCGCAAGCCGCTAGGGTGCTCTCGAAGGAAGTGGACTTTGGCGAGTTCAGCCAAATTTACCCTGACAAAGATGCTTGCTTGCGTTACCTAGCGGAGCTGAAGTGGTCTAATGGCTACCAATGCCGGCGTTGCGGGCACGAGAAGTACTGCGACGGGCGTGAACCTCACTCTAGGCGCTGTACTCGGTGCCGTTACGTAGAATCGGCTACCTCCTACACGTTACTGCAAAAGTGTAAGTTCTCCACGGTAAAGGCCTTTTACGCCGTATTTCTACTCTATACGCATGCTGGCAACTACTCCTCACAAGAGCTTTCTCGGGTGCTCGATCTAAGGCAAGGCACTTGTTGGAGCTTCAGCCAAAAAGTGCTAGAAGCCATGCGCCGCCGCGAACAGGCACCTGATTACGAGGAAAACGAAAGCTGGACGCACGTACTACTTGATGCCCAAGGAGACCACGCCGAAGAGTCAATGGAGGAGCATAACGAACCCATCAATGTTACCTGATAGAGACACTTTCCTAAAACGATTGCAGCACATTCTTAAAAAGATGCTTCTTAGCAAAATTTATAGTTGTTCTTTATCTGTTGCAAAAAGGGGAAGGCGTGTGCTTGAAGTTGCTGTTAAACCACAACTGTGAATTTTTGAGTGTGCGTTAAGTGTATAATGACGTTGTTCATTATCCATAAAAATGGATTTTTGGCTTTATTTGCGGGTTTTATGTGCTTGCATTTACCAAACAACTTCCGATATATTTGACGTGTTCTTGCTAGCACCTGATCAATTTACTTGCGGTACCGGAGGCTCATTTAAGCTAAACTGATTGTATATAACCAAGGCGCAGTTATTCTGATTTAGTAGCGCCAACCCTGCCAGTTAATATTTCCATTTCGTTGTGTTCGTCGGCTCTTTTTTCCGGTAACGTTACCGGAAACGATTGCTACTTCTTTTCCGCTTCCTAGCTCACCCCTGCTGCCTACTTTGTTAGGTCCCTATTATTCTCACCACCCCCTTAACCATTCCCACAAACATTCCTTTATGAACCCAAATCCTTACTCGCATTCGCTTTGGCGGCGTGTAGTATTGCTGGCAGCCTTGGGCGGGCCAGCAGTTGCATGGCCTGCCAGTGCTGCACGTTACATACCCAGCGGGCCTTTCAGTTTGTTGGCGGGTAAATTTGCTGACGTGCCTGTTTCGGGCCGAGTGCTACAAGCCAATGGCAGTGGCTTGCCCGGTGTGACGGTGGTGGTAAAAGGTACCACCCTCGGCACCTCCACCGGGTCCGACGGGTCTTTTTCGCTGACCGTTCCAGATGGCAGTACTCTAGTGGTCAGCTCCGTTGGTTTTATCAAGAAAGAAGTGACTGTGTCCGGCGCGACAACGAACCTGACCGTCAGCCTGGTAGAAGACCGCCTAGCCTTGAATGAGGTAGTAGTGGTAGGCTATGGCACGCAGGAACGCGGCAGCGTAACGGGTGCTATTTCCTCCGTGACTGGCGCCGAACTAGTGCGCCAACCCGTAGCTGATGCTACCCAGGCTATTCAAGGCAAAGTTTCGGGTGTGACCATTACCTCAAATGGCGGCGCGCCTGGCGGCGCGGCTGGCACGTCGATCCGCATTCGGGGTATAACCTCAGCAGGCAACAATAATCCATTGTATGTAGTGGACGGTTTTCCGTTGCCGGACAGTGATTTGAATAATAATCAACTTAACGCAATTAGCCCCAACGATATTGAGTCGATTGATGTGCTGAAGGATGCCTCAGCCACAGCAATTTACGGGGTTAGAGCAGCTAACGGAGTGGTTATTATCACCACGAAACGGGGCAAGGCGGGTCGTACGACATTCAACTTGGATGCTTATCGTGGGGTGCAAACTGTAGCGCGTAAGCTAGACCTGCTTACTGCCCAAGAGTACGCCACCATTAACAACGAGTCGTTGCTGGCCGCCGGCAAACCGATTGCGCTCGACAAGCTGCGCGATCCAGCATCATTGGGTAAGGGCACTGATTGGCAAGACTTACTATTCCGCCGTGCGAAGATTCAGAACTACTCCGTTTCGACGACTGGTGGCAGTGAGAAAGCACGCTATGCGTTATCGGGCACATACTTCCAGCAGGATGGTATTGTTCTCGGATCTAATTTTGAGCGTTTCACCCTCCGGGCTAATGGTGACGTACAAATCGGGAAAATTCTAAAGCTAGGTAATAGCATTTCCTTAACCCACTTGAGTGACCGGCAAGTGGCGAGTAACGGTGGCGGCAACGGCGGTAACAACGAGTATGGTGCTGTGCAGCAATTACTGCGCATTCCTCCAACCGTGCAGCCGTACCGACCCGACGGCTACTGGTATCAGCCTAATAGTGCGAGCGACAACTTCACGGAAGAAAACCCTTTAGCTACTACCCAGCGGAACAACCAGAGATTCACGCGCAACCGAGCTATTACAACCTTCTTTGCTGAACTAGAGCCGCTGAAGGGCCTACGTTTTCGAACTAACGTAGGAGCTGATCTAATCTTCGATAACTTCAATAGCTTCTCGCCCCGGGGACCAGAGCTAGCCGGCTACACGCAACGCTACATCACGGCTGGCGCTAGTGCTACCGCCGGCTACGCACCCACCTACCTAATTGAAAATACGTTAACCTTCGACCGCCTCTTTGCGGATAAGCACCAGGTAACGTTTCTAGTCGGGCAGTCAGCGCAAGAGTTTAACTACAGCAACGTAGAAGCGTATCGGTCCCAGTACTTGCGCAACGACTTGCAGGTAATCAACGCGGGCCCAATCAACACGTTGTTGAACAATGCTGGCCGCATCGACCCACCCCGCCGCTTAGCTAGCTACTTCGGCCGCTTGAACTACGAGTTTGCTGGCAAATACATTTTCCAGGCTACCGCTCGCTACGATGGCTCCTCACGCTTTCAGCCGGGTGAGAAGTTTGGCTTCTTCCCTGGTGCCTCGGCAGGCTGGCGCATTTCAGAAGAGGACTTCTTGAAGGGCAACAGCACCGTTAGCAACCTGAAGCTGCGGGTCGGTTACGGCCGAGTAGGCAACGAATTGAATGCAGGGCGCTTTGCGTATCTATCGTCCATCAACTTCGGTATCACCTATCCGTTGGGACCTGATGGCGCCATCAACACGGGCGGTGCTCCTACGCGCTTGCGCAACCCCGACTTGCGCTGGGAATACAACGACCAGGCAAACATCGGCTTGGACCTAGGTCTCTTGGATAACCGCATCGAAGCCAGCATCGACCTTTACAACCGGAACTCACCTAACCTAATTGCGCCCGTGCCGCCGTCGTTGGTATCGGGTACGTATGAGTCGGTGAACCGTAACGCGGCTTCCGCTTACAACCGTGGTATCGACGTGGGAATAACTTCGCACAACTACACGGGCGTTGACCAAGGACTGACCTGGACGACTACGTTCAACGTCTCGGCCTACAAAACGCGCTTGGAAAAGCTAGGGGTAGGGGTGCCGTATAATGGACTAGGTTCCTTGAGCGGCACTATCGTGCGCTACGACGTGAACCAAGCATTCGGCGCATTCTACGGCTACGTGGCTGATGGCCTGATTCAGACGCAGGAAGAAATTAACGCCTTGAATGCTGGTGCCAACAAGAACAACCCCAAGAACGACAAGTTCTACCAGACCAACGGCACGGCGCCTGGCGACATTAAGTACCGCGACCTGAACGGCGACGGGATTATCACCGATGCTGACCGCAAGTTCATCGGCAATCCGAACCCGAATTTCACGTTTGGTCTCACCAACAACCTCGCCTACAAGGGCTTCGATCTGAGCTTCTTTATCCAGGGCGTGCAGGGCAACGACGTGTACAACCTCAACCGCTACATCACTGAGAGTGCCTTGTACAGCACCACCAACGGTACCACCCGCATCCTGAACCGCTGGACGGGCCCCGGCACCAGCAATGATGTGCCCCGCGCAATTAACGGCGACCCCAACAACAACCTGCGGGTGTCAACTCACTTCATTGAGGACGGCTCCTACGTGCGCCTCAAAAACCTGACGTTTGGCTACACGCTGCCGAAGAGCATCATGGACCGGATTTCGGCCACGCAGCTGCGCGTGTACTTCACGGCCCAGAACCTGATTACGCTGACTAAGTACACCGGCTTCGACCCAGAAGTAAGTGCCAGCGGCGTCGACCTAGGCATCTATCCGCAAGCGCGCGTGTTCATGGGCGGCATCAACATTGGGTTCTAATTCTATTCCCACCCTAGCAATCATGACTATCTCAAAATTTACGTGCGCTGCTTTCCTGTTGTCCCTAGGATTGTTGACAGGCTGCGGCGCGGAGTTCTTGGAAGAAGCCCCCGCCGACCAAGTAACCGACGCTAACTTCTACCAAACCCAGCAGGACGCCATCCAGGCGACCAACGCAGCTTACAGCGAATTAACCAAGGAAGGCCAGTACAACCTCGCCATGTGGGCGTTCGACATCATGGCCGATATTTCCGTGTCGGGTGGCGACGATGGCAACGACGCCATCGAGTACAAGCAGCTCGAAGCCTTCAGCATCCCCACGACTAACATTGTGGCCACGCGCCTCTGGGGCGGCTGCTTCATTGGTATTCAGCGGGCTAACACCGTGTTGCAGAAAGTGCCGAGCATTCCGAACATGGACCCCGCTATTCAGAAGCGTTGCTTGGGCGAGGCGCAGTTCTTGCGCGCCAAGTTCTACTTCGACCTAGTGCGGGCCTACGGTGATGTGCCGCTATTTACGACCCCGCCAGCCAGCCCCGAGGCTGTGAACATTCCGCGTACCCCGGCTGCTGATGTGTACAAGCAGATCGAGCAAGACCTGACGGATGCCATCGGCAACCTGCCAGCTTCTTACAGCGGCGCCGACCTAGGTCGGGCAACCAAGTGGGCTGCTACGGGCTTGCTGGCTAAGGTGTACATCACGGAGGGCAAGAAAACCGAAGCTGCCCAGCGGGCCCGCGAGGTAATCAACAACTCAGGCAAGACGCTGTGGGCCAACTACGCCGATAACTTCAAGGTGGCCAACGAAAACCAGAATGCGAAGGAGTCGCTTTTCGAGGTACAGTACGTGAACGGCCGCAACGAATACGAACGCAACAACGTGGGCTCGGCCATGAACGAGTTCTTCGGGCCACGTGGCGCCAACCAGACGCCGGGTAGCGGCTATGGCTTCAACATCCCGGAACCTGATTTTGTGGCCGGTTACGAAGCAGGCGATACGCGCAAAGCCGCCACCATCTGGGTGCCCGGCGATACCTACCCCGACGGCGGTAAGCAGTCGGCTCGGGCTACCGGCTCGCCGTTCGGCTACAACGTCAAGAAGTGGTTTGTGGGCAAGGTGAACACCAACATCTGGGATTCGCCCCTGAACGTGCCGGTGCTTCGTCTCGCTGAGATGTACCTGATTCTGGCCGAAGCCGTTGGACCAACGACAGAAGGCCTAGAGGCTATCAATAAAGTGCGGCGCCGCGCATTTGGCTTGGACATCAACGCACCTTCTTCCCGTGACCTAACGTCCAGCACCTCCGACTTCACGGGCGCCGTGCTGCGGGAGCGTAAGTACGAGCTAGCTTTTGAGTTTGACCGCTGGTTTGACCTGAAGCGCTACAACGGTACGCCCTATGGTCTGATTCCGGTAATGACTGCCCAATCGAACTACTTGGCTAGTATCGGCATCCAGCGGGGCAGGCCTACCGAAACCAACTTGGTGCTGCCCATTCCGCAATCGGAGCTCGACGCCAACCCTGGCCTAAAACAAAATCCTGGCTACTAAGCCGCTTCAACTAAGCGCCTATCATTCTGAGCAAGGCTAGGAATCGGAGCTACGAAACCTAGGTAGCTACTCCCGCTTCCTTACGCTGCTCAGAATGACCACCGCGCTATTCAGCTGTCATCAACATGAAACATACATGGAATAAAGCAGCCTGGGTTTTGCTAGCCAGTCCACTGCTCTTTACGGCCTGCGAAAAAGAAGACAACGGCAAGCTCGAAGGCGCTTTGCCAGCTCCTAGCTTCAGCAGCACCGTCAACTCAACTCAGTTTCCCGCAACGGTCACCTTCACCGATAATAGCCAGAACGCCTTCGTGACGCAGTGGGAGTTCGGCGATGGCACCATCGGCAAAGGCTCCCCCGCGACGCACACCTACAACACGCCCGGCACTTATAAGGTACGCCTGAACGCATCAGGGCGAGGTGGCTACAGTGCCACGCCTCAAAGCGACGTAGTGATACCCTCTGCTTGCGGCAATGTTGGCTTTTCGTCGCTGGTAGGCTGCAATGGCACTTCGCCTTCGGCTAAAGTCTGGACATTCTCGGCGGCGGCCGGGGCCATCAAGCGCCTCGACGCCAATAATAATGTCACGTCTTCGACGGCCGCTAACTCGCTGCCTTCCTGCCAGGCCGATGACCAATTTACGTTCAGCGGCACCTCTTTCACCATGACCTACACGGCCAACAACCTTTGCGGCTCGGAGGCAGCTGGGTCATCGCCGTTCGTGTATAAGCCGAGCAGCAGCGGTCTAGGTCAGCTTGTGTTGAGCACCTCGGGCTCGTTTATCGGCGAAAACGTGGCCGTCACCAACCAGACCTACGACATCATTGAGGCAAGCAGTACCCTTTTGCGCTTGCGCGGTACGCTGGCCAACGGCACCAAAACCGAAGTAACGCTGGTGCCCTTCGATGCCATTACGCGGGTGAAGCAGTTGCTTACCGGCGGCACGCAGAAAACATGGCTGCTAGACAACAAACAGGAGAAAGCTATTATCGTAGGTACGGAAGCCAAACCCGACGAATACTATGGTGGTGGAGCTGCTGGCGGCCTACCCGCTTGCCAAGCTGACGATGAGTTCACCTTCTCGGCCAGCGACGTGTATACCTACGATGCAAAAACGGAGACTTTAGTTGCCGCTGGGGTTGGGTGCTCAGCACCACGCTCTACTACCTCACCTATGACGTTCGGCCCAGCCGACGGTACGGGGCTAGCCCAGTTCGTGTTCAGCAAAGCAGGTACGTTCATCGGTATTACCGACGCCCCGGATCTAACCTACCGCA
>Ga0325401_1003095_pt1 | contig 15095 bp, 7 predicted proteins | sample PopdelMetagenome_FD_205666 | JGI IMG/M metagenome (GOLD analysis project Ga0325401, IMG submission 205666) | Populus deltoides microbial communities from Bellville, Georgia, United States - Xylem-PdKOR-R2 | ecosystem: Host-associated > Plants > Phyllosphere > Stem > Wood/Secondary xylem | place...
AGTGTAACATGTTCTACAACCACCACCACCGTTGCGTAAGAAATTTTTCATAAGAATCCATAGGAAGTCAACTCAGAAGTGCATGGTAAAAGAAACCTTGAAGAAACGTGTCCTATTCAAATGACATTCAATCAAATTCAAGAGACAAAATTTTAAATAGTATCCTATCTGCCTCCAGTTATAGAACTCTTGAATAGAATAACATTACAAAAACTCATCAACAGTTCTTCAGGCCTCTGTTACCGGAAAATCAAAAACCACATCCTTTCCTGTAAGCTTCCGGTAAACTCCCGCATATGATTCTAGCTTGTACTCGGTGTTGTTGCGCTCCTTGGGATCCAAGAAGATCTGAGACAATAAAAACAAAATGCGATTTCATGAGAAAAGCACAGATTATGGTGACAGAGCATACAATTCCATCTATAATTTTCTGTTCCTTTTGACTAGTGTCCAAGTTACCTTGCTAATTTTGGATCCATCAATCCTGTATCTGGTGCGTTTTCCAACAATCTCAGCAGGATAGACTAAATCCTCAAGCATGGCCTCATGCACAGCAGTTAGGGTGCGGGAGCGGGGACGCTGAACAGCAGAGCCTTTCTTTGGTGGACGCACGATCCTTCGGGTAGCAAGCAGAACAACATCCTGCCGGATTATAAGGGAAGCATATGAAACATGCCTCAGAGTTCAGATTCAAATATATATTCAACTGAAACCGGGATTGACTTGTATGTTATCCAAGATTAAAAACTGCAAATGCTGAGCACCTTATTCTAAGGAATGAAACCTGCAGCCTACTAGTAGCAAGTTCAAGACTTTACAATAGCCCCCCTCTCAATTACACACGTAGAAAACTAAGAATCTGAGAAGATGTTACCTTCCCACTGAACTTTTTCTCCAGCTCTCTAACAAGGCGAAGATGAACCTTGCGATAAGCTTTCCTCAGTCTATAGGGAACATAAATGACAATAGCTTTGCGGTTTCCAGCAACATCTATTTGACTGCAAATTTACAAAATTAAAATTTAGCAATAGACCAGGCACCAAAAGGGAAACAGAAAATTGAAAGAAAAGAATGAAAAGTTTTGCATATAACAAGCATACAATAGTGTACTTACACCGCAGAATTTATAAAGAGATCTTTTAGATCACTTTTCAGGTCTGAGCTGGTATTTTCCAAGTCAAATAATGCCTACAGAAGAAAAAGCATTTAGATTTCATCACAATTGACTCATTTAAGCCAGGAATGCAAGTAATCAGATAGAAACCTAAGGAGCTAACCTGGGCAACTGTCTCCTCAAACTCAGTTGGTTCAGCATCCTTGTCCTTTTGGATCTTCTTCTTTGTAGTGAACATCTTCACAGATCTACTTAGCAACAGCAAGAGATTACATTCCATAACTAAACTACAATTGTCAATTCAAATTCACCATAATAGCTATCACCATATTCTTTTACGAGTTGTCAACCTAATGGCCACCTAATTACCTGTCATGCATCAATAGGTAAGATCCCTTCAATTTTATTTTTTTTTCAGAAATGAACCAGGAGTTGGAGAACAAAACATCAATGAATGATGAATCCCACAACGTTGTATAGATATCCCACCAACAGGTAGACCTAACTCCAAACTTTTTCAGCGCCTTGCAGCAAAAAGATGGTAAGCTACCAAGGGTTTTAAAGAGACAGAAATTTTTTTAAAAAAATCCACTTTTAGTAGCGTAGCTAACAAATTCATGCCGAAAGCACAACAAACCACGAAACAGTCCAGACAACTCATGCATTACGAAAAAACTTCCATTTTTTATCATCTTAAAAACCATTCTCACTTCTCCTCTGTACCCTCTCTACTCGATTTACTAGCAAACCGATTACATTGCATAAAAACCGTCAAATCTAAGCACGCAAATGCAAGAGACAAGGTTAATGCATCAGCCTAATCTAGTGTTTCTATACTGTACATGCACACAAAAGCACACGCTAGACAGCATCTTTAATCTCTCAAATAAGTGCAAAGTAAGAGAAAATAAAAGCTACCCATTTGCTTCGGAGACAAAACGCACCCATATACGAAAACAGTTTGTGAACAAGATAACAAAACAACGAAGCTAAAAGAATCACTACAAGCAAATACATAAAAAGGTAAAAACCTCAGATTAAGAGTTTGATAAAAAGAGAAATTAAAGAGAGCCCATTGAATTCTTTGAAGCTTACCAAAGCAGCAACGAGAAGAAGAAGACGTTCTGGCTGGTGCTGGTGCTGGTGCTGGTGCTGAGAAGCGACGGTATGAGATGAAGTGTGGGTTTAATAAGAAAGATTTAGGGTTACATATTTTTTGGACGGTTAGGATTCGCTTAGACATATGGGCTGATTTCTGTTTTGGGCCGGTAAAATAGGGCCTATTTGTTCCTATTTTTTTCTTTTCTATTCTGATGGAAATTATTTGATAATATATTATTGGGCTGTGTTGTTGTTATTATGTAATTTGAATTAAATAATTATAAAATACATAAACTTATTATGATTTTTATAGAATCTAAAAATTGAAATTATCATTTTAAATTCAAATTAACATAGTAATTGAAGTAAATAAAGATATAAAAATATATACATATTTACAGTAAAACAATATATGCAAGTTTTTTTAAATAAAAAGTACATTACTTGTATCTATGAATTTAAGAAAAATAATAATGTTGCTATGAATATTTTAAATGATAATGAGATAAATATGTGCTAATGATAATTTTGTAAGGTTGTTTTTTAACTATTTGGTATTTTATTGATGTGTTTTTTGAGTTAAAATTACAATTAAAGATGTGAATTAAATTTAAGATTTTTTTATTTTTTTTTGCGTTTTTTTTATTTTTTTCCCTCTCATTTCTTTTCCAAATCAAATAAAATATATAAAAATTTTTGAAACCACAAAAAAATCACAAAAAGGCTAGAATATTTTTTTAAGAGGAGAAATTGCAAAATGCTGTTTTTATTTATTTATTTATTGTAAAATTAAAGGGGTTATGATAAGAATGTTGGAAAGAAACTTGTATTTTTTCTTTGATAATTTCTTTTGAATATATTTATTTCTTCTTCTTGTAGCTCATCGTGGCATTCAAGCCCTTTAATTCTCTTAAGAAAGAGATTTGTACAAAATAAAAATAAAAATAAAAATAAAAATAAAACGAATGCGTTGAGCACTCTTGGTGGCTAACGTATGGATCTCTGACTTGCCATTATTTTCAAGCATTGTCGTCGCTCATGTGTTCAGGTGGAATCAAAGCAACACAAATGGAATATCAATGTTTTTTATATATATATATATATATATCATTGACCTGGCCTGAATTTAACAGAATTTGACCAGTCAACTGAGTCTGACCAGTCAACTGAGTCAGTGAAATGTCTAAAAGTTCTCTTAGATCAATATTTTATCAAGCTTCAGGTCAACCCAAGTTTGGATGAGGCCGCTTATACGCATTTGGATTCAGTGCTTAAGACTCAGGAAATTCAAGAACCATCTTCTTGAATGCCTCATTGCATGCCCATTAGCCTCTCAAGTAAGTTTGTTTTTTCTCAGCATTTAAGAACCAAGAGAACATGCTTTCCGAGCAAAGTTCCACCCATAATCTCATTCCCCATATTTGTAAATCCCGGCTGCTGGCTAAGATGGAAAGGGCTCAGGTGAAGGACTTACAACCTCGTCTTCTTCAGCTAGCACCATGGGCGAGACGATTAGGAACAATGAAACAATGACGTAGAAGATGGCATACTTTGCTATAGCCAGAAGCCTGTGAGTTCGATGTAGTATAACGGAATCATGCAATGGCTAATTGTTACAAGGTTTTCGTCAGTTTAACGTAGGATTTTATGTGGTCTGAGATATCACGACCTAATGCCATTCGTTTGTATAATCTATGATAGTTGTAACCACAAAGGAGAATGATATAAGACCCACAATTGAGTTTTTCTTTTTCTTTGTTATTTGAAATTCATTATGGCTTTAAGAACCACACAATTTTCTATTGCAAGATAAGCAAGTTTCGAGCAAAATCAAACAATGGTCCTAACTCCTATCTGCTTAAACAATTTAACCATGATAGAATAGCTCTAGCACCTTTCTCCCATGAACAATCTAGCATCATGTCATGGGCAACCCCTTCAACACAGATTGGTGATACGCCATAAAACCTGCCTGTTTCGTTGAGTCCTTCAGTGTCCTGAAAATTTTAGCAAGCAATAAACAATAAACTTACTTAGAGGTAACGCAAGCAATAAAATAGGTCCAGACTACAAACAAATGAAAATTGCAGTGATCTAGCCAAACTGGGACAATGACAATTCAATTTTTCTCCATGGTTGAAGCTGCAAGATTTTTGGTAAGAAATTCTAAGGCAAATTGTCTAGAATGGCCAGGATATATATCCCTACAAAACCAATAAAATGATACCAATTGGAAAAACTCTAGCATTGAGATTGAAGCAGAGATTATTCTGCCAAAAAGGACGATCACTGTTCAAAGACTTCACTATGATAATGAGGGAATTAGATTCATGCATGAATTGCTTAGGCCACAAATATGGCAACTGCATGCTTTGCCAAAGATACAGAAAATTTGGGAGCTAAATCATAAGATGCTAGAGGAGAAAAATGTAATTGGGTTTCAAGGGAGTAGGATGCCATTGAGCATAGCAAGGTGATGGGGATTTTGGTTTTGACTTCAGACCAACCAACCAAAGGAGGGTTTTTTTTTTTTTTTTCCAGTATAATAAGGATGGCCCTTATCAAGAAAGGCCCCTTCTGGTGCCTTACCATTTTAAGAGTGAATCTCCACCCCTGACATGTCTTTAAGAAAACATCAGAAGGAAAGGTCCCACTCAGAAGTTCAGACACAAACATGACAACTGACATTGCCAAGGATGGGATCCGGCTTTGAATATAGAATAGATGAGTGTGACACACGCCATGATCAGATAAGAAAGAAAACGAATTACGACAAGCAGCAACTGCGGAAATTTTCACTTTATTTTATTTTATTTTACTTTTTCCTTTTTTGAATCCTTGGAGGCCTGAAGGAGTCAGCAACACCGAAATGGTTGAACCAGAATTCTTGAGGTTGGATTCATGCCATGCATGATTTTTCACTATGTAGACAGCATACCCTGCCCTATCACATACAGAGGGAAAAGACTCTATACCAATGTGCTTTCTCAGGCTAACCTTTTGTAGGGATAAAGGAAAACCACAAAATCACTGTAATGATAAGAAACTATGATTATCTCTAATGATAAGGAGCATATTGAGAAACACAGTACCTTTTCAGAGAAATAGATCTGAATACTTACATAAGAGAGGAATACTAAGGCACTCCAACGATTTCAACATACTAGATCTGAATACTTATAGGAAGATATGAGTTGCTTGAGTTATATATGAAGTTACCACTATGAAATCATCATTTGCTCCCAGCACAAGCACTTCAATAGATGATTTTAGCACCGAAGGAACTGGAAGTGATGAATTAAGCTTCCTTAGATCAAACAGTGGCATTCTTGAGCTTTCTTTCATTAGTGCTTGGTAACTGAAAGAAACCAAAATGACTCAAACTTTGATGGTCAACTAAAAAATCTAGAAATGGATGCACTTTTAACGATGTAGCTGCCTATGTGAGAGGACAAATTCTTTTATATTGGCATGGTTAAGGTAAAAAAAATAATTCGCAAATGGCTAGATTTCTAGGGTTTGGCAACTTAGCATTTGAATTTTGGTTGGTGTTATTCTCATTTCAGAACTTGTAACTTCTACTGCATTATTTATTATAAACACTAAAATAGCCTCATTTAATGTACTTCTTGAATTTAATTTTTAAAGAGTATATAAGAAAAGAGCTATGCTTATTATTTATGACTTTATTTTCCAAAAATACAAGTCATGTAAAATAATTTTTTTCCCCTTAAAATTGAGCTGGTAGATATTGCAATCTTTATGAATAAGTTAGTCAGTGAATCACGACCCTAAAATTTTTGAGTATCAAAGTACATATACTATAAATTCTAAATTATTACTAATCTTACAGTATTATTTTATAATGTATTGATTTCAACATTAAAGTTATATATTAGGAACTCAAACTCATAGTAATTATAAATACCAATCACTGTTTCACAAGTTAGATTCTTCAAAATATATTATTTAAGAAAATATATATTATAAAGTATAAAATTTGAATCAATTGAAGATGTAAACAAATTCTTGAGATATAGGTTTTTTTTTGTGGTCTTTTTTCTTCTTATTATTATTTTCAACGAAACACAAACATGAATTTATCATAGAATCTAAAATTATAAAGTGATTAAGATATGTATTCAATACAGGTCATATTACTCGCTAATAAAATGGTGAAGTAGGAGTCACAAGTAGTGAAGTGGAAATAACACATCCTTCTTTTTTTCAAAATATGATTTTCATTGCTTCCTGCTGATTGGAGATATTTAGTATTTATATAACAGATTAATAAAGCACAAAATATGGCATCAAAAACCATAAAAATCAGTACCTAAAGCCTAGCCTTTGATAAATTGCACATGAAATTTCCATCATAAACTCCCCTAAAAATGCATAAATGTTCAATATAGTCATGACTTGGCACATTCTCAATGGCAATTCAGTGTTTACAACTAGGAATTTCATAGATGAATTTTGAGTTTGCTCAGTTGGCCAACCCTTGAGGTATAACATGTTGATTGACAGTCTTGAGCATCCTGAAAGGACTTCTGAGCGGAAGTCATACTTATCAAATGCTTCCCTAAGGACTATTGGTTTGAATCACACTAACATCATTGATTGATAGATGCACGTTTCTACTGGCTATATCAATAAGCTATGCAAAAAAATCATTTGATTCATTTCCTTTAAGGCTAACACCTTTTTAAAAATGTGAGTTTGAAGTTTTTAAAAAAGAAATAGAAATTCCTGACATAACGTAAGCTTCCAGCTCTAGTTAGGTTGTGCAAAAAGTAATTTTGAGCCCAAAGTAAATTTCAGGCCATGTGCTTACATCAACAAAACCATAGACGCATGAAACCACATAAATATGTTGTATATTGTGCATTTATCATATAGAACAATATGAAGAGTAGACTAGGTTATAAGAACATGGAGAAGAGCTAATAAACCAACCGTTTCACCAGATGATCCTCCATGGTTGATGTGAAAAATGTTTCCTTGCAGAGTGAAAGATCAGTTTGAAAAGCCTTAGCTGCCAAGCTGCGTGTCACCTGCTTATGGGTTCATATAAACATATCTATTATTTGAAGAGACTTATTTGATCAGCCAATCTTACTCTTTGGTTTAAGAAAATAAAGAGAAGAAATTCTGATCTCATGTTTTTGATGAAGTCTAAATTGAAGTAATGAGTCCAGTTTTTCAATATCCAGGTTCCAATATTGAAGAGGAAAGAAAAATATTAAAGAGGCATACTAATCTTCTATTTCAAAATCCTGAAGCAAATACCTTAAAAGCAGCAACAGGTTTGGAAAACAGATAACGCCACACTAATCCGCTGGAAAGTATCAATCAAAATTTCAGTTTGGCCAGTTATGTTCAAGTAAGCGAAAAGTAAATCCATCATAAAATGTGAACATACCTATTACCTGAAGGCGGTACAGAGCACACAAGAACAGCGCCAGCAAGATCTGGGTACAGCATTTTCTTTTCTAGAATGAAGCCCAAAGAGCATTGCAGTTAAAGTACAAGTGAAGGGGGACTTTCTCAAACCAATAAAGCAGAGAAGATTACTCTGATGAAAAATATTTGTTCTTGATCACAATGAAACAACTGTTGTTTTTAAATGTAATTAATTTCATCAAGTATATGTTAAGGTTTTGATCCACATGCAAATAACAGTGTTGTCATGAAGGGTATGAGTATATTATTGATCATATCTCATGCTAAACATACCCCAACCATTTTGAATATAAGAATCAATCAACTAGAAGATGGATATTACCTAAAGTTTGTTTATTCCTTATATTTGCAATGTAGCACTGAATGATTAACCCTCCAAATGAATGCCCAAGCAAGACTGGTGGAAACGTTAGTTTTTTCTGGATGAAGTCAGCGACATCACCTGCATGTGTCTACTGCAGATTTGAAAATGAATATGAAATAAGAAAAGCATTTTAATAGTGAGATATCTTAGATTATTATATAGAAGGAAAGCATCCAAGTCTGTGAAGGACTTCATCATCTGTAGTGAAGAGCTAAATTACCTGAAGAGAACCAGCAACAGGACTAGCTGGTGCATCACTTTCACCCTGCATAAACATAGGCAACATATGCCTAATCAGTGCTATAATGGCAATCAAAATAATTCCAGGTATTTGTTCCACTGCATCTCAATGCCCTCGTATAATTAACACCTTCGAATGCATATGATAGGAAAACGGTTCTTCTAGCTCATACAGCAGGGACGGCATTAAGCAATAAATGACTGAATTGCTATATCTCAAAAGAAGAAGAATGAAACAATAAAAAAGATTACAAGCCAGACATAAAAGTATGAGACAACGAACTTATAGTTTTGAAATTTGGTGATGTTTGAATGTAAGATCATTGCTTGGTTACTTGCAAGTCATAGGAAGAAATGCCTTTCCTTCCAAATCTTCCAAACTCTTTTTGTTAAAACCCACTTAAACCGGACAGAAATTGTCAAAAAAACGCGTGATTTTGTACTAATCAATCATGTAATTTTATACTAATTGATCCAAATAATGAGGAAAGGATTTACATATCTTTTTTTTTTTTTGCCCACATCACACATTTCTCAACAGTCAACCAAAGCAAATAAATTAAAAAAAAAAAGATAGAGAGAAACAGCAACAAGAATAAAGCTCCACCAAAATACAGCCTTTCTTCCATATAGGATATACATATCTATTATACGCTAACTTATGGTATCAAATTTTCAAGAAAATGGCACATTCAATACAGAAATTATAGCAATAATTGAAAAACCAAGAATTCAAAAATCAAACATTTGTGGGAGAGAGAAAGGAAAGACACAGACCTGACCCAACAAGCTAACAGCATAGCTATCAAAACCAAACCCTGAAAAGAAAGGCAACCAGTGCTCTGCCCAGCACCAAGCAGCATGGTAACTTCCATGAACAAAAACCAAAGGTGGGTTTTTTTCACTGTTTCCTGGGCTTCTATTGTTTTCTTTGTCTGCCAGAACACGACCCTTTTGCTCAATCACTTCCATGTTCAGACCAGATGGAAGTTGGTGGAAAATACGTGTCTGCCCCTGCTGCAACTCATAAGGGACCTGCATTTTGTAGGCATTGTTGAGGACAGCAAGGGGTTTTGTGGTCATTTTGGGGATTGAGGGGTTTGGATGGAATAGGGAGAGGAGAGAAAAGGCAGCCATTGCTATCAAGCTTGGGTAACTACCAAAAGTTTCAGTTTTTCACTCATGGATAAGATTTTGTAATCTCCTTTTTTATTTTTCTTTTTAATCTTTATTATCACAGTTCTTTTGCCCTTTCCATTTGTACTCGCCTCCTGTAATAGCTGATAGTGTTGTTGCGTGAGCGTAGTAATATGGTAGCTGTTGTGGTTGTAATTGTAATTTTAAAAAAGTTATTTTTATTAAAAATGCTTTTAAATGAGGTTAATTTAAAAATATATATGTCTAGTTAAAATTATGATTGAAATTGAGATTGAACAAAAAATAATTTAATATATTTGGTTAAAAAATAATTTTCAAACTAAAGTTATAAAATAATTAAAAAAACATATATTAATATTGATAGTTTTTCATTAAAATATTATCGATTTAACTACTATTATTACATCATGAAATAAATAATATTTTATATAAAATATTTTTTTATTGTTGCATTAAACTATTTATAATTTTATCACATACAAAATTCATCCGACAATAACTATATTTTTTATTATTTTATAAGCATAAAATTTAATAAATATTATTATTATTATTATTAAAAAACATGATATATTTAAACATCACGCTTTTAAAATACAATAATTTTAAATATTATATTTTAAAAACATTTTTTAAAACATAATAACTTAAAATATCTGTTTTGAAAGTGCGAAATCAATTATAATGGAAAATATTTTTTTTATCCCATCAGTGAGAGCTAGCCGAAACCTGCAAAAAAAAAAAACCTCAACATAAAGATTTGATATTGTTTTTCTTCCCTGCATCTATTATATTTAGATGGGTTCTATCAATAGCTTAGGGGCTGTGACCAAGAGGAGCAACCAGTGAAAAGGAGGAGGTCGGCGTGCAGGAGTTGTTGAAGGAGATTCTGTCACAGCTTGGACAGATCGGGTTTGGTTGAAGGTGGAGTTGGTTCTGCTATTACATACGTAGTGGCTGTTGTTGCTGACCACGGTGAAGAGGGGAGGAGTTGTTGGCTGTCGGCCGGAGGATGGGAGCTTTTTGTGTTGTTGGTGGTGAGGAGTTGCTTGCCGTGAGTTGAAGGGAAGGGCTTGGTGTTGACAGTGGAGAGTGAAACGTAAAAATACAGAACGTTGGATGAGAAGCATGAAAAAATTGCTACGCCAAAACCTGAGGTTGAACCTCATTTTTAGTGGGTCCCATGAACCAAATCGCAGCTTCTTTTTTAACAAAACATCATATTATCTGCGTTTGAACAAAAACGCAGCAGCAACCACAAAGACAAACGGCCTCGTTGTCAATATCGTGATTTCGTTCGTATACGATTTTACAAGAATATATATAACATGTAAAATCTAACTAAAAATTTAATAATTAGTAAATTCAGATTGAATTACTGTAAAATTAGTAAAACTGGTGTAATTTTATGAATTTATTAAATTTATAATTTGATGATTAGATTTGAATTTAATCTTAAAATATTAATTAATTAATTTTATGAGATTAGACAAATCTTTAAAACTGTATATCAAATTAAGTTGTGATTTTACAAAAAAAATACCAGATACATGAAACTATATTGTGGTAAAATTTTAGATCAAATAAAATTTGATAACATATTATTTCAAATGATCAAAATTACTAGATGAATTTTATTAAATTTGTCAAACTAAACCTTGATGTACTGTTTGGGACATATATGGAGCGGTGAAATTTTGCTACAATTAAAATTGAACAGGAAACTAGACATCTCAAGTTTTAGAACTATATACGGTAGGTTTAGTAATTCATCCATACGAGAAAGAACGACGTGTTTAAAATTAGGACTGAAATCTGCTAAGAATGTGCGAAAATTAGAGATTCAGGCTACATGAAGAAATTTTAGCATGAAGACTTTATTTTTATTATCCTATTTTATTTATTTATTTAATGTTGAATAATTATTTTTAATTTGAGTTTGTTATGGCACATTAGATATTGTTTAGAGGTTTATTTCATTATTAAACTTATATTAGTTAATTACTAGTTTAGACCTATTAGTTTGCAACCCAAAAAAGATTTATAAAGACTTGTTGTGATTAGAATAACTAAGTTGTCATCAGGGTCTTGTGTATTTCATACCATTCGGTGATTCCCCCTGTATTGAAAAGTTTTGTTCTGAGTCATTTTATTTCTCCATATCATTAATTTCTTAATTCATACCATCTTTCTCTCTCATTTTATTTAGATTATTCATTGATTATAATGTTGTTTATTTTTTTATTAGATTTTAATAAAATTTAATTTCTTGGCAGGAATTGTAAATATTTAATTAGTTAAAAAAAATCACTCATAATTTTACGATTTTATGATTTGAGTTTATATTGTATTTTTTGTGTTTAGTAAAAAAAAACATTTTTGACAACCTTTGTTGGTAGTTGTTATTTATTATAGCAGATTAATTAAATTAAATTATTTTATAGTATAAAATAAAAGAGGTGGTGTTTTTATTTTGGATCACCTCACAAAAAATATTATTCATCTCAATAGTTTTTTTTTCTAAATCTATATCTTTTTTTAATTTTATACTTTAATATTTAGTTTATTGGATATTAGGATTTATAATTTATTGTGGTTTTTTATACAAGATTAGCTCGGTCTCATAACTAGTGTCACGAGTTTGATGGGTTGACTCAAGTTTGTTTTTAATTGACAATTTATTTTTTAATTTCACTATTCAACATTGAGTTTGTTGAGAATTAAGCTTCATAATTTATTTTGATTCATTTTTATGGGGTTATCATAGTTTCATGACCTTGGTTGCATGTTTGACAGATTAATACGAGTTGACTCAGGTCATTTTGTTTGTTTACTTTCTATAAGGTTATCTAAATCTCATGAGCCAGGTCACTGGTTTAGTAGGTTAACTCAAGTTTTTTTTTTTGTTTTTTTATTATTTTTTTAAAATTTCATTCTTCAACATTGGGTTGATTGAGAATTAAGATTTGTAATTTGTTTTAATTTGTTTACTTCATATAGGATTATCATGGTTTTATGATCCAAGTAGTTTTGAAAGGTTAATTCGGGTTGGCCCGAATCAATCGAATATGTTTTCTTTTAAATATTATTTTAAAAAAGTATTGTCTTGAATTTTTATAAATCAAATTATGTTTTTATCGGTTGTCTTTGGATCTATTAAGTCGCATGTCACATTGGATCAACCTTCACATGGTTTTAAATTTTTTTATATTAGAAAAAAGTTAGCAATGTCTAGATATTTCTTTTATATGTTCAATAAAATTTGATCTGATTTGCAGCGTTGTGTGGGTCAACGATCTATTAAAAAAAATCTAAATCTACTAAGGGAATTAATGTTCACCAAGACTCATAACACTATTTATTATAATAGTGCAATGGCAAATTGGTCCTCAACCATAAAGCCTTTGAACTAGATATTGGGGACAATGTGATATTTTTACCATGATAAAATTATCTTTTTACAGATTATATGGGGTTAGATTAGTCATTTTATTTATTGCACATAAAAAATTACTAATTTTACCATGGAATAAACAATATAATGCCTATCACTGAAGGGCATTTTGGTTTTTTTATTTTTTTTTCAAAATAGTGTAATTACTTTGATGTCTTTAAAAATAAAATCAACATAACTCTCTCACAAGGGTTTTTTTTATGTTTTTATATCGGTTTTATTTTTAATTTGAAGATTACTCAGGGCATGATTATAATTGACTACATATTAAATATTATTAAAAAAAATATTGGTGCGTACTATACACTTGCTAGCTAGTGGATGGCCACAACGCCTTTCGGGCGATGTATGCGGGGTTGTTCGACCAACATTTTTTTATTTTGAATAATTTATAAAATTAAAAATATTTTTTAATTTAACCCGTTTCATTTTTTAATCTTTCAAATTTGGTCATCATTCTTTTTATTACTATTTATTTTGTTTGATATCATTTCTTAGATTTTTTTTAATTTCATCCTCCATGGTTTTTTTCTATCAAATTTGATCCCAAATCTTTATTTTTTTTTCATTGGCAAGTTTTTTAAATTGATATTTTTTTTCATAATTTCATCATTCAAAATTAAAGTGGTTGGGAATTAAGCTTTTTGATTGAACCCGAGTCCAGGATTTCACAGGTTGTGAGTTTTAGAGATTAAATCAAGTTTTTAAGGCTTCCTAAAGTTTATTTGTTTTTTTTCTTTTTTTTAAACTGTTGTTTTACTTTTTACCCTTCTTGATTAGAGTTTTGCTTTGTTATTTTTTTTAATGATTTGTCTTCCATGGGGTTGGTCCCAGATTCATGATTAGAGTCATCAATTTCATAAGTTAACATGAGCAGACTTTTGTGTTTTATTATCCATTTTTAAAATTAATTTATTTTAATTTTATCATTCAATATTTGATGTATTGAAAATTGATATTTGTGCTTTTCTTTTCCTTTCATGGTATTATGTTGTCCATGATTGTGAGGTTAGTTTATTAACCCTAGTCGACTTTGATTTTTTTTCATCACCTTTTCTTTTCATTTTGATTTTTAGGAAGTTATTATGTTCTCATTTGATTTATTAGGAATTGGTCTTTAGATTTTTTTTTCTACTTTCATTTCACGGGTTGCGAGTTTTAAAGATTAGACCGGGTTTAAGATGTTTGCTTGATTTTGCATGGTTTTTTTTTTCCCTTTTTCTTTAAGGTGATGTTTTTTTTTATCATTTTTTTAGTTTAGTTTTGTTATTTTTTATAATTTGTCTTATATGGGGTTGGTCTTATATTCATGACCATAATCACTAGTTTTAAAAGTTAACGCAAATTGATTGTTGTTATTTTTTAAATTTATTTAATTAAATTTTAGCCTTTATTTACTGGAAATTGTTCTTCGTGCTTATTTTACCCTTTCATTTCTATTGGGTTATCTTGATTTGTGTTTATGGTCGCAAGGTTAACACGTTAACCCGGGTTGATTATAATTTTTTTCATTGCTTTTTAATTTTTTTTGTTTTTATCATTTAATATTAGGTTATTTGATAATTAAGTTTCATGATTTTATTCAGTTTGCTTTCCAATGCGATTACACTGGCATCATGACTAGGTTAAAGATTTTGTATCTTGAACCGAGTATGCTCAAATCAAGTTTTTGTTTTACTTTTTCAATTATATATATATATATATATATATATATATTGTAACACTTCATCCCACTAGCAAGATATTGTTTACTTTGGCCTACGAGCCTCACAAATTTGTTCTTGGCAGCCACACATGGCTCCAAAACACGTCTTACTAGTCAAGGTGAGCATGCTCATATAAGGCCCTCCCCCAAGTCCTCACCCGTTGATGTGAGATATTACAATCCACCCTCTTTAAGGAGTCCGACGACCCCGTCGGCACCATCGGATAGCCAGTGAGCTGGGCTTGATACCAAATGTAACACCCCACCCCACTAGCAAGATATTACCCACTTTGGCTCACGGGCTACATAGATTTGTTCTTGGTAGCCACACGTGGCTCTAAAATGACTAATAAAGCCTTGGCTCTGGACGTCCGCTTTCAATGTGGAAAATCACAATCCCTTCACCTTAAGACGAGCCATCCTCGGCTCTGATACCAAATATAATAACCCGGCCCAACCTGTCGTGTATTGTTTGCTTTGGGCCTTGCCGCCCTCA
>Ga0325401_1003098_pt1 | contig 15091 bp, 17 predicted proteins | sample PopdelMetagenome_FD_205666 | JGI IMG/M metagenome (GOLD analysis project Ga0325401, IMG submission 205666) | Populus deltoides microbial communities from Bellville, Georgia, United States - Xylem-PdKOR-R2 | ecosystem: Host-associated > Plants > Phyllosphere > Stem > Wood/Secondary xylem | place...
GGCCAGTCCGGTGTCGGCGACATCTTCGGCTGGTTCACGCGCACCTGCGTCCCGCCGGCGTACGTCGAGGCCGCGGACGCGGCGGGGGAGTCGGTGCACGAGCACCTCACCCGCCTGGCCGCGCAGCAGGTCGTCGGCGAGCACGGACTGGTCGCGCTCGACTGGCACAGCGGCAACCGCTCGGTGCTGGTCGACCACGAGCTCTCGGGCCTCGTCGTGGGCCTGACGCTGGCCACGAGGCCCGAGGACGTCTACCGGGCGCTGCTCGAGGCGACGGCGTTCGGCACCCGCGTGATCGTCGAGACCTTCCGCGAGGCCGGGGTGCCGGTCGAGGAGTTCATCGTCGCGGGCGGTCTGGCCCAGAACGCCCTGCTCATGCAGGTCTACGCCGACGTGACCCGCCTGCCGCTGTCGATCATCGACTCCGAGCAGGGCCCGGCGCTCGGCTCGGCCATCCACGCCGCGGTGGCGGCCGGGGCCTACGCCGACGTGCCGACCGCCGCGAAGTCGATGGGCAAGGTGCGCAAGGGCATCTACCTGCCCGACGAGCAGCGCGCGCAGGCCTACGACCGGCTCTTCTCGGTCTACCTCGAGCTGCACGACCACCTCGGGCGCGACAGCGACGTCATGCGCCGCCTCAAGGCGATCCGCCGCGAGGTCCTCGCCTAGGCCCGGCTCCCGCCACCGACCCCACCCGCGCCACCCGTCCAGGAAGGACACCCCGCATGACCCACCAACCCGTCCCCGAGGCCGTCCCCGAGGTCTGGTTCCTGACCGGCAGCCAGTCGCTCTACGGCCCCGAGACGCTCGACCAGGTCGCCGACCAGTCCCGCGCCATCGCCGAGCGGCTGGCCGACTCCGCCGACCTGCCGGTGCGGATCGTCTGGAAGCCGGTGCTGCTCGACGCGGTCTCGATCCACCGCCAGCTGCTCGAGGCCAACAGCGCTCCCGAGTGCGTCGGCGTCATCGCGTGGATGCACACCTTCTCCCCGGCGAAGATGTGGATCGCCGGGCTCGACTCGCTGCAGAAGCCGCTGCTGCACCTGCACACGCAGGCCGGCATGGCGCTGCCGTGGTCGACCATCGACATGGACTTCATGAACCTCAACCAGGCCGCCCACGGCGACCGGGAGTTCGGCTACATCCAGTCCCGTCTCGGCGTCGCGCGCAAGACCGTCGCCGGGCACGTCGAGAACCCCACGGTCGTCGCCCGCATCGCCGGGTGGGCGAGGGCCGCGGTGGGCCGGGACGCGCTGCGCCGCACCCGGCTCGCACGCTTCGGTGACAACATGCGCGACGTCGCCGTCACCGAGGGCGACAAGGTCGAGGCGCAGCTGCGCTTCGGCGTCTCCGTCAACACCTACGGCGTCAACGACCTCGTCGCCGTCGTGGACGACACCACGCGGGTCACCGACGCCGACGTCGACAAGCTGTGCGTCGAGTACGCCGACACCTACGACGTGGCGCCCGAGCTGCTCCCGGGCGGCGAGCGCCACGACTCGCTGCGCTACGGCGCCCGCATCGAGCTCGGGATGCGCACGTTCCTCGAGGACGGCGGCTTCACGGCGTTCACGACCAACTTCGAGGACCTCGGGGGGCTGCGGCAGCTGCCCGGCCTCGCGGTCCAGCGCCTGATGGCCGACGGCTACGGCTTCGGCGGCGAGGGCGACTGGAAGACCTCGGTGCTGCTGCGCGGCATGAAGGTCATGGCCGCCGGGCTGCCCGGCGGGACGTCGTTCATGGAGGACTACACCTACCACCTCGTCCCGGGGCAGGAGAAGATCCTCGGCGCCCACATGCTCGAGGTCTGCCCGACCATCACGACCTCCCGGCCGAGCCTGGAGATCCACCCGCTGGGCATCGGCGGTCGCGAGGACCCGGTGCGCCTGCGGTTCACCGCCGACCCGGGCGAAGGGCTCGTCGCCGGTCTCTCCGACCTGGGCGACCGGTTCCGGCTCACCGTCAACGAGATCGACCTGGTCGAGCCGGACGAGGCGCTGCCGCAGCTGCCGGTGGCCTGCGCGGTCTGGGAGCCGCGTCCGTCGCTGTCGACCTCCGCCGAGTCGTGGCTGATGGCCGGCGCGCCGCACCACACGGTGCTCAGCACCGCGCTCACCAGCGAGGTGCTCGACGACTTCGCCGAGATGTCGCGCACCGAGCTGGTGCTCATCGACGCGGACTCGACGCCCCGGTCCGTGCAGCGCGAGCTGCGCTGGAGCGCGGCGTACCACCGCCTCGCCCAGGGCCTCTGAGGCCGGCAGCACCTCGCGGGGTCGCTCCCGTCAGTCGGGCAGCTCCGACGCCTCGGGCGCGACCTCGCGCCGGCCCTCGCCTGCCGGCGCCGTCATGGCACTCCAGGCGGTGTACTCGTCCTCCGACATGACCCTGATCACCGGGGCGCTCCCTTCCGTGGTCCGCGCGTTCTGCATGGCAACGTGTCCATGGCAACGCGTGACGGCGTCGGGTGCTGCCCGGACCGCCGAGATGGGTCCGAACGGAGGATCAGCGGACCAGACCGGCCGGGCCGGCCCGAGCCGGAGCGGTCAGCGAGCGGTCTGCGTCTGGGTCTGGGGTGCGCGGTCGGGGGTCGCGGAGGCGGTGGCCCAGGCAGCGCCTGTCACACCGAGGGCCAGCAGGGCGGCTGCGAGCGCGGTCGCGAGCGGCTGGCGGACGAACGAGACTGCAGGTGTCGGGCCTGCAGGGACGGAGGAGGCGGCGGCGGACATGCGGGGAGCATGCCCGGCCGGGGCCGTCCCCAACCGTCAGAACTCGTAGTCGAAGGCGCGCAGGTCGGGCTCGAACAGCTCCGCCACGCGCTGACGCGCCCGCGGGGTGTAGACGTCGCGGTAGTCGGGGCGGCCGGGGTCGATGTTGACCGACTGCAGCTCGACCCACGAGAGACCGAGGTGGTCGTAGATCGCGTGCAGGTCCGCCTCGAGGCTCTCCTGGCGGCCGATGAAGTCGGCCTTGCCGGCCGGCACGTCGAGGAAGCGGATCTGCGGCTTGCGCAGGCGCGGGTGCTCGTCGGGTGCGCCGAGCACGAAGGACTCGAAGTCGGGGTAGGTCTCGACGATCGAGGCCGCGAACCGGTTGCGCTGCAGGTGGTCGACGTAGCGCTCGACGCCCTGCGCGGCACCGTCGCGGAAGCGCTCCATCATCCGCCACCACGACAGCATCCGCGCCCACGGGTTGCGGACGAACCCGGCGGTCCAGTAGTCCGCCAGCCCGGGCTCGAGCTGCAGGAGCCGGTCGAGGGGAGCGTGCCGGTTGGCCGCCGGGATGCGGCGCACGTCTCCCAGGGCCGCCGTCAGGCCGTTGTCGATCGTGGACCCGCCGGTCTTCTGGACGTGCACGAAGAGGAACCGGTGCGAGTCGGAGATGAGCACCCCGAGAACCTACCGTCAGGCCAGGTCGGAGATCTTCTCGATCAGGGCCGTCGTCGAGATCGCCGGGGTGCGGGGGAGGTAGACGACCTCGCAGACGTCGCGGAACTCGTCGAAGCGGCCGGCCCAGTCGTCGCCCATGACGAGCACGTCGGCGGCGTACTGCTCGATGTAGTGGCGCTTCAGCTCGAGGCTCTCCTCGACGAAGACCTCGCTCACCGGCTTGAGCGCACCCACGATCGCGAGCCGCTCGGCCTCGCTGAAGACGGGCTGGCGGCCCTTCTTGCTCTGGTTGAGCGCGTCGGAGGAGACCCCGACGACCAGCCGGTCGCCGTACGTCGCCGCACGCTCGATGACCCGCAGGTGGCCGACGTGGAAGACGTCGAACGTGCCGAAGGTCAGGACGGTGCGAGCCATGGCGCGGAGTCTGTCACCGTGCGCGCGGGTTCGGGGCGCCGCCTACCCTTCCAGCGTGTCCGCGCGTGCGAGTGTCCCGGTGGTGGGCGGCGACCTGGTCGCCGACGAGGAGCGTCGCCGTGCGCTGCGCCGGATGCGAGGGGTCGCCACCGGCCTGCTGGTGCTGGCGGCGGTCGTCTACGTGCTCACCCTCGACCGCGGGGGAGCGCTCGGGTTCGTGAACGCCGCGGCCGAGGCGTCGATGGTCGGGGCGATCGCCGACTGGTTCGCGGTCACCGCGCTGTTCCGGCACCCGCTGGGGCTGCCCGTGCCGCACACCGCGCTGATCCCGCGCAAGAAGGACGAGCTCGGCCGTGGGCTGCAGGAGTTCGTGGGGGAGAACTTCCTGCAGGAGGCGATCATCCGCGAGCGCCTCCACGCGGCGCACGTGTCCCGTCGCCTCGGGGTCTGGCTCTCCGAGCCCGCGCACGCCCAGCGGGTGGTCGACGAGGCCGCCGACGTGGCGGCGATCGCGCTGACCAAGGTGCGCGACGACCACATCGAGTCACTGGTGCGCGACGCGCTGCGCCCGCGCTTCCACGAGGAGCCGATCTCGCCGCTGCTCGGCGGACTGCTCGCCGAGGCGCTGCGCGACGACCTGCACCACGGCCTGGTCGACCTGGCCCTCGACGAGGTGCACGGCTGGCTCGTCGACAACCCGGACACCGTGGCCGACGTGCTCGGCGAGCGGGCGCCCTGGTGGGCGCCCACCCGGGTCAACGAGGCCGTGATCACCCGCCTGCACACCGAGCTGGTGCGCTGGGTCGGCGAGATCCGCGACGACCCGCACCACCGCGCCCGGCAGGCGCTGGACTCGGTGCTCGCCCAGCTGGCCGACGACCTGCTGAACGACCCCGAGACCCAGGCCCGCGCCGAGCGGCTCAAGGACCGGCTGCTGGAGAACCCCGCCGTCATCAGCTCGGCGATCTCGCTGTGGGACGCCCTGCGCCGAGCCCTGACCGCGTCGCTCGCCGACCCCCAGGGTGCGGTGCGGCGCCGCCTCGCCACCGAGGTCGACGCCTTCGCCTCCCGGCTGTCTACCGACGAGGCCCTGCAGGCGCGTCTCGACGGCCACGCGGCCGACGCCGCGGTGTTCGTCGTGGAGCGCTACGGCGAGGACCTCACGGCCGTCATCACCCACACGATCGAGCAGTGGGACGGCCGGGAGGCCTCGGAGCGGATCGAGCTCCACGTCGGCCGCGACCTGCAGTTCATCCGCATCAACGGCACGGTCGTCGGCGGCCTGGTCGGCCTGCTCATCCACGCCGTCAGCGTCCTGATCAGCTGAGCCCCGGACCCGCAGGGGGCGGTCAGGTGATTTGGGGCCGCGACACGCCCGGGAGGACAATGGCGTGGTGAGTGACTACAACGACGTGCCGGTCGACGACGACGCGATCAAGCTCGGCCAGTTCCTCAAGCTCGCGAACCTCATCGAGTCCGGCGGCGAGGCCAAGCAGGTGCTCTCGGGCGGCATCGTCCGCGTCAACGGCGAGGTCGAGACCCGACGCGGTCGCCAGCTCGAGCGCGGCGACGTCGTCAGCGTGGCTGCGAAGTCGGCGCGCGTCGGTGGCGAGCGCGTCTGGGAGTGAGCGTCAGCTGACGCCCAGCAGGTCCACGACGAAGACCAGGGTCTCGCCCGGCTTGATGACGCCGCCGGCGCCGCGGTCGCCGTAGCCGAGGTGCGGCGGGATGACGAGCTGGCGACGGCCGCCGACCTTCATGCCCTGCACGCCGGTGTCCCAGCCGGAGATGACCTGGCCGACGCCGAGGCGGAAGCGCAGTGGCTCGCCGCGGTTGTAGGAGGCGTCGAACTCCTCCCCGGTCGAGTGGGCGACGCCGACGTAGTGCACCTCGACGGTCTGGCCGGCCGCGGCCTCGGGCCCGTCGCCCTCGCGCAGGTCGGTGACGACGAGGTCGGTGGGCGGGGTGGGGTCGACGAAGTCGATCTCGGGCTTGTCCATGGCTCGACCCTAGCCACCGCCCACCTGTGGCACGCGCCCGGCTCAGCGCCCGCCGGCCACCCGCAGCGTCGTGCCGGTGACGTAGGACGCCTCCTGGCCCATCAGCCAGGCCACCGCGTCGGCGACCTCCTCCGGCTCGCCCGCGCGGCGCATCGGCACCAGCGGGGCGATCCGGTCGACGCGGCCGGGCTCGCCCGCATCGGCGTGGATCGAGGTGCGGATGATCCCCGGGGCGACCCCGACGACCCGCACGCCCTGGTCGGCGACCTCCTCGGCCAGGCCCAGCGTGAGGGCGTCGACGCCGGCCTTGGCCGCGGCGTAGTGGACGTACTCCCCGGGTGAGCCTGTCGTCGCGGCGCCGCTGCTGACGTTGACCAGCACCCCGCCCTGTCCGTCGTACGCCGTGGAGAGGGCGCGCACCGCGGCCCGGGCCACCAGGATCGCGCTGGTGAGGTTGAGCTCGACGGTGCGGCGCACGACCTCGGCCGGGGTCTCGGCCAGCGGGCCCACGTGGAACGTCGCGCCGGCGCCGTTCACCACGCCGGTCAGCGGCCCGGCCGCGCGGAAGAGCCGGTCGACGCCGTCGTCGGCGAGCAGGTCGGCGCGCACGAGGGTGCACGCGGCCCCGGCGGACTCGACGGCCGCCCGGGTGAGCTCGGCTGCCGCGTCGTCGCGGGCGTAGCCGAGCACGAGGTCGTGGCCGTCGCGGGCCAGCCTGGTCGCCACCGCCGCTCCGATGCCGCGGGTGCCGCCGGTGACCAGGGTGCGGGGGCGGGTCATCGGGGGGTCACGTCTGGTGCACGTAGCTCTCGAGCTGCTCGCGCTCGTACTCCAGGTGGCTGATCTTGTGCTTGACCACGTCGCCGATCGAGACGACGCCGACCACCCGGCCGTCCTCGACGACGGGGACGTGCCGGATGCGACGGCGGGTCATGGTCTCCATGAGGTCGTCGAGCTCGTCGTCGGGGGAGCAGGTCTCGACGGCCTCGGTCATGATCGCCCGGACGGTGTTGTTGACGACCGTGCCGTCGCTGTGGAGGTGACGCACGACGTCGCGCTCGCTGACGATGCCGTCGAGGCTCTCGCCGTCCGCGCTCACCACGAGCGCGCCGACGTTGTGCTCGGCGAGCCGGGCGACGAGCTCGCGCACCCCGGCATCGGGGGAGATGCTCACGACCTCACCGGACGACCCCGACCCGGACGACCCCGACTTTGCCTGCAGCACCTCGGCGATCCGCATCCGCCGAACCTAACGACTCCCGCGCCGCCTGGCCAGGGTCCGGGCGGAGCGTCAGTCCTCGGGCGGGGTGCTGCGCGGGCGCAGCTCGGAGACCGACCCGGGCCCGGTGGAGCGCGGGCCGGCGTCGGGGTCGTCGTCGTCGACCGAGCCCAGGAACGACAGGACGGCGTCGTGCAGGTGGCCGTTGGTGGCGACGACGTTGCCGCCCCACGGGCCGTCGCGACCGTCGAGCGAGGTGAAGCTGCCGCCGGCCTCGCGCACGATGACGTCGAGCGCGGCCATGTCGTAGACCGCGAGCTCCGGCTCGGCGGCCACGTCGACGGCGCCCTCGGCGAGCAGCATGTAGGACCAGAAGTCGCCGTAGGCGCGCGTGCGCCAGCAGCGGCGCATCAGCGAGACGAAGTCGTCCATCATCCCGCGCTCCTCCCAGCCGTGCAGGGAGGCGTAGGACAGCGAGGCGTCCTCGAGGCGGCGCACGTCGGAGACGTGGCACGGCGTGGCCTTGAGCAGCGAGCGGCCGGTCCACGCGCCGTTGCCGGCCGAGGCCCACCAGCGGCGCTGCAGCATCGGGGCGGAGACAACGCCGAGCACCACCTCGTCGTCGACGGCCAGCGCGATGAGGGTCGCCCAGACCGGGACGCCGCGCACGAAGTTCTTGGTGCCGTCGATCGGGTCGACGATCCAGCGCCGCTGGCTGCGGCCGCTGGAGCCCTGCTCCTCGCCCGTGACGGCGTCGCGCGAGCGGACCCGGCCGAGCGTGCGCCGGATGGCCTCCTCGACGGTCTGGTCGGCGTCGGTGACGGGGGTGAGGTCGGGCTTCGACATCACGTGCAGGTCGAGGGCCTTGAACCGCGCCGTGGTCAGCGAGTCGGCGTCGTCGGCCAGCACGTGGGCCAGCCGCAGGTCGTCGGTCCAGTCAGCCACAGAGCACACCCTAGGGTGCGGTGAACCGAACCGGGCGGGCGTCCGTGTGTGAAGCCGTGGAGATCAACGGTCTGCCCCTGCACGCGCTGGTCGTGCACGCAGCGGTCGTGTTCGGACCCCTCTCGGCCCTGGCGGGCATCGCCTACGCCGTGCCCCGCTGGCGCGCGCGGATGCGCTGGCCCCTGGTCGCGAGCGTCACCATCGCTCTGGTGTCGATCTGGGTCGCCTACTTCTCCGGCGAGCAGCTCGAGGAGGCCAACACCTACGGCGGCCCGCTGGGCGAGCTGCTGGAGACCCACGAGGAGCGCGCCGGCATCCTGCGCATCTCGGTGACGGCGTTCGCGGTCGCGACGTACGTCGCCGCGTGGCTGCACAGCCGCCCCGGTCGTGCGGGCGCCGCGGCCGCGGGGCTCGTGGTCGGCCTCGGCGTGCTGACGCTGGTCTACACGGTGCTGACGGGCGACGCCGGCGCCAAGATCGCGTGGTACGGCGTCAACGGCTGACGCTTCGCACACGGGTGGCCAGACCGGGTCACCACACGGGCTCGGAGCGCGCGGCGAGGAGCCGACGGAACGACGCGACCCGGGCCGGGTCGGCGCGTCCGTCGGCGACCGCCTCGTCGAGCGCGCACTCGGGCTCCTCGCCGCCGTGGGTGCACCCACGGGGGCACTCGGCGGTGAGCTGCTCGAGGTCGGGGAAGAAGCCGATCAGCCGCGCGGGCTCGACGTGGGCGAGCCCGAAGGAGCGGATGCCCGGGGTGTCGACGATCCAGCCGGCCAGCGGTGCGGGCAGCGGCAGCAGGTAGGCCGACGTCGAGGTGTGCCGCCCCCGGCCGGTGACGGCGTTGACGACGCCGACCTCGCGCCCGGCGTCGGGCACGAGCGCGTTGACCAGCGTCGACTTGCCGACGCCGCTGGAACCCAGGAGCACGCTGACCCGGCCGTCAAGCCGCTCGCGCAGCGCGCCGAGGTCACCGCCGCGCTGCGTGACGACGTGCGGGACGTCGAGGGCGCGGTAGGTCTCGAGCAGCGGCCCGGGGTCGGCGAGGTCGGCCTTGGTCAGGCACAGCAGCGGCGCCAGCCCGGCGTCGTACGCCGCCACGAGGGCGCGGTCGATGAGGCGCGGCTGCGGGTCGGGGTCGGCGAGCGCGGTGACGACGACGAGCTGGTCGGCGTTGGCGACGATGACGCGCTCGACCGGGTCGTCGTCCTCTGCGGTGCGCCGCAGGGTGGTGCTGCGCGGCAGCACCTCGACGATGCGGGCCAGGGTGCCCTCGTCGCCGGAGACGTCGCCGTCGAGCCTGACCCGGTCGCCGACGACCACCCCGCGCCGGCCCAGGGGACGGGCCTTCATGGCGGTGACGGTCGTGCCCCCGGTCAGCAGCGTGAACCGGCCGCGGTCGACGGTGACGACCACGCCCTCGGGGGCGTCGTCGTAGGCGGGTCGCTCCTTGGTGCGGGGCCGGGTGCGCCGACGGGGGCGGTCGTAGTGCTCGACGTCCTGGTCGGAGTACCGCCCCGTCGGCATCAGAACAGCCCGGACCAGAAGCCGGCGAAGTCGGGGAAGGTCTTGGACGTCGTCGCGACGTCCTCCACCTCGATCCCGTCGACCGCTGCGCCGACGATGACGCCGGCGTGGGCCATGCGGTGGTCGGCGTAGGTGTGGAAGACCCCGCCGTGCAGGGCGGCAGGGGTGAGGGACAGCCCGTCGGGGTGCTCCACCACGTCGGCGCCCAGGGCGGAGAGCTCCGCGGCGAGCGCGGCGAGCCGGTCGGTCTCGTGGCCGCGGATGTGGGCGACGCCGCGCAGGTGCGACGGCGAGCCGGCCAGGGCGCACAGCGCCGCCACGGCCGGCGTCAGCTCGCCGTGGTCGTGCAGGTCGACGTCGATGCCGGTGAGCTGCTCGGGCCCGGTGACGGCGAGGCCCGCGTCGCCCAGCGTCACCGTGCAGCCGAGCTGCGTGAGGATGTCGCGCAGGGCGTCGCCGGCCTGGGTGGTGCTGGCCGGCCAGTCGCGCACCGTCACCGTGCCACCGCTGACCGCAGCGAGCGCGAGGAACGGTGCGGCGTTGGACAGGTCGGGCTCGATGACGCGGTCGACCGGCGCGACCGGACCCGGGGCGACCGTCCACCGGTCCGCCCCGGAGTCGTCGACCTGCACGCCGTGGTCGCGCAGCACGGCGACCGTCATGTCGATGTGGGGGAGCGACGGCACCGGCTTCCCCTCGTGGACGACGTCGACGCCGTGGTCGTAGCGCGCCCCGGCCAGCAGCAGCGCCGAGACGAACTGCGACGAGGCGGACGCGTCGATGACGACCCTGCCCCCGGTCACCGAGCCGGTGCCGTGCACCGCGAACGGCAGGGAGCCGCGTCCGTCGTCGTCGACCCGCACGCCGAGCCCGTGCAGCGCAGTGAGCACCTCGCCGATGGGCCGGGTGCGCATGTGCGGGTCGCCGTCGAAGGCGACCGTACCCGTCGAGAGCCCCGCCACCGGCGGCACGAAGCGCATCACCGTGCCGGCCAGGCCGCAGTCGACATCGGCGGAGCGGTCGAAGGCACCCGGGGTGACCGCCCAGTCGTCACCGCTCGTGTCGACGTGGGAGCCCAGCGCCGTCAGGGCGCCGGCCATCAGCGTCGTGTCGCGGGAGCGCAGCGCTCGGCGCACGACGGAGGGCCCCTCGGCCACCGCCGCGAGCACCAGCGCCCGGTTGGTCAGCGACTTGCTCCCGGGCAGGGTCACGGTGGCCTCGACCGGCCCGGTGGCCCGCGGGGCCGGCCAGAGGTCGGGCGTGGTCGACGTGCTCACGGTGGCGTGCGGGCGGATCAGGTGGCGCGGGCCTTGGCGAGGCGGGCCTCGCGCTTGGCGGCGCTCGCGAGGTGCTTGGCCTCGCGGCGAGCGTCGCGGGCGAGGTGCTTGGCCTCGCGGCGGGTGTCCTTGGCGGCGCGGCGCGCGCGCCAGGCGACGCCCGGCTTGCCCTCGGTGTCGCCGGCGGCGATGAGCAGGCCGCCGAGCATCGAGGAGTTCTTGGCGAACTGCAGCAGGTGGGCGCCGCGCTCGCTCGGGTCGCTGGCCGCCCAGAACGGGTGGCCGGCCACCGTCGTCGGGACCAGCGACGCGGCCAGCACCAGCGACGAGATGCGCGGGGCGCGACCGGTGGCCAGGGCCAGGCCGGCGGCGATCTGCACACCGGCGTTGAGGCGCACCAGCGCGATCGGGTCCTCGGGCAGCGGGATCCCGGCCCTCTTGGCCGCCGGGACGACCCGGTCGGCGACCGGCGCCGCCTTCTCGGCGTGCTGGGGAGCGCTGCGGAGGGCGTTGACGCCCCCGGCGACGAATCCGGCGGCGAGCAGGGGGCGCGCGATCAGTCTGCTGAGGGGCATGCCCCAGTCATACACGACCGCCGAGCGTCACGCTCGTGGTGTTGTCGGCTGTGGACGTGTCGTGCAGGCCCCCACCCGGGACCACCGTGATCCGGACGGTCGGGGCCGGGCGCGGGGCGCTGCCCGTGAGGGTCGTCGAGAGGGTTCCCGTCACGCCGTCCAGCAGCTGCGGGGCGAGGGGTGCGCCGACCAGCGTCACCGTGCGCGAGCCCGTGACCTCGCAGGTGGCGGTGCCGAGGCCGAGCAGCTGGCAGCCGGGTCCGAGCTGCACCGAGGCGAGCGGTGCGTCGCCCTCGACGGTGACGGTCGCGCGCTGGTCGTCGGCGAGCCGGTCCACCCCGATCGTCAGCACCGACGCCGGGCCGATGCCGCTCACCGCGGCCCGTACGGCGACGTCGACCGCGCTCGGGTCCCGCGCGAGGACCGGCTGCTGGCTCGGCTGCTGGGTCGGCTGCTGGGTCGGCTGCTGCTGGGTCGGCTGGTCGGACTGGGACTGGGTCGGGTCCTGCGTCGGCTGCTGGGTCGGGCTGTGGGTCGGGTCCTGGGTCGGGTCCTGGGTCGGGCTGTGGGTGGGCTGCTGGGTGGGCTGGGACGACGGGTCCTCGGTGGGCGCTGCCGCCGCCGGCTCCTCGGTGGACGCGCTGCTGCTCGGCGCGGTCCCGGCCGGCACGTCGGGGGTGGCGGCGGTGGTGGCGGGCTCCACTTCCGTCGCGCTGTCCAGCACCGGCGTGAGCACCGGGCCGCTCGCCGGGGGCGTCACGACCCGGGCCTCGGCGACCGGGGCCTCGCGTCCGGGGCCGGCGCCGTCGAGCGCTCCCGCGCCGAGGGTGAGGGCGATGCCGAGGACGGCTGCGACGACCCCGCCACCGACCACGCGGCGCACGGCGCGGGCCAGGTCGCCGGGCTCTTGAGCGGTCGGCGCCGGGGAGTCGAGGTGGGCCGCGGCTCCCGCGCCGAGGAAGACCCGGGCCAGCAGCTCGCCGGGGACCGTCCGCACCTCGACCAGGTCGAGGGCCAGCGCCGCGCAGGGGCGGCAGACGCTGAGGTGCGCCCCGACGCGGCTCGCGGTGGTGGCGTCGAGCTCGGCCCGCGCGTACGCCGGCAGCTGGGTGCGCGCGACGAGGCACCGGGCCCGCTGGGTGGTGCCCTCGTGCGCGGTGACCAGCGCGGCCGGCAGGGCGGCGTGCGCCTCGCGCAGCAGAGCAGGGGAGGCGACCGGTCGGTGCTCCACCTCGACGTGCCAGAGCTCCCACTGGGCGTCGCTCGGCAGGCTCGCGACCGCACGGACGACGGGGGAGGGTCGGGCGCCGGGCGTCGCGGCCCGGCGGACGGCGGCGAGCAGGTGCAGGCCGACCACGCCCTGCTCGACCTCGCCGGACTCGACGGCGGGCCACAGGTCGGCGGCGGCCAGGGCGACCAGCCCGTCCACCTCGGCCTCGGAGGGGGTGGGCCCCTCGGGACGGTGGTGCTCCAGGAGGGCGCGGGCCAGGCGGCGGGTGGGACCGGCGTGCGCCTCGCAGACCCGCGCGAAGGCGTCCACGCGCTGGTCCAGGTGCGGGTCGAGGTGCGGGTCGAGCTCGGAGTCGGCCGGGGAGACCGGGTCGGGGGTCCGGACGGTGACGGGGATCACTCCACGTCAACGACGTCAAGGTGAACAGGACACGCGGCGGGCGTGGCGGTCTGGTCCAGCACGCTCCTACAGTGGCGACGTGTGCGGTCGCTACGCCTCCAGTCGCAGCCCTGAGGACCTCGTCGAGGAGTTCGACGTCCTCGAGAGCCACGTCTCGCAGGCGCTCGAGCCCGACTACAACGTCGCGCCGACCAAGGAGGTCTACGCCGTCGTCGACCGACCGCCGTCGAAGGAGTCGCCCGAGCCGCCGCAGCGGCAGCTGCGCGTGCTGCGCTGGGGGCTGGTCCCGTCCTGGGCCAACGACCCCGCCATCGGGAGCCGGATGATCAACGCCCGGATGGAGACGGTGGCCGAGAAGCCGGCCTTCCGGCGGGCGCTCGCGGCCCGTCGCTGCCTGCTGCCCGCCGACGGCTACTACGAGTGGTACGAGACCGACGAGAGGACGAAGGCGGGCAAGGCGAAGAAGCAGCCCTACTTCATCCGCCCGCAGGACGGCGGCACGCTGGCCATGGCGGGGCTCTACGAGATCTGGCGCGACCCGAGCAAGGCCGACGACGCCGAGGACCGGTTCCGCTGGACCTGCACCGTGATCACCACGGACGCGCCCGACGACCTCGGGCGCATCCACGACCGGATGCCGCTGATGGTCGAGCCCGACCGCTGGGGTCCCTGGCTCGACCCGCGCTCCGACGCCGACACCGTCCTCGGGCTGCTCACGCCCGCCGCGCCCGGGCGGCTCGAGGCCTACCCGGTCACGACCGCGGTCAACGCCGTGCGCAACAACGGCCCCGAGCTGCTCGAGCCGCTGCCGCTCTCGTGAGCGAGCGCCTCCTCGCGACGGCGTACGGCGAGGCGCGGCTGGTCCTGCACCCCGCAGCCGCCCCGACGACGACGCTGCTGCTCAGCCACGGGGCGGGCGGCGGCATCGAGGCCCTCGACCTGCAGGCACTCGCGACGGCGCTGCCGCAGCACGGGGTCACCGTCGCTCTGCTCGAGCAGCCGTGGCGCCGAGCCGGGCGCAGGATCGCGACCGCGCCGGCCACCCTCGACGTCGCCCTCACGGCGGCCGCCGAGGCGCTGGACGACGCCCCCGGGCACCGCGGGCAGCTCGTCGTGGGCGGGCGGTCGGCCGGAGCGCGGTCGGCGGCCCGCTGCGCCGTCGCCCTCGGCGCGACCGGCTGCCTCGCGCTGTCGTTCCCGCTGCACCCGCCGGGGCGCCCCGAGCGCAGCCGGCTCCCCGAGCTCGCGGGAGCCGGCGTGCCGACGCTGGTGGTGCAGGGCGAGCGCGACGCGATGGGCCGCCCCGAGGAGTTCCCCACCGACGCCCTGGCGCACGTGGACCTCGCGGTCGTGCCCGCCGCCGACCACGGGCTGCGGACCGCCCGGTCCTCGGGCGTCACCTCCGACGACGTCGCCGCGGTGGTGGTCGAGGCGACGCTCGCGTGGCTCGCGCGAGACGGGGGAATGACGCGGTGACACCTGGCGTTCACCCTGCGTGATCGCGCTGATGGAGCCTCCCGCCACACGCGTAGGCTGGGGGGCGATGACCCACTCCACTCCCGACGACCTGTCGGCCCTCGAGGAGTCCCTCGAGCAGCCGGAGCAGCCGGTCGACGTCGCCACCGAGAGCGAGGAGGACCGCGCCGCCCGCTTCGAGCGTGACGCGCTGCCCTTCCTCGACCAGCTCTACTCCGCCGCCATGCGGATGACCCGCAACCCGGCGGACGCCGAGGACCTGGTCCAGGAGACGTTCGCGAAGGCGTTCTCGTCGTTCCACCAGTTCCGGCCGGGCACCAACCTGAAGGCCTGGCTCTACCGGATCCTGACCAACACCTTCATCAACAACTACCGCAAGAAGCAGCGTCAGCCGCAGCAGTCGATGTCCGAGGACGTCGAGGACTGGCAGCTCGCGCGGGCCGAGTCGCACTCCTCCTCCGGGCTGAAGTCCGCCGAGGCCGAGGCGCTCGAGCACCTGCCCGACTCGGAGGTGAAGGACGCGCTCCAGCGCCTGCCCGAGGAGTTCCGGATGGCGGTCTACCTCGCCGACGTCGAGGGGTTCGCCTACAAGGAGATCGCCGAGATCATGGAGACCCCGATCGGCACCGTGATGTCACGGCT
>Ga0325401_1003101_pt1 | contig 15081 bp, 10 predicted proteins | sample PopdelMetagenome_FD_205666 | JGI IMG/M metagenome (GOLD analysis project Ga0325401, IMG submission 205666) | Populus deltoides microbial communities from Bellville, Georgia, United States - Xylem-PdKOR-R2 | ecosystem: Host-associated > Plants > Phyllosphere > Stem > Wood/Secondary xylem | place...
AACGCGGCCGCTGGCGGCGCTATCTGATACTCGAGGTTCTTCATGTCGTCAGCCGATTGTGCTTATCGGGTAGGTTGAGTACTCACAGCAATTTACGCTACCGATTCAATACTGCGTTTCCAGCATCTAGCAAGGTGGCTTACTGAAAGCCTCTACTCAAACGGCCTCTGTAAAGTAGCGCACCAACCTAGCTCAACACTTGTAACCTACACCATTACCCGTAGGTACAAAGTAGTATTACCGAATTGTTACCTTTCCCCTCTCCCATGCCAACTGCTTTGCACACCCTGCCGGCGCAGAACGCAAAAAGCAAGAACGTCAACGTTATCATTGAGACGCCGAAAGGTTGCCGCAATAAATTCGCTTATGACGTTGAAACGGAGCTTTTCAAGCTAAAAGGGGTGCTACCCGAAGGCTCTAGCTTTCCCTACGACTTCGGCTTTATTCCTTCTACCCAAGCCGAAGACGGCGACCCGCTCGACGTACTGGTGCTCATGGACGCGCCGGCTTTCACGGGTTGCTTGTTGGAGGTGCGTCTGATTGGTGCCCTCGAAGCTGAGCAAACTGAGAGTGACGATCATACCGAACGCAACGATCGGCTGCTGGCGGTGTCGGCCGTATCGCGGGAGCATCAGCACATTCAGGATGTGAAAGACCTAGCTCCGCAGCTGCTCCACGAGATTGAGCACTTCTTTCATTCCTACAACGAGGCGAAAGGCGGCGAGTTTAAAACCTTACGGCGTTCGGGTGCAGCACGGGCGGCCAAACTGGTAGCAAACGGACAAAAGCTCGCCGCTCGGCAACCTTCCACCCCCTCAACCTGATCGGCTATGAGCTTTGTTTGGTTTAGCGACTTACTAGAACTGCATGCCGACCCGCACACCATCTCAACGGCGGCCATGTGCGTGCGCGCAGTCATCGTGTTCTTCGTCGCCCTGGGTTTGCTCCGCGTGGTGGGCACCCGCGCCTTTGGCAGCAACACCCCCTTCGATGTGGTGCTGAAGATTATCCTAGGTGCAGTGCTCAGCCGCGCCGTGGTGGCTGCCTCACCCTTTTTTGCCACGCTCGCCACTGGTGCTGTGTTCGTGAGCTTGCACCGCTTGCTCGCCATCGCAGCTTACCACAGCGACTTCATCGGCCGGATTATTAAAGGAGAACCCAAGATCCTAGCCCAGGGGGGTCAGTTGTTTCCTGATCAGCTACGCCGAACCAACATTTCGGAGAAAGACTTGCACGAAGGTCTGCGCGACGCGGCTAATATTGATTCACTTGCTGAGGCTGATGTGGTGCGCCTAGAACGGAATGGTAAGATCACCGTGATTAAACAGCAAGCGTCAAGTGTGCCACCATCCCAAAGTCAATCTACTTCCCCCCGCGAGGCAGACCCGGCTGACCGGCCCGTGGCGCGGCGACCAATAGCTTCTCTTTGAGCAGCCGCTGGATGGGCGAATGCTGGACCCGCCAGGTTTTCATGGCCTGGGTGGCCGCCGCCAACACCTTTTTATCGGCGTCGAAAGACCAATCCAACGACTTGTAGGTGGTGGTCACGTCGCTGGCGTTGTTATAGAACACCAACGCTTTCACGGCCGGATACTTCACGGGCACATCCGTCAGGGCTTGCCGGAACCACCCGGCCCGGTCACCGCCTACGCGCAGTGAGCCAAATTCGGTAATAATAATTGGCTTGCCATACTGCGAAAATTCGGCGTAGCTACTACCAAAAATTTCGTCAAACGAATACCATTTGCTCCACGGAGCCACGGCGCCGTAGTTGAGCGTGGTCACGCCAATCCAGTCGACGTAGTCGTGGCCGGGATAGAACTCGCGGTAGTTATGGTAAGCAGGGTGCGGCGACCAGATCCAGACGGCGTTGGTGGCACCTAGCTTTTGGAAGCGGCTTACCACGTGGCGCCACGCAGCAATATAGTCGGCGGGGTCATTGTTCTGCGGGCCCCACGGGTAACGGTAAGGGTCGTTCATTTCGTGACCGAAGCGCAGGTAGAAGGGCGCCCCAAACTGCTTGGCGGCTCCGGCCCACTTGTCGATATAGGCATCGTAACGACCGGTGGCAATGGCTTTTAGCCCGCCTTCGTTCACGCGGTTAGCGGGTTGCTTAGTGGTAAATTCCTTCCGGTCGAAATCATCGAGCCAAGGCTCCCAGGTAATCATCGGGATGGAACCTAGGTCTTGAATGGCCTGCGCCCGCAGCATCGGAAATCCTTGGTCTTTTTTGCTGCCCCAGGCCGTGTAGAGCTGCATAATGGGCAGCTTCACTTGTAATGATTCTTCCAGCGCCACAATATGCTCGTACGACTGGGCGGTGTTGTTATCGTAAGCGCCTACCAGTATGGTATCAGGAGCATTGAGCAGAGCTTTGTGCGTGCGGTACTGGTTGAACCAGCGCAACGACGCCGCCCGACTATTGCGCTGGTCGCCGCCAACTAGTTGTTTTTCAAACCTAGCTACGTCGCTCGTCACGGTGGCGGCGAGGTCTTCTAGCGGGCCTTTGCTTCGCTCGCCGGCAAACAGCAGCAGTGACGATAATAGCACGCCAACCACGATAACTAACAGCACGGCGGAGGTTCGGTAAACCAGAACTTTCATGGCAAACAACGAGGGAAATTGAGGTAGGACAGAACACGGCGCCACGCAAGTGGCGTACTAAGCGGCAAGCGGTTGGTTACTGGCAGGGTGTCCCGCCGTGGGCAAAGGCACAGCCGCCCACGGCTCTTTGGGCGTTAGTTTGCTCGATTGATAGGCTGCGAACAAACCCCCGGAAGTCATCAGGAAGGCGATGCCCGCAAATGCCATCATTCCCCACACATCGGCGCTGCTCAGGGCGAGGCGCGCTTCGGGCGTGTAGTAGGTCCGATCTACCACTACGTAGAGCAGCGTGCTGATGAATAGGAATTGGTGCGCCAGCAATGGCCACGCAAACCACGTGAAGTGCCCATCGGCTAACTTAGCGGTGGGGATATACGGAATCTTGCCGTTCCAGAGCGACAAAACAAAGCCAAGAAAGAACACCGGCCAGCACGCAAACTTCAGGAACATGCCGCGCCAGTGCAGTCCCCGCTCCTCTTCCGGGTGACACAGCCAACGCTGCACGTAGAGGTAAATGAGCACGCCAAACACGCCGACTGGTAGCCAGTTCAGCACAAACTCCACGAAGTCCATGTTGGCTGGCTGCAATCCGCCCCAGAAGAACAGGTAGGGAATGAGCAGAAACAGCAGCATGGTGGCGCCCGACACATAGTAAGTGCCCACCGTCAGGTACGAAAGGCGCTGCCAGAAGCTGAGGCGCCCCCACAGCCGCGGTACTTCGGCAAATAGCACCTCGTGTACGCCGCGGGCCCACTTGAGCTGCTGCTTACAGAAAGAACCTAGGTCTTCGGGCACCAGGCCGCGGCTCACCACCACCGGGTTATACACCGATTTCCAGCCCGCCGCATGAATGCGAATGGCCGTGACCAAGTCTTCGGCTAGGCCAGTCCCGTGGCCACCGATGCTTTCCAGCGCCTTTCGCCGAAACGTACAATTGGCTCCGATGGCCACGGCACAGTTCAGGCCGTTCATGCCCATTTGGGTTGGGCCGTAAAAGCCGTAGGTCTGCTCGGCGGCGCCGCGGGCTGTGAACGAGCGGTATTGATTGTAGTAGGCCTGCGACACTTGCACGAAGCCCACTTGCTCATCGTCGAAGAAGCCAAGCACTTCGTCCAAGAAGTTTGGAAACGGAATGTGATCGGGGTCGAGCACCAAGATGAATTCCTCATCGGTGCGCTGCAAGGCGGCGTTAATCTTGCCAGCCTTGGCCCCAGGCAGCCCTACCAGCTCCAGCCACACGGCCCCATGCTGCTCGGCCACCTCCCGAAACCTAGGGTCACGGGTGTCGTCGAGCAGATAGGTGGTGTGCGGGTAGTTGATGCGGGCACAGGCCGCTAGCGTTTTTTCAAACATGCTCAGCGGCTCCCCCGGCGAGCTAGTGGTGAAAATGGCTACGCTCTTGTGCGCGGGTGCGGGCTTAGGCGCGGGTTTGCTAATGCGCAGGTACGAAATCCACAGCACCACCATCCGGATAATGCCCCACCAGAAAATGAACGTAAGCACCAAAAACAGCGGCAATGAAGCCACGTGCTCAGCCCGAAACCACCAATCGGCTAGGTGGAGAATGCTGGCACAGCCGGCTACTACCAACACTGCCAAACCTAGCTTATGCACCGTCTGCGGGGAAGCGGCGGCCCGGAACTGCCACAGCGGATCAGCGTTATTTGCCTTGTTGCGCCACATGGTAGCTGAGTTGCAGGCCCACCTGCTGACTAGTGAAAAAGAAAAGTTTGCGGTACGCGTAATCGGCGGTGACTGAAACCGACGGTGAGGCTTTCCACTGGCAAGCTAGCTGCACATCGATGGGATGATAGGAAGTGCGCGCAAAGCCCTGATCCACGAATAGCTCATTGGTCGCCGACTTATTCAGGAACAAGTAGGGGTTGGCGGCCTTGGCCCACACGCCTACGCTCGCCTGTCCCGAAAACGTTACCTTCCAGGGCGGCGTGATTTTAAAAGACCCGAGCAACGAATTGACTACTTGGTGCTTCGGTGAAAAGTACGGCGCATAATAGCCTTCTACTGGCGCGTTGGTCGCTACTAGCTCGTCCAGCGTTTTGGTCGGCACGTAGGTGCTGCGGTCAGTGGTGGCGTAGCTTAGGGCGTAGCCGCCTTGCAGCGTGGCGAGCTTGCTGGTGAGCAGCGGCGCGAGCAGCCAAGCATAGGCGGTTTGCACCGTGTTGTTGTCGGCAAACGTCTGCCGCTCGTAGGTGGCTTTGCCCAGCCATTTATCGGACTTATTTAGCCGAATGGCCACCCCGGTCACGTTGTGCATAACGGGCGTTAGGCGGCGCAAGCTGGCGAGGGTGCGTTGGTAAGGGCGGTGCTCAGCAGTTAGGTCTAGGTACAAGGAAGACGCTACCTTCTGGGTGAGCAACACGCTGCCCGTGGCGCGCCAGCTGCCGCTACTCACCTGCGAGCGGAACAATCCACCTTGCAGGTTGAGCGTCAGCCCGGTTCGGTTGAGGCGCATGGTGTTGCCCGCTTGTAGCCACACCGAGTTGCGCGTCAGTTCGGGCAGGCTGAAATGGGTAAGTTGCACGCGTACGGTGGGTGCCAACAGCCACGAGCGGTACCAAGTGCTTTCCACTTCGTCGCTCAGGGCCTTGAGCGGCTGGTCGTCGGTGGTGTAGCGGCTCGCCAGCCGAAGGTAGGGCGCCTGGGTTTGGCGCAACTCAGTGAGCAAGGCAGTAGCATCGGCGTTGCCGGGATAGTGCTTGAGCATGAACTCGGCGCGGTTTGCGGCTGTAGCTAGGTGGCCTTCCTGGTAGGCAATACGCGCCACTAGCAGGTTAGCTTCGGGCTGGAGACTATCCTGCGCTAAGCATTTTTCCAGTACCGCTTGCGCGGGCTTGTGCTTATCTAGCTCGTAGAGAAACCGCCCATAATCGAGCTTCAGCACGGCAAGGTCGGGGAAGGCTCCGATGGCTCGACGGTGGGTTTCGTCGGCGCGGGTGTAAGCCTTGTTCCAGTACAAAACTTGAGCGTGCAAGCGCAAGCCGTTCACGTCGAGGCGATGAACATTGTAGTGGGTCAGGAGTTCATCGGCCGCGGCGAAGTCCTTGGCGTACACTTTGGCGCGCGCATATTCCACAGTATCAACCGGGGATACAGTCTGCGCCTTAAGCGTTTGGGTCAGGAAGAAAGCGAGGAAAAGGGTAATTATTTTCATCAAAGCCCAAGGCTCTTGCGCGTAGAAAAGACTTGCATTCGCAGCTGCGGACAACCGGATTATCTAAAAAAGACCATAAAGATAACGGGCTTTATAGCACTATAAAAATTCTATGTCTAAATAGGATGATTTATCATAAAAGGGACAATAGGCTAAGCACAATACAAGGGTACACCATTAATACACGAGCAGAAAACCAATCAATCATTGCCAACTTTCATCCGACAACTTCAGGTTTTTCGTCGCTAGAATCATCGGGGACTCAGCTCAGAGCTGTAGCTAAGTACCTCTTGGTAGCCTTGCTGAAAGTTGAGTTTGGCTACCACTTCCCAAAAACAAGGGCGCCGCTCAGCTGAGCGGCGCCCTTGTTTTTTTAAGGAATAAGCAGAAAGGTTACTGCTTCACCGGCTGAGTAGCAACGGCAATCTTGGAGTCGGCGGTGCCGTAATACAGGAACCAGTTGCCGTTGTACCGAGCTAGCCCTTCCAGAAAAACCACTTGGTTTACCTGCCCGGTGGTTTCGTAGTCTTTTTCGGGGCGCATAAAGTAGTTATCAGTACGCCGCACCAATTTGGTCGGGTCGTTTTTGTCGAAGAGGGCTTGCGCGGCGGTGTAGGTACCCTCGGGCAACGACTTGTCGCCGATGGCGGGCACATTACGACTGTTGTAAATCAGCAAGATGCCTTGGTCGGTAAGCATAGCGGGCGGACCGGATTCTACTAGGTCACTGTCGAACTTACCTTCGCGAGTAGGCAGTACGATCTTCAGGTTAGGTAAGGTAAGGGCCTGGGCGCGCAGAGGCACGGGCGGCTTTTCGCCGGCAGCCATTTCTACCGGCGTCCAGTGAATAAGGTCGTCGGAGGTAGCTAGCCAAATCTGAGCATCGCCCCAGTACATCCAGTATTTATCCTTGATTTTGGCGGCCACAATGCGCCCGTCCGGTTCGTAGCGCGACACAATGGAGCCCGATTTGCTCCACTTATCCACGTACTTACCGCCAGCGGCCTGGCTGAATACGCTGCCGTACTTGGTCCAGTGCAGCAGGTCCTTCGATGAGGCTACGTGCAGGCGAGCTAGGGTGCCGTCGTAGGCGGTGTAGGTCATGTAGTAGGTGTGGTCGTTGCTTTCCACCACCCTAGGGTCTTCGATGCCACCGGGCCACTCGTATTTCTTTTGGGCATCATTATCAGGGTAAAGCACTGGCTCCTTCATGCGCGTGAAGTGCAGGCCATCGGTGCTGGTAGCCAAGCCGATGCGCGAGGCCTTGCCCACGGCGCCCACCACCTTATTCTCGGCCCGGTAGAGCATGCAAATCTTGCCATCCTTTACCACTACGGCCGGATTAAACACATCCTTTTCTTCCCAGAGCACCGGTTGCTTCAGAATAGGGTCCGTAAATCGGCCGACCGTACTTGGCCCCATAATCGGATTGACGCTGTCTACTTTGGCAAAATCGGTCATCTGCCAGTCGGTAGCGGCAACGGGTTTGGCGGTGTTCTGTTGCGTTTGGTCGGGGCCATTGCAGCTTAGCAGGCTGGCGAACGTCAGGGTAAGTACGCCTCCAATCAGGCGGCTTTGGGCGGAAGTTGTCATGTGGTTTCTTGGGTGATATATGCTTTCACCCACCCCCGGCCCCTGCCCTCTGGAAGAGGGTACCAGTCGCGAGACCTAGCTTTACTAGAACGCACCCCTCTCCCGGAGGGGAGGGGCCGGGGGTGGGGTCTCAATTACAGGGACTTTTCGATGGTGTAGATGGACGTCACTTCCGCGTCGGTGAGGGCGCGGTTGTAGATGCGAATGTCGTCGAGCTGTCCTTTGAAGAAGGCGGGGCTGTAGTAGGTGAAATAGTCGGCTGGCTGGCCGGCCGTGGGGACGCGGTTGTACACATCTTTGGGCAGTTGCTGTCCAATAGCTAGGTTCACTGGCTCCGGCGCCGTTTTGAGGGCACCTTGGGTGTTGGTCCAGGTTTTTGCCAGCGTGCCGTTGATATAGAATTTCAGTGTACCGTCGACGTACGAGGTTACCACGTGCGTCCAGGTATTGACGGGCACAATGCCGGCTTCCGAGTCGCGGTCGAAGATGGTGGCCGTGGTGGAGGCCGTGAAGAAAGGTTTGCCCGCTCCTTGCAGCTGGAGTTTAAAGCCGTTCCAGCGGTTCATCGACACCATATAGTTGTTATCGTTGGCGTCGAAGCGCTTGCACCACAAGCTAATGGTTAGAGCCTGGGGGTTGAGAGCGGCTTTGTAAGGGACTTCAATGTAAGCGCCATTGTTGAACTCATACGCCTGATTGGCCCGGCCAAAACGGTCGGCTACAAGTTGCGGCACTACCCCGCCGTCGCCGGGCGCCGTGCCGGGGCCGGTGGGCCCTGATTTTAACGTGCCATTGTTGCCGTTGGTGGTAGCATCGTTGGCGTTAGCCTCAAACTTCCACTGAGCCATCAAGTTCGCAACGGACACTTCCTGAATCAGGCCACTTCGGAACGCGGCCACAGCACGACGCAGGTTGGCGGTGGCGTTGTCGACTTCCCGCTGCGAATACCGTGCTTCGGTTTTCGTGGTGGAGGCTAGGTCCAGTGCTGTTTTCAAGGTAGCCTTCGAGCCGACGGTGTAGTTGCCGGGCTTGTTGCCTTCCGTCGCCGCGTTGTAGCCCACCGTTACAGAGTCGATAAGTGACGTTAATTGGGCCTTATCAGCGTTGAACTGGGTCGGCTCATCGTCATCATCGGCGCAAGACGACAGCGCGGCCGCCAAGCCAAGGATCAGGCAAGGCAGACTGAGTAAATAAGCTAGATGCCTTTTCATGTGTAGAAGTACAAAAGGATAAGGATGAAAAGCAGGTGGCGAGCTAGGTTAGCGACCTAGCTTCTTGTTGGTATCCCGCTCGCTCTGCGGAATCGGGTAAAATTGATTGCGCGTGTAGTTGAAGTTAGGCCGGTCGCCCAGCGCCTGCCGGGCGTAGGTTTCCCCGTAGCGGATCAGGTCGAAGAACCGGTGAAACTCCAAGGCTAGCTCCGAGCGCCGCTCCCGCCGGATCAGGTCACGCAACTGGCTTTGGTCGGTCACGGTGATGTCGGGGAGCAGCCCCGCGGGCACGGTGCCAGTGCCGGGCAAAGAGGTATCGTAGAGGTAGCTTTCGCGGGCCCGTTTGCGCACTTGGTTGAGGGCGGCCAGCGCGGCCGTGCCGTTGCCGGCTTCGTTGAAAGCTTCAGCCTGCATCAGGAGCACATCGGCGTAGCGCAGGGCTTGGTAGTTCAGGCTCCCGTCGCCTTTGATGTTAGTTGGAATTTCGGTGAGAGGCTGCAAATGCTTTTTCGACACGTAGCCCGTTGAGCTCCAAGCCGGATCAAAGGGCACGCCGAAAAACGACTGCCCATCCCGCCCCACCGTGTAGTCGAGGCGCGGATCGACAACGCCAGCAGCGGTGCGCTCAAAGTTGTCGACTAAGCTCTTTGTGGGCAGGAAAAAGCCGTAGCCGTTTTGCGGGCGTGGAGCAAACCACTGGTTGAGGTTGTTTCCTTGCCCGGGACTCAGGGCGCTGGTGTGCTGGACCGCGAAGATGGTTTCGGTGTTGTTCTTGGTGGCCGCCCGAAAGTTGTCGGCAAATACCGGCAGCAGCTTATAGCCGAGGGCACCCACCGCTTGCGCAGTTTGCGCGGCCTGCGCCCATTTCTTTTCGTAGAGATAGGTCCTTGTCAACAAGGCCAAGGCGGCGCCTTTCGTGGCCCGGCCAAAGTCGGAGCCGGTCCAGCTGACGGGCAGTGCATCGGCGGCGGCTTGGCAGTCCGACTCAATTTGAGCGTAAATCTGGGCTTGCGGCAGGGCGGGGCTTTGCAACTCTTCCGGCGTTTCTACTTTCACTCGCAGCGGAATATCGCCGTAGAGGGAGGTCAGCTCCAGGTAGTAATACGCCCTTAGAAACCTAGCCTGCCCCACGGCCTGCTGGCGCACGGCAGCGCTCACGCTGGTGTTCGACTCGGGCAGCCCGTCAATAACGGCGTTGCATTTGAACACCCCATCGTAGTCGCGTTTCCACTGGGCTTCCACGGCCGCGTTGATGGGCGCAATGCTGAAGTTGTCGACGTTCTCAAAGTCGGCTTGGTCGCCGGGGTTGCTGCCTTTTACGGCATCGTCGGAAGCTACGTCGCCGAGCACCCAAATAGTGTTCGAGCCCCCATCGCGAAACGAAAGCGGCACGTAAGCGGCATTCACGGCCAAGATGGTGTTGGTATCAGAAGTAAAAAACTGTCCGGCCTCGTACTGCCCGAGCACGGGCTGATCTAGGAACTTCTCGCACCCGGTCGTCAAAGCCAGGGTGCTCAATAAGCCGAAAGCAAACGGTTTGATTTTCATACGATTGAAGGCTTAAAAGCTAGCGTTGATACCGGCCGTGAAGGTGCGGGCCGAAGGGTAGGTACCGAAGTCGATGCCCACGGCGCGCACACCTTCACCAGCGGAGTTACTGTTAGTGCCCTGTTCGGGGTCGAGGCCGGTGTATTTGGTGAACGTCAGCAGGTTCTGGGCGCTAATGAAGAGGCGCACCGATGATATTTTAAGCGGCGTCAGCAGCTTGTCGCCGAAAGTGTAGCCGAGCTGTACATTCTTAAGGCGCAGGTACGAACCATCTTCCAGGAAGCGGTCGGAAGGCTGCTTGTTGTTGGAGGCGCCGGTCCACGACAAGCGCGGGTATTCGTTGGTGCTACCTTCGCCGGTCCAGTAGTTTGTGGCGGCGCGCTCGGTTAGGTTGAAAGCCCGGTAAAAGCCTTCTATATCGGTGTTCACCTGATTGTAAAGCTTATTGCCGTACACCCCCTGGAAAAACAAGCTCAAATCCAAGCTTTTAAAGCGCAGGTTACCCGTTAGGCCGTAAGTCAGCTTCGGAATGGGACTACCCACGAAAGTGCGGTCGTTGCCGTCGATAATGCCATCGGGCACGCCGTCGGGGCCGCTGATATCCTTGAATTTCACGTCGCCCGGCTGGATGCCTGGCCCCTGATAAGCATGGGTAAATACCTCCTGGGCATTCTGGAAAATACCGTCCGTCTGGAGTAGATAAAACGAGCCAATTGGTTGACCAACTGCCGTTAGCGTCGCAAAGTAGTTGTTGTCGATGCGGCCGCCGGGACTGGGTGTAGCGCCACCAAACGACACCACCTTGTTTTGCAGGGTAGCTAGGTTGCCCGTCACGCTGTACGTCCAGTCTTTGCCCGCCGTGTTACTATAGTTCAGCTCTACTTCCAGGCCCTGATTGCGGATTTTACCAGCATTTACGGCCGGGTTCCCCCCGTTGCCGGCGCTACTAGGCAGGGGTAAATTCAGCAGCACGTCCGACGTATTCTTGATGAAGTAGTCGACCGATAGTTGCAAGGCGCCTTGCATCAGACCTAGGTCCACGCCGAAGTTGCTCTGAGTGCTGGTCTCCCACCGGATGTTCGGGTTGCCCTTCGAAATGATGCTCAGTCCCTGGGTCGAGACGCCACCGAACGGGTAGTAGAAGTTGCCGCCCACCAGCGAGGCATACGGGTAGTTGCCAATGTTGGAGTTGCCAAGCTGCCCGATGCTTGCCCGCAGCTTCAGCAACGACACGGCCGACACGCCACTCATAAATTCTTCCTGGGCTAGGTTCCAGCCCACCGAACCAGAGTAGAAGTTCTCGGCGCGTCGTCCGGGTAGAAATTGCGAGGAACCGTCGCGGCGGAAGTTGAAGCTCGCTAGGTACTTGCTGTTGTAGTCGTAGCTCACCCGCGCGAAACCTGATAGCAGCGCCGAGTGCGCCTCGCCCCCGCCGTTCTGCTGTACGCCCGTGCCATTGTCGAGGTACTGGAAGGTGGGCGACTGATCGACGTAGCCCCGGCGCGAAGCCGAAATGGCCTGGGAGTTATTCTTAATAGCTTCGGTACCAAGCAGGAAGCTAAAGGTGCTTTTACCAATGGGCAGATCGTACACCGCCGTGTTTGTCCAGTTGTAATTGAAATCCTTCGCGTTCGACTGCGCTAGCTGGGCCGGCGAATTGAACGACCGATCAATGCCGAACGTCCGGAAAAACTGCTTGTAATCGGTGATGAGGAAGGTCAGACCGAAATCGGAGCGAATGCGCAGCCGCTCGATGGGCGTAATTTCCATGTAGGCGTTGCCCAGCAACGAGTAGCGGTTGAAGTTACGGTCAGTGGCGTCGGCCAGCGCCACGGGGTTGATACCGTCGCCGAGAATTCCCGTAGCCTGGGTGCCGTCCGGCAGTTGCGGCAAATCCACGAACTGACCTAGGCTGTTGTAGACTGGCGTGCCCGGCGTCCGAAACAGCGCGTAACGTACGATGCTGGCGCCAGGGTTGCCGTCGCCGAAACCGTCGCCGGAGGTGCCTACTTGTCGGGTTTTGTTGTAGGAGAGGTTGGCGTTGGTGCCCACCTTCACGTACTTCGACAACGTGCTGTTCACGGCCGTGCGCAAGTTATAGCGGTCGAAGGACGAGTTGCGAATCAGACCGTCTTGCTTGAGGTAACTACCTGATACAATGTATTGCGAGTTTTCGGTACCGCCGCTCACGTCCATTTGCACGTTGTACTGCTGGGCGGGTTTGAGCACCTCTTTCAGCCAATTTACATTGGGCAACGTCGCGGCTACGGCGGCCGGAATCTGCTCCCGCCCATCGTTCTGCGCCGCTACGTTATAGGCCGCCACGTACTGGCTGGTATTAGCCATCTGAATCAGGTTGGAAGCCGTTTGCACGCCGCCGTACCCGCTGATACTCAACTTGGGTTTGCCCGATTTGCCACGCTTGGTGGTGATAATCACGACGCCATTAGAAGCCCGTGCCCCGTAGATAGCCGCCGAGGAAGCGTCCTTTAGAATATTGATGCTTTCAATATCATTGGGCGAAATCTGGTTGATGCCGGTTTTAGTCGGTACGCCGTCGATGATGTAGAGCGGGTCGTTGTCGTTGATGGTGCCGATGCCGCGGATGCGCACGGCAATATTTTCGCCAGGGGCGCCGGTCTGCTGCGTGATGGTCACACCGGCCGCTTTACCCTGCAAGATCTGGCTCGGGCTAGTCACGGGTAGGTTGGCAATATCACGCTGGTTTATCTGCGACACCGCGCCGGTCAGGTCGGCCTTGCGCTGGGTTTGGTAGCCAATCACGACTACATCGTTTAGCGACTTCACGTCAGTTTGCAGTACGATGTTCACTTGCGTACGGCCTTGCAGTGGCACTTCTTGGGTGATGAAGCCAATGGCGGAGACGGTCAGGGTGGCGTTGGCGTCGGGTAGGGTGAGCGTGAAGTTGCCCCCGGCATCAGTGGAAGTACCGTTGCTAGTGCCTTTCACCAACACCGTCACGCCGGGCAGCCCGTCGCCGTTGGCCTGCGTGACGCGCCCCGTCACGGTCACGGCTACCGGCACCGGCGAGTTGTGCGCTTCTAGGGTGCTGGGTGGTGTAACCGCGCCGGTCGTCTCGGCCCGACTGATTACCACTTGGTTTTGCAGCACTTCAAAAGCTAGGTTCAGGGGCGTGAGCAATTGACTGAGCACCTCATCGAGGCGCTGCTCGCGCGCTTGCAGCGTCACTTTCTGCTGCGTGTTGATGAGGCGGGAGCTGTACACAAACTTCACATCTGCCTGCTGGCTGATTTGGCGCAGCACAGCTTTCAGCTCCTGGTTACTGATTTGCAGGCTAATGCGGCGATTCATGGCATCTTGGGCGGAGCTAGGTGTGGCGCCCGCCACCCCGCCCACGCCGACTACCAGCAACAGGGCAGAAAGCCACAGCAGCTTCGAGAGCCGCATTCGGTCGAGTACGATTTGGAACATATGGTATGGGAGTTTTGGAGGAGAAGACAGTTCGTAGCGCGGACGCTGTCGTCCGCATTTTCGTATGGATTTAATTCGGCGCGGACGTTGTCGTCCACGCTACAGTGGACCTAGGTTTTCATGGGTAAAAAGCGGCAGCAAACGTTTGCGGAAAGCAGCATAGGAGCAGCGAAAAAGTTATTTACAACCGGGGCCCGTCACCACAATTTGCGCGTCGAGCACTTCGTAGTTGGCTTGCACCGCTTTGCAGATTAGGCGTAGTTTTTCAAACAAAGGCTCGTCGGTGAAGGACGCCGTGAGGGGGCAGTTACCGAGCACGGCTTCATCGTACACAATGTCGACCCCATAGGCTTGCTCCAACTGACTAAAGACCTTACTAATGGGAGCTTCCGTGTATTCGAAAACCGCCCGGCTGGCAGACTGGAGGCTAGGTTGTGGTAGTAGCGTGCGCAGCAGCTTTTGGTCGGCGAGGCGGTAGGTGGCTTGCTGGTTGGGCACGAGCACGAAGCCTTCCAGCTTGCGCGTATGGCGTTGCGTTTCGGCATCGGCACTATTCTGCGGATAGACCGACACGCGGCCAGTTTTCACCGTCACGATTACCCGTGCCGCATTGGGCCGAGCCTGCACTTCAAAGCTGGTACCCAGTACTTTGGTGACAAGGTGCGCCGTGTTCACGAAAAAAGGTTGACTCGGATTTTTAGCTACTTCGAAAAAAGCTGCTCCATCCAGGTACACATTGCGGCTGGAACCCGCGAAGTGCTGCGGAAAGGCAAACCGGCTATGCGGCCGCAGCAATACCGAGCTACCATCGGGTAAGGCCACCAAATGCGTCTCATTGGTGGCGTTTACAACTTGCTTCAGCGAGTCAGTGGTTTGCGCCCGCACGGAAGCTAGGTAGGGCAACGCCGCCGTTGGTTGCCGCGCCCGCCAAAACTGCCAACCGCCTACCAGCAAGCCAAGCAATAGTACCGCGGCAGCCGCCCATTGCCAAGTAGCTAGCGGCAGTTGCCGTACCGTGGGCATTTGCGCGGCGGCCTGCTCTTGTGCTTCTATTTGGTCGAAGATGCGTTGTTTTAAGGCTAGCTTCTCCCCGGCCGCCAGCCGCACTTGCGGTAACTGATGCAGGGTGAGCACCAATTGGCGCGCCGTTTCTACTTCCTCCCGCCGAAAAGCAAAAGTGCTCAGCCAGTTCTGCCAAAACGCTTCCGTCTCCGCGTCGGGCAGCAATACCCAGCGCACGAAGAAATCGTCTTGGGCAAATTCTTCAGCAGAAAATTCGACGTAGTTGGGCATCAGACATACCAGCTTTGGGTAAGAAGGCGCTGGTATAGGGTAAGAGCTAGCCCTTGGCTTTTTCTACCACGTTTTGCCTAACTTTTTTTGATGCCTAGGTCGCCCCGCGAACGAGGTAGAGACACCTACTTGTGTCTCGTCGTTGCTGATGTTGTTTGTACCGGGTAGTTCTAGTGTCAGTCGTTCAATGAGGGGCGTTCAACGACG
>Ga0325401_1003102_pt1 | contig 15080 bp, 16 predicted proteins | sample PopdelMetagenome_FD_205666 | JGI IMG/M metagenome (GOLD analysis project Ga0325401, IMG submission 205666) | Populus deltoides microbial communities from Bellville, Georgia, United States - Xylem-PdKOR-R2 | ecosystem: Host-associated > Plants > Phyllosphere > Stem > Wood/Secondary xylem | place...
CTGACCCGCACTCTGGTGTCCGAGCCGCCCAACATCCTCTACCCCGAAAGCTTCGTCGAGCGCGTGCGCGCCGAGACGGAGGGGCTGGGCCTGGAGATCGTCGTGCTGGGCGAGGCCGAGATGCGCGAGCACGGCATGGGCGCGCTGCTGGGCGTGTCGCAGGGGTCGCGGCGCGAGGCGCAGATCCTGGCCATGCGTTGGCAGGGCGCGGGGGAGGGCGATCCCGAACTGGCGCTGGTGGGCAAGGGCGTGACCTTCGACACCGGCGGCATCTCCATCAAGCCGGCGGCCGGCATGGAGGACATGAAGTGGGATATGGGCGGCGCGGGCGCCGTCGCGGGCGCGATGAAGGCGCTGGCCACCCGCCGCGCGCGCGCCAACGTGGTGGGCGTGTGCGGGCTGGTGGAAAACATGCCCGACGGGAACGCGCAGCGGCCGGGCGACGTGGTGACCACCATGTCGGGCCAGACGGTGGAGGTCATCAACACCGACGCCGAGGGGCGGCTGGTGCTGGCGGACGCGATCACCTGGGTCCAGGCGACCTATGCACCCAAGACGATCGTCGACCTGGCGACGCTGACCGGCGCGATGATCGTCAGCCTGGGCAACGAATATGGCGGCCTGTTCGCCAACGACGACGCGCTGGCCGAGCAGTTGCTGGCGGCGGGCCGGGCGTCGGGCGACCTGTTGTGGCGTTTCCCGTTGTCGGACACGTACAACAAGCTGATCGACAGCCAGATCGCCGACATGAAGAACGTCGGTCCCCGCGGCGCCGGGTCGATCACGGCCGCGCAGTTCATCCAGCGCTTCGTCGACACCGGCGTGCGCTGGGCGCACTTGGACGTGGCGGGCATGGTCTGGTCCGACAAGCCGGGTTCGCACCACGACAAGGGTGCGACCGGGTACGGCGTCCGCCTGCTCGACCGGCTGGTCGCCGAGCATTTCGAGCGCTGACCGGGCGGGCCCCCGAGTGCCGCAGGTCGATTTCTACCAGCTGTCGGCCGCACCGCTCGATCGGGTGCTGCCGCAGCTGGCCGAACGCGTGGTCGCGGGCGGGGGGCGGCTGCTGGTGGTGCATGGCGACGCCGATCGGCTGCGCGAGCTAGACCGGCTGCTATGGGGTTATCAGCCCGACGCCTTCCTGCCGCACGCGCGGGCGGGCGAGGACGACGACGCGGCCCAGCCGGTATTGCTTTCGACCGACGCGAAGGCGGGTAATTCGGCGCGCAACGTCCTGATCGCCGACGGCCTGTGGCGCGACGCGGCGCTGGGGTTCGACCGGACGTTCCACCTGTTCGACGAGGAAGGCGTCGAGGCCGCGCGAACCGCGTGGCGGAGGCTGAAAGGCCGCGACGGGGTGGAACGGCGTTACTGGCGCCAGGACGAGGCGGGCAAATGGGAGCGCGCGGCCTAGGCCCGATCGGCACGCGGCGTTCCGGTATATCCGGCACGCGCCCGTCATCGCGGCGCCACCCCGAGCCCATTCGGTGATTATACCCTTCGGACAGGTGTTCACGCTTCGTCATTCCCGCGCAGGCGGGAATCCATTCCACGCTGCCGTCAGCCAGTCCGGATCGACGACCGGTCGGATCGTCCGGGGGACGATCTGACCGGTCATCCCTGCGCGGGGATGACGGCAAAGATTGCGTGTTCGAGCGGTATGACGATCGAACGGGTCCGGGGTGACGAGAAGAGGCTGAATGTCGATCGGCCCTAGGCGCCCACCTTGCCCCGCGCCGGACGCGCGGCTAGGGCGCCGCCGATCCCGACAACCTATATGAACTGGAGCCGCACGGTCATGGCCGCGACGCGTACCTTCTCGATCATCAAGCCCGACGCCACCCGCCGCAACCTGACGGGTGCGGTCACCCGGATGCTGGAAGAGGCCGGCCTGCGCGTCGTCGCCTCCAAGCGGGTGCGGCTGACGCAGGAACAGGCCGAAGGCTTCTATGGCGTACATCGCGAGCGGCCGTTCTTCGGCGACCTGGTGTCGTTCATGACGTCCGGCCCCGTGGTCGTACAGGTGCTGGAAGGCGAGAACGCCGTGCAGCGCAACCGCGACGTGATGGGCGCCACCAACCCCGCCAACGCCGAACCCGGCACCATCCGCAAGGAACTGGCCGAGTCGATCGAGGCCAACTCGGTCCACGGTTCCGATTCCGAAGAAAATGCGGCGACCGAGATCGCGTTCTTCTTCACCGATGCCGAGATCGTCGGCTGATCGCCGAGGGGGAGATCGTCGGCTGAGCGACTGGCTGGTCCGGCGCGCCGGGGCGAATGATGCCCCGGCCTTGGCCGCGGTGGCGCTGGCGACGTTCCTGGAAACGTTCGCCGGCGTGCTGACCGGGCCGGACATATTGGCGCACTGCGCCGCGAACAGCAGCGTCGCCAAGTTCGCCGCCTGGGCCAGCGCGTCGAAATGTTCTGCGGTGATCGCCGAACACGCGAACGGTGCGGCGCCGCTGGGTTACGCCCTGGTGACGCCGCCCGACCTGCCCGTCGCGACGGGCGAGGGCGACCTGGAACTGCGTCGCATCTATGCCCTGTCGGTGACGCGCGGCACCGGGCTGGGGGCCGCTCTGCTGGCCGCGGCGATCGCGGACGCGCGCGCGATGGGGGCCGGGTGCCTGTGGCTGGGGGTGCTGGCCACCAACCGCGCGGCGCGCGCTTTCTACGAGCGGCAGGGGTTCGCGCTGGCCGGGGAGCGGCGCTTCCTGGTCGGGCAGACGTGGCACGACGACGTAGTTTACGCCCGCGACGTTTGAACGCCACGCGAGAGGGTGACGCGGGGGGCGGCATCCGTTATTCCGCCGCGACTTAGCCGTGCCCAGAACGCTTCCCCGAACCATGCCCAGCCTCCACGCCCTCGCCAATCCGGCGCGCTTCCTGCGCGTCGCGCGGCCGTTGACGCCCTGGCTGACGGGGTTGGGGGCGGTACTGATCGCGTTGGGATGCTGGGCCGGACTGGTCCGGACGCCGCCCGACTATCTTCAGGGCGAGACGGTGCGCATCCTCTACGTCCACGTGCCCGCCGCCTGGCTGGGCATGGCGGGATGGTCGTCGGTGGCGGGCGCCAGCCTGGCCTATTTGGTGTGGCGGCACCCGCTGGCGCAGGTGGCGGCGCGCGCCGCCGCGGTGCCGGGCGCGGTGTTCGCGGCCGTCTGCCTCGTCACCGGCTCGATCTGGGGGCGGCCGACCTGGGGGACGTGGTGGCAGTGGGACGGGCGGCTGACGTCGATGCTGCTGCTGTTCTTCGTCTATCTGGGCTATCTGTCGCTGGCGCGCGCGGACGCGGAACGCGGCGGCGACGGGCGCGTGCCCGCCGTGTACGGCGTGGCGGGCACCGTGCTGCTGCCGGTGATCCGCTATTCGGTGGTGTGGTGGAACACGCTGCACCAGGGGCCCAGCATCGGGCTGACCCGGTCCAGCATCGATCCGGCCATATTGTGGCCGTTGCCGATCATGCTGACCGGCTTCACCTGCGTGTTCGCGGGCGTGGTGCTGATGCGGATGCGCGCGCTGCTGGCGGTCGCGCGCGCGGAAGCGCGGATGCGGCGGATGGCACGCATATGAACCAATGGGCGTTCGTGGCGGCCGCCTACGCGGTGGCGCTGGGCGGCACGGTCGCGCTGGCGGCGGCCAGCTGGTGGGCGATGCGCCGAGGGGAGAAGTGACCCCCAAGGGTCAGCGGGCCACGCTGGCGGCGCTGGGGCTGGCGGCGGTGGCGGGCGCCGCATTGCTGGCGCTGTCGGGGCTGAAGGACCAGGCAGCGTTCTTCTACGCGCCGTCCGACGTCGCGCGGGGTGGCCCGCCGGTGGGGCGCGCTGTCAGGCTGGGCGGCATGGTGGCGGCGGGATCGGTCGCGCGCGCGGCGGACGGCGTCACCGTGCGCTTCGCGGTGACGGACGGCCACGCGACCACGCCCGTCACCTATGCCGGCATCGTCCCCGACCTGTTCCGCGAGCGGTCGGGCGTCGTCGCCGAGGGACAGTTCCGGCCCGACGGCAGCTTCGTCGCGTCCAACCTCTTGGCCAAGCACGACGAGAAATACATGCCGCCTCAGGCGGCGCCGGGCACCGGTCAGCACGAAACGAAGACGCTGAGGCCATGATCGCCGAATTCGGGCTGGCGGCGCTGTGGCTGGCGGCGGCGCTGGCGGCGTTGCAGCTGGCGGCGGCGGCGATCGGGCTGGACCGGGCGCGCGCCGACGTGGCGGCGGCGGTGCGGCCCGTGGCGGCGGCGCAGGGGCTGTTGGCGGTGCTGGCGATGCTGGCGCTGATGGCGGTGTTCGCGAATTCGGACATGACGGTGCGGCTGGTGGTCGAGAACAGCCATTCGGCCAAGCCGATGCTCTACAAGCTGGCCGGCGCCTGGGGGAACCACGAGGGGTCGATGCTGCTGTGGGTGGCGTTCCTGGGCGCAGGCGGCGCGGCGGTGGCGCTGCTGGAGCGCCGACTGGACGAGCGCAGCCTGACCGCGACGCTTGGCGCGCAGGCGGCGATCGCGCTGGGCTTCTACGCGTTCCTGCTGTTCGCCTCCAACCCGTTCGCGCGGGTGTGGCCGGCGCCGGCCGACGGGCTGGGGCTGAACCCGATCCTGCAGGACCCGGGGCTCGCCTTTCATCCGCCCACGCTCTACGCCGGCTATGTCGGGCTGTCGGTCGCCTTCTCGTTCGCGGTCGGCGCGCTGGTGACGGGGCGCGTCGACCCGGCCTTCGCGCGGGCGATGCGACCCTGGGTGCTGGGGGCGTGGGTGCTGCTGACGCTGGGGATCACGGCGGGCAGCTACTGGGCCTATTACGAGCTGGGCTGGGGCGGCTGGTGGTTCTGGGACCCGGTCGAGAACGCGTCGCTGATGCCGTGGCTGGCCGCCACCGCGCTGCTGCATTCGGTAAGCGTGCTGGCGGCGCGTGACGGCTTGCGCGCCTGGACGGTGATGCTGGCGGTGGTCGCGTTCTCCATGTCGATGGTGGGCACGTTCCTGGTGCGGTCGGGCATCCTGACCAGCGTTCACGCCTTCGCGGTGGACCCGAGACGGGGCGCGTTCATCCTGGCGCTGCTGGGACTGTACGTCGGCGGCGCGCTGGCGCTGTTCGCGGCGCGGGCGGGTAGCGTCCGGGGCGGCGCCACCTTCGATCCCGTCAGCCGCGAGGCGGGACTGGTGGCGAACAACCTGCTGCTGTCGGTGATCCTGGGCGTGGTGCTGATCGGCACGCTGTATCCGCTGGTGGCGGCGGGATTCGGCGTACAGCTGTCAGTGGGGCCGCCCTTCTTCAACCGGGCGGCGGGGCCGGTGGCGCTGGTGCTGGTCGTGCTGACCGCGATCGGGCCGCTGGTCCGCTGGCGGCGCGACGACGCGGGCGCGGTCGGCGGCCGCCTGGGCGCGCCGGTGGCGGCCGCGTCGCTGAGTGCCGCGGGATTGTTCGCGTTCAACGGTTTCGGCGTCGCGCCGCTGCTGTTCCTGAGCCTGTCGCTGGCCGCCGGCCTGGTGGTGGCGAGCGTGCTGCCGCTGTGGGGGCGCAGGCTGCGGCGGACGCCGTTGAACCTGTGGGGCATGGCGGTGGCGCACCTGGGCGTCGCCGTGGCACTGGCGGGCATGGCGAGCGACGCCGCCTTCACGCGCGAGACGCTGGTCGCGGCGGCGCCGGGCATCCCGGCGCGGGTCGGCCCCTTCGTCGTGACGCTGGACGGCGTGATCCCGCGCATCGGCGAGAACTGGTCGGCGGTGGAGGCACGGCTGTCGGTGGCGCGCGGGGACAGCGAGTGGGTGCTGCGCCCGCAGCAACGCTATTTCTCCGACCCGCCGACCACCACCAGCGAGAGCGCCATCCTGACCCGGCCCGACGGCCAGCTCTACGCGGTGGTCGGCCGGCCCGACGGGCAGGGCCGGTGGCAGCTGCGCCTGTGGTGGAAGCCGTTCGTGACGTTCATCTGGGCGGGCGGCACGCTGATCGCGCTGGGCGGGGCCTTGTCGCTGGTCGGGCGGTTGCGCGGCGGCCGGGCCCGTCGGCGCTTCGACGCGGCGGCGACGGCGTGAGGCGGGCGATCGTCTGGGTGCCGCTGGCGTCGTTCGCCTTGCTGTTCGCGCTGGTCGGCTGGGGGCTGATGCGGCCCGCCGACCGGACCGTGCGGTCCGAACTGATCGGCCAGGAACTGCCCGAGCTGAACCTGCCGGCAATGGTGCCCGGCAAACCCGGCGTGTCGGCCGCGGCACTCAAGGGGCGGCCCTACCTGCTCAACATCTTCGCCAGCTGGTGCGTGCCCTGCGTCGCGGAGGCGCCGCAGCTGGTGCGGTTGCGGGCGATGGGCGTGCCGGTGGTCGGCGTCGCGGTGCGCGACACGTCCGACGCGGTGCGCGCGTTCCTTGCCCGGCACGGCGACGGATATTCCGCGATCGGCAGCGACACGGCCAGCCGCGTCCAGCTGGCGATCGGGTCGTCGGGGGTGCCGGAGACGTTCGTGGTCGACGCGGGCGGGCGGATCGCCTTGCAGCACGTCGGCGACGTGCGCGCGGACGACGTGGACGCGCTGGCTGCGGCGGTACGGGGCGGGCGATGAGGCTTCTGGCCCTCGCCCTGTCGGTTTCGGTCGCGGCGTCCGGCGACGCCCCGCTGCGCGATCCGGCGCGGGAAGCCCAGGCCCGCGCGCTGATGGAGACGCTGCGCTGCCTGGTGTGCCAGGGCCAGTCGATCGCCGACAGCGACGCCGACATGGCGGTGGACATGCGCGCGCTGGTCCGCGCGCGGGTGGGGGCGGGCGAGCGGCCCGACGCGGTTCGCGACTGGCTGATCGCGCGCTACGGAACCTATGTCACCTACGATCCGCCCTTGTCCGCGCTGACCGCGCCGTTGTGGGCGGCGCCACTGCTGCTGATCGCGGCGGGGCTCTGGGTTGTCCGCGGCAGCTTCCGGCGGCGCGGCTGAGGGGGCGCTGATGGGGTGGCTCTGGCTGGCGCTGCTGGGCGCGGGTGCGATGGCGGGGATGGCGGCGCTCGGCCTGTCGCGACGGTTATGGTCGTTCGCGGGGTCGGCGCTGATGCTGGGGGCGGCGGGTTACGCGCTTCAGGGGCGGCCCGACCTGCCGGGGCGGGCGGCGCAGTCGGCGCGGGCGGCCGCGGCGGACGATGCGGGGATGGTCGCCCTGCGCGACCGCCTGTTCGGCACCTATTCGCAGGACCACGCCTATGCGGTGGCCGCGGACGCCGTAGGGCGAAGCGGCGACGCGAGGGCGGCGGTGCGCGCCTATCTGGGCGGACTCAATCGCCTGCCGAACAGCGTCGCGATGTGGACGGGGCTGGGCGGGGCTTATGCGGCGCACGACCGGTCGCTGTCGCCGGCGGCGCGGCTGGCGTTCGACCGGGCGATCCGGCTGGCGCCCGAGCATCCGGGGCCGGCGTTCTTTCTGGGACTGGCCTATGTACGCGGCGACGACCTGCCGGCCGCGCGACGGTGGTGGGCGCGGGCGCTGGCGCTGAGCCCCGCGGGGACGGATTACCGCCGGGAGATCGCGGTGCGCCTGCTGCTGCTGGACCGGGTGTTGGCGGAAGGCGGGGGCCGGATGGCGGCGGATCAGGTCGATCGGTAGAGCGGGTGTGCGACGCACGCGCTCAGGGTGTGCCGCCAATCCTCAGACCAGGTGTAATGCGAGCCAGTTCCGGACTTTTCCGGGCCGGACTGACGTTCTCTTACTTCCCCATCGTCACCCTGGATTTGTTCCAGGGTCCACCGTCGTACGGGAGTCGTCGGCGGGATCGTGCGGGCAGCGGTAGACCCCGGAACAAGTCCGGGGTGACGGGTTGAGTGGGTATGGGGGCGGATAGGTGTCCGGGCCGCAGCTGGGATGGACCCGCTAATCGGGATAGTTGAAACGGAAGCAAGTCGGAGATGGTAGGCATCGGAACCGACACAGCCCGTCGGTTCCGACCCCCATCTTCAGTTGCCCTGGCCGCGTCCGGTTTTGTCCTGCAACGCGTCGATCTTCTTGGACGCTTCCGCCTTGGTCAGCGACTCGTCGAACTCGACGCCGGCTTCCTCCGACAGCGTCTTGAGGTAGCTGGCCTGCGCGCCGGTCATCGCCTCGCCGCCCGTGGTCCAGTCGTCGGGGTTCTTCTCGGCATTGCCGGTGGGGTTTTCCTTGGGATTGGGGGTGTCGGTCATGGATCAGGCTCCCTTCGCCGCGTCCAACACCCCCGTTCCGTATTCGTTCCGCCGGTCCTGATAATAGCTCAGGCGGGTTCGTAGGCGAGGTCCAGCGCCTCGGCGACGGCGCGGTGACGGATCTTGCCGTCCGACACGTTCAGTCCCGCCGCCAGGTGCGGGTCGGCGGCCATCGCGGCGTCCGCCCCCTGGTTCGCCAGCTTGACGGCGAAGGGAAGCGTGGCGTTGTTGAGCGCGAAGGCGGACGTGCGGGCCACCGCGCCGGGCATGTTGGCGACGCAGTAATGGATAACGCCGTCCACCTCGAACACCGGGTCCTCGTGCGTGGTCGCGTGGCTGGTCTCGAAACAGCCGCCCTGGTCGATGGCGATGTCGACCAGCACGGAGCCGCGCTTCATCGTCTTCAGCATGTCGCGCGTCACCAGCTTGGGCGCGGCGGCGCCGGGCACCAGCACCGCGCCGATGACCAGGTGCGCGCGCTCCACGGCGGCGGCGATCGCGGCGCGGCTGGCGAAGGCGGTCTTGATCTGGCTGGAGAAGAACATGTCCAGTTCGGCCAGCCGGCTCATGTTGATGTCGTAGATCGTCACGTCCGCGCGCATCCCCACCGCCATCTGCGCGGCGTTGATGCCCGATATGCCGCCGCCCAGGATCGCGACCTTGGCCGGGGCCACGCCCGGCACGCCGCCTAGCAGCACGCCGCGCCCGCCCTGGAACTTCTCAAGGTAATGCGCCCCGACCTGGACCGACATGCGCCCGGCCACCTCGCTCATCGGCTTCAGCAGCGGCAGGCCGCCGCCGCGGTCGGTGACCGTCTCGTAAGCGATGCAAGTGGCGCCCGACTTCATCAGTCCTTCCGCCTGGGGCTTGTCGGCGGCGAGGTGGAGATAGGTGAACAGCAGGTGGCGGGGCTCCAGCATCGCGATCTCGGAGGCTTGCGGCTCCTTGACCTTCACGATCATGTCCGAGCCCGCAAACACCCCCGCCGCGTCGGGCGCGATCGTTGCGCCGGCGGCGACGTAGTCCGCGTCCTCGAAGTCGATGCCGGAGCCGGCCCGCGTCTCCACCAGCACGTCGTGCCCCGCCGACACCAATTCGGCGACGGAGGGGGGCGTCAGGCCGACGCGATATTCGTGATTCTTGATTTCCTTGGGCACGCCGATGCGCATGGCGACACTCTCCTGGGGTTCGTTGGCCTGGGGTTGGTTGGGCGCGCCTATAGCGGCGGCTCCGCGCCGTTGCACGTCCCGTGGGGCGGGTGTAGGGCGCCGGACATGAACCGGGGCGTGAGCGGGCCATCGCGCCCCATTCGTGTCTGTGCGCGTGTCGCGAGGCGTCGCGCGTGACCGAGGCAACCAGCGCCACCATGCCCGATCCGCTGATCCCGACGGACGCTGCCGCCGACCCGCATCAGCACCGCGCCGGCTTGTCGCGGCTGGCGCTGGGGGCGATCGGTGTGGTCTACGGCGATATCGGCACCAGTCCGCTTTATGCCATGAAGGAGGTGTTCGTCGGGCACCACCCGCTGGCGGTGGACCGGCTGCACATCTTTGGCGTGGTCAGCCTGGTGTTCTGGTCGCTGTTCCTGATCGTCACCGTAAAATACGTGCTGACCATCCTGCGCGCCGACAATAACGGCGAGGGCGGCAGCCTGGCGCTGCTGGCGCTGATCCAGCGGCGGACGCAGCAGGGCGGGCGGCGCTGGGGCCCGACGCTGGTGATGCTGGGCGTGCTGGCGACCGCGCTGTTCTTCGGCGACTGCATGATAACGCCCGCCATCTCCGTCATGTCGGCGGTGGAGGGGCTGGCGACGGTCGAACAGGGCTTCGACAGCTTCGTGCTGCCCATTTCGATCAGCATCCTGGTGGCGCTGTTCTACCTGCAATCCACGGGCACCGCGCGCGTCGGGCGGCTGTTCGGGCCGGTGATGGCGGTGTATTTCGTCGTGCTGGTGGTGCTGGGCGTCATCAACATCGCCGCGCGGCCGGACATATTGTGGGCGCTGTTCCCGCACCACGCCTGGGCGTTCGCCGCGAACGATCCGGGGTTGGCGTTCCTGGCGCTGGGGTCGGTGGTGCTGGCGGTGACGGGGGCGGAGGCGCTCTACGCCGACATGGGCCATTTCGGGCGCCGGCCGATCGCGCTGGCTTGGCTGTGGTTCGTGTTCCCGGCGCTGATGATAAATTACCTGGGCCAGGGTGCGCTGCTGCTGGACCAGCCGTCGGCGGCGCAGAACCCGTTCTTCCTGATGGCGTCGGAGGGGTGGCGGCTGCCGCTGGTCATCCTGGCGACGATGGCCACCGTGATCGCCAGCCAGGCGGTCATCACCGGCGCCTTCTCCGTCGTGCAGCAGGCGGTGCAGCTGGGGCTGATGCCGCGCGTGCGTATCGAACACACCAGCGCGTCGGAGGCGGGGCAGATCTATATCCCGGTCGCCAACTGGTCGCTGATGGTGATGGTGATCCTGTTGATCCTGGGCTTTCGCGAATCGTCCAACCTGGCCGCCGCCTACGGCATCGCGGTGACGGGGACGATGTTCATCTCTACCTGCATGATAACCGTGCTGGTGGACCGCGTGTGGAAATGGCCCAAGCCCGCGGTGTGGCTGGGCACGATCCTGTTCCTGGCGATCGACGGCATCTACTTCGCGTCCAACCTGACCAAGGTGCCCGACGGCGGCTGGTTCCCGTTGCTGGTGGGGGCGGTGGTGTTCGTGGCGCTGACCACCTGGTCCACGGGGCGCAAGCTGATGATCGATCGGCTGGGCGAGGCGGCGATGCCGATCAAGGTGTTCATTCAGTCCGCCGCCGGCTCCGCCAGCCGCGTGCCGGGCACGGCCGTGTTCATGACGTCGGCGGCGGACGGCGTGCCGCACGCGCTGCTCCACAACCTGAAGCACAACAAGGTGCTGCACGAGCGGGTGATCCTGTTGACCGTCAAGGTCGCCAACGTCCCCTATTGGACCGATGGGCCGCGGGTATTCCAAGACCATCTGGGCGAGGGTTTCTATCGCGTGGTGCTGAAGTTCGGGTTCATGGAGGACGCCAACGTGCCCGCCGCCCTGGCGCAGGTGCGCAACTGCGGCGGCGATTTCCGGATGATGGAGACGAGCTTCTTCCTGTCGCGCCAGACGCTGATCGCGTCCGACCGGCCGGGCATGGCGCTGTGGCGGGAAAAGCTGTTCAGCTGGATGCTGCGCAACGCGGAGTCGGCGATGGAGTTCTTTCGCCTGCCTACCAACCGCGTGGTCGAACTGGGCAGCCAGGTGGAGATTTGACCGGGCCCTCAGTCACGCCCGCGCCGATCATCGTCACCGCGCTGTTCGACCGCGCGGACCAGTCGTGGTTCGACGGGCAGCGGCGGCAGTATTTCCCGCCTGAGCGCAACCAGCTCGACGCGCACCTGACGATGTTCCACCACCTGCCGCCCTCGGTCGCGGACGAGCTGAAGCAGCGGCTGACGCAGGAGACGCGGGGCGAGCGCGCGCCGGACGCCAGCGTGGGCGGGCTGATCCCGCTGGGGCGCGGCGTCGCGTACCGCATCGATTCGCCCGGCCTGCGCCGCGTGCGCGATTATCTAGCCGAGGCGTTCGCGCCGCTGCTGACGCCGCAGGATGCCGGGGGCTGGCGCCCGCACGTGACGATCCAGAACAAGGCGACGCCGGCGGCCGCCAAGGTGCTGCTGGGCAATCTGCAACGCGATTTCCGGCCGCGGCCGGTGGAGCTGATCGGCTACGCCGCCTGGTATTATCGCGGGGGCCCGTGGGAGCTGCTGTCGCGCCACCTCTACGCTTGACCGCCACCTCCATGCTTGACCGGGTGCCCCGCCGCCCCCTATGGGCGCGCCTCGCGATCGGTGGGGCGAAGTAGCTCAGCTGGTTAGAGCACGGGAATCATAATCCTGGGGTCGGGGGTTCAAGTCCCTCCTTCGCTACCGGTCGCGCCGAAACACCCCGTGCGGGTCGTTCATCACCAGCACCGCATCCCCCCGCGCCAACGCCAGCAGCGTCAGGCCGTTCGCGCGCGCGTGGGCGACCGCCATGTCGGTGGGGGCCGACACGCCGACCAGCATCGGCGCGCGCATCACCAGCGCCTTGTCCGCCATCTCGAAGCTGATCCGCGACGTGACCAGCACGAAACCCGACGGCGGCTCGTCGGCGAGGGCGACGCTGCCGACCAGCTTGTCGAGCGCGTTATGGCGGCCCACGTCCTCGAAACAGCGGCGGACGCTGCCGGCATCGTCGCACAAGGCGGCGGCGTGCAGCGCCCCCGTCGCGCGCGTCAGCGGCTGATGGTCGCGGATGGCGTCCAGCGCTGCGAACACGGCCGCGGCGTCGACGGACGGGGGCGAGGGCGCGGCGGGCAGGGGGCGGCGCAGCTGTTCCAGGCCAGCGATGCCGCACAGTCCGCAGGCGGTGTCGCCGGTGCGGTGGCGCACGCGATCGGCGACGCGACCGCGGCAACGGCCGGCCAACGTCAGGCGAAGCAACCAGCCGTCCGCGGCCTGGAACGGGTCGACATCGATCAGGTCCGACGCGTCGTCGATCAAACGTTCGGTGAGCGCGAAGCCCGTCGCGAACGCCGTCAAGTCGAGTGGCGTCGCCATCATCACGGCGTAGCCCAGCCCATCGACCTCGATCGCCACCGGGGCTTCGTGGGCGATCGATCGGTCCGTCGGCGTTACGGAGCCGTCCGGACGCAGGATCAGGACGGCGGCCGGTTCCGCCCCCTTCACGCGAGCGCCGCCAGATCCTCCAGCGTGTTGACGTTGGGGACGGGGCCGCCGGCGGTGATGGGCAACGCGCCGACCTCGCGCGCCCAGCGACGGATCGAGCGGTCGCCGCCGCCGTCCAGCCAGGCGAGCAGGCGCGGCGCGAGTTCGACCGGCCAATAGCCCAGGGTCGGCGCGTCCTCGCAATAGCTGGGGCCGCGACGGATCAGCGCGTCCAGCAGGCCGTCGGGAACGGCGGGCGTGTCGCAGGCGATCGTCAGCACGGCCGCGAAGCCGCAGGCCTCCGCATGGGCCAGCGCGCCCGCCAGCCCGCCTAGCGGACCCAGGTCCGCCGCTGGCCGGTCGGGCACCGACGCCAGACCGGGGCGGGGCGGACCGCCCACCGTCACCACCTCGGACGCGAAGGGCGCGACGGCCGCGGCGGCGCGCGCCGTCAGCGTCTCGCCCGCCAGCCGCGCGTCCGCCTTGTCCGATCCGAACCGACTGGACCGGCCGCCGGCAAGAACCGCACCCAGGATCGGGGAAGGCATCGGGCCGCTCACGCTGCCTTCTCGATGCGGACGGGCACCGATTTGGCGGCGAGCACATGGCTCTCGATCGCGTGATGGGCGACGGGGATCAGCACGTTGCATTCGGGATAATAGGCACCGACGCATCCGTCCGGCAGGTCGTAGGGTACGACGCGCAGGCCGTCGACGCGCCGCGCCACGTCGCGGTCGATATCGGTAACCAGCGAAACGGTGTCGCCGTCCGCCAGTCCCAACCGTTCCATGTCGGCAGGGCCCACCATCACCACCATGCGCGTGCCCTTTATGCCGCGGAAGCGGTCGTGATAGCCGTAGACGGTGGTGTTGAACTGGTCGTTGGAACGCAGCGTCACCAGCCGCATCCGCCCCTCCGCCTCGTCGAAGCCGGTGGCGTTGAGCGCGCCGGGCACGTTGAACTCGGCTCGCCCGCTCTCGGTCTTCCATTCGCGATGCGCGGCGGCGTTGCCTTTCCAGAACCCGCCGGGTGTCCAGATGCGCTCGTTGAAACGTTCGAACATCTCGGGGTAGCTGACCTCGATCGCGTCGCGGACTAGGCCGTAGTCGCCGACCCACGCATCCCAGGGGACATCGGGATTGTCGGGCAGCGTCGCCATGGCCAGCCCAGCAACGATGGCTGGTTCGGACAGCAATGTCTCCGCCGCCGGTGCCACGCGGCCGCGCGAACCATAGATGCGGCTGAACGAATCCTCCATCGTCACCGCCTGCGGTCCCGTGGCCTGCGCGTCCAGCTCGATACGGCCGAGGCAGGGCAGGACGTAGGATACCTTGCCCGGCAGCAGGTGCGACCGGTTGAGCTTGGTGGCGACGTGAACGGTCAGGTCGAGTCGCTGAAAGGCGGGCTCCATCACCGCGTGGTCGGGCACCGCGCGGAAGAAGTTGCCGCCCAGTTGCAGGAACGCCTGCGCCTGGCCGTCGCGCACCGCCTCGCACGATTCGATCGTGTCCCAGCCCTTTTCGCGGGGCGGCTCGAAGCCGAACTGCTCGGCGAACTTGTCGAGCGGGGCGAGTTCCGGCTTTTCGGTGATGCCCACCGTCCGCTGGCCCTGGACGTTGGAATGGCCGCGCACCGGGCCGAAGCCGGCGCCGGGCTTGCCGACATTGCCGCGCAGCAGCATCAGATTGACCAGCATGTGGACGTTGTCGATGCCGCGCACGTGCTGGGTCAGGCCCATGCCGTAGACCGCGATCACCCGGTCGGACCGGGCATAGACGGCGCCCGCCGCCGCCATCGCGTCGCGCGTCAGGCCGCTTTCACGTTCCAGCTCGTCCCAATCATGGCCGCGTGCCGCATCGGCCACCGCCTGATAGCCGTGGGTGTGGCGTTCGACGAAGTCGTGATCGATCACGCCGCCGCGCTCGTCGTCGCGTTCGACCAGCCATTTGATGATGCCCATGATGGCGGCGATGTCGCCGCCGGCCTTCACCTGATGATATTGAGTGGCGATGGGGGTGGACTTGCCCGTCGCCATCTCAAGCGGGTTCTGAGGATCGGTGAAGCGTTCGAGGCCGCGTTCCTTCAACGGGTTGAACACCACGATCTCGACGCCGCGCTTGGCACATTCGCGTAAGGGATGGAGGAAGCGCGGGCTGTTGGTGGCCGGGTTCTGGCCGAAATAGAAGATCGCGTCGCACGTCTCGTAATCGGT
>Ga0325401_1003104_pt1 | contig 15078 bp, 7 predicted proteins | sample PopdelMetagenome_FD_205666 | JGI IMG/M metagenome (GOLD analysis project Ga0325401, IMG submission 205666) | Populus deltoides microbial communities from Bellville, Georgia, United States - Xylem-PdKOR-R2 | ecosystem: Host-associated > Plants > Phyllosphere > Stem > Wood/Secondary xylem | place...
CAACGGTAATGACCCAGACAGATTGTTTTCAGAAAGATCTAAAAATTCAAGCCCAGAAGAATTGAAATATTCTATTGGAATGGTACCTTCAAAATGATTTCTGGACAAATCAATTCCATCAAGTTGGCTTTTTGAAGAGTTCCCTATTCCCCTTGGAAGCATTCCTGACAAAAGATTGTTACTGATATCCAACCACAAAAGTGATGATTCAAGAGAAAAAGTACCTGGTACTTCTCCTACAAATTTGTTTCCATCTAGAAGGAGGTAAAGTAGGTAAGTCATGTTGAACACAGATGGTGGTAATCGCCCACTGAAGTTGTTGTTGGACAGCTTCAAAAACCACAACGAGGAGCCTACTGTTGGCAAATTATGCTCAAGCAGTTCACAAGACATGTGATTGTTGGAAAGATCCAAGTATTCGAGAGAGCTCATATTCCCAAAACAACGAGGAATGCAACCTGTGAGGCTGTTGTTAGCCATCAAGAAGTTCTTCAAACGTGGAAAAATCGAACATATGTTCCTTGCAATTTGACCATGTATGGTGTTGCCAGAAATATCTACTGTCTGAAGGTAGCGTGTTGGATGTTGTGGCAGCTGCAAAGAACCTGTAATTGAGGTGTCTCTCAAATATAGTCGATTTAACTTTCTATTATTCTCAAACAGCCAAGATGGGAAAGGTTCTCCAACGAATTTGTTGTGGGATAGATCAACAAATATCAAATCGTATTGGCTATGCAGGAAGTTTGGAAATCCAGCCTCGAGTGGTTTTGGAGTACAGTTTGAAGCACTAAAGAAAAGAAGCTGGAGCTTGGGAGCTGAAGGCTGAAAACTGGGTGCAGCTATTAGCTCATTGTTATCGCATGCAATGAACTTGAGGTTGGAGAGGTTCATAAATGAACCAAATGTTATTGGAACTTGAAAGTGTTATTTGAAACTGAGAGGTATTCAAGCTGCGTAAGATGGGAAAGGTGACTAATGGCAATATTTCCCTCCAATTGATTGTGAGATAAATCCAAGATTTGTAGAAATGATAGATTTCCCAAACAAGGAGGGAGTACGCCCTTTAGATTGTTTCCTGAGAGATATAGCTCTTCAAGATTCTTCAGTTCACACCAACCTGCAGAATATATTCATATGTTCATGTTAAGGGAATAGGAATATATTAATTATGTAATTGCTTAGTGAGGTTTTAAAGTTTTAGTTGATTTTTGTTTCAATAGCTATGTCGGTTTTAGATTTTATTTAAACAACTTTGTTTGTTAGTTTTTTTAGAGATTAATTGTCTAGATTATTGATATACATAAATTTTTTAATTGAAAGTTTTTTCTATAATTTAAGATTGAGAAATTTTAGAGATTGAGAAACTCTATACGTAACATTAGGAGTAAACTTTTAGTTTAATAAAACATAGATATAACACAAATATCTATGTTCATGTCAAATATTAATGAACAACTGGTTCTTCAATAGATTTGTTGTTCTTCCATGGAATTGTATAAAGATCAGATTTTTTAATTACCTTGAGCAGGTAGGGTGCTATTGAAGTCAACTCCGGCCAAGGATAGGACTTTAAGAGTAGACAAGGGTCCAATGTTCCTAAGAAAGCTTGCTGGGAGTGAAGAATCATCGAGGAACACTTCTTCAAGGCTAGACGAATTACACAACCCTGTGGTCAAATAAATCCATCAATATATTATAAAATATCGTATTGTATTAGGCACCAAAACTGTCACTGACCTTTCCCAAAGTGTGTAAAATTACTATAACTTGCATGTAAGGTCTTGAGGGATGGCAACGCTCCCAATGACTCTATCAAAATGCTTTCCTTGAAGTCAGTGTAATCCAGATACAAGGTTTCTAAATTCCTTAAACCTGTGATAGAGAGAACAATCAATAATAATGATTTACAATATTTAAATAATTTATAATGTTAGAGTTAATATACAAGACATAGCTTAATTTTTTAAATTAAAATAATTTTTGATTTGATATTAAAATTTTATTAATTAAATATTCACCTTCATTTATTTTAAAAATAAATTAAGAAATTGAACAAAAGTTAATAGCATGTATATGTACGTAAGTTTCAAATTATTTCACTCGTTAAAGAATTAATTATATAAAGCTTTTTTAAGGCTTCATCCAAACAATTACTTAAGGGTTAATACACATGTAATTATTAAACTTTACTAGGGAATGTTATCTCAAGGTAGGAATGATTTACAACTTTACCATTGAGACCAGTTGATCCTGTCAACATGTTGCCTGATAGATGTAGAGATTTGAGAGTTGAAAATTCACTGAGAGATGATAAAATGCTGTCGTTAAATTTATTGTAATTGAGATAAAGTTCCTCCAAATTCCTTAAACCTGTGATAGAGAGAACAATTAATCAATAATAATTATTTACAATAATTATATCATTTATAATGTTAGAGTTAATATACAAGACATAGCTTAAGTTTTAAAATTAAAATAATTTTTAATATGATATTAAAATTTTATTAATTAAATATTCACCTTCATTTATTTTAAAAATAAATTAAGAAATTGAACAAAAGTTAATAGCGTGTATATGTAAGTTTCAAATTATTTCACTCGATAAAGAATTAATTATATAAAGCCTTTTTAAGACTTCATCCAAACAATTACTTAAGGGTTAATACACATGTAATTATTAAACCTTACTAGGGAATGTTATCTTAAGGTAGGAATGATTTACAACTTTACCATTGAGACCAGTTGATCTAAGGCTCCACAATCACTGTCAGTGACAGTTAATTCCTCCAACTTGTTGCGTAAACTACTTTGGTTTTTCTTCATATATAGACATGGAAAGTCATGTGTTCTGAACAATTGATTTGATCTTGTGGAATACAAAAATTCTTCCTCAACTTTTTTCATGGAATGAAGTGATTTCCCGGTAGCTTCATCATCCACTTGCACTTCTTTTTCTTCGTAGACTTGTGAAGTCAAGATTCCCAATGAACTATCTGTTAGGCTGATTTACTTCCATATTAATTATTGTTTGAATATTCTTAATCTGAATGATATTAGTCCATTCAAAAAAAATTCATTTTCTTTTTTATAAATATATTTATATAACTACGAAAGAAGAAAAATATGCATTCATTAAAATATTATTGATGTGTTTGAATGAAGAAAGTTAAGGGCAGAGATGACCGACAAAGACACCGTGTGGGCCAATAAAATTGAAAATAAAAGACAATATCAATGGCTTGCGAAAATAAAAAATAAAAAGTTTTATGTTAAATTTATCTATATGTTAAATTACTTGATTAACTAAACTTAATCCTGTAATATTGAATTATTTGATGAAAACATTATCTAAAATATGATTAATTGATATATTTAAAGTCAAATAAAAAACAAACCCCGCTTACTTTTAATATTAAAAATTATTTTTCAACATAAACTCTTTAACATAAAAATTTAACAAAATTAAAATAAATTGTGATTACTGTTTGAGCAATTGATTTGATCTTGGCCCCACAATTATTTTCGTTAGTCTGTTAATGTTTTTCTTCAAGCTTGTGGAACGGGGTGTTCCTCCAACTTGTTGTGTAAGCTACTTTGTTTTTTTCTTCGTAGACTTGGGAAGTCATTTGTTCGAACATTTGATTTTCTAAAAGTTTTTAATTCTTGTTTTTATATTTTAAAAGTATTTTTAAAAACATTAAAATTTTTTTATTTTTTTATTAACTTCAAATTAATATATTTTTAGTTCAAACCATTTTAATGTACTAATATCAAAAATAATTTTTAAAAAATAAAAAAAATATCATTAATATATATTTTAACACGAAAAATTATTTAAAAAAACACAACCACACTGTTAATCTCATCATCCACTAGCACTTGTTTTTCTTCTTCGTAGACCTGTGAAGTCAAGATTCCCAATTATCCACTGCATCAATCTATAGGGGTGTTCAAAAAAATCAAGAAACCGAGTAAACCGATAAAACCGACAATAAATTATTCGAAAAAACCAAACTGAAAAATAAAACCAATTAAACCGATTAGATTATGTAGAAAAAACCCCGGTTCGGTTCGGTTTTGAAGTGCAAAAACCGGTTTAACCGGATCGGTTCAAAAAATGGTCCCAAGGCTAGGCTAGTATAAATAGAAAAAGTTGCGCCGCGCCCCTCTCTTCTCGCCAGTTTACTCTCCGCTAACCCTAAACCTTTCAATTTCAATTTTCAAACAATCTCTCCTCTCACTACTCAGAGCCACCCGCCGTCCCCCTCGCCCCCCGCCCTCTCCGGCCTCCGCTAAGGCCGCCCCCGTACCAGAGCACCCGCAACCCGTTCCCTCTCGCCTTTTCGCCTCTCCCTCTCCACTCTCTTTAAACTAAGAAAATATAAACACAAATCGACCATCGACATTTCCTCAGTCTCAACTGGACCAAAATAGTCTGTGTTTCCATCAGACCGACGTTTCCTCAACCTCTCAAAACCAGTGAGTTTTAATTTTTTTTTCTCATTTCTAATTAATTAATTAATTTGGTTAAGGTTATTGTTATTTTTAATACAATTAAGCTTATTGTTTATACGTTTCTTCCTCAGTCTCCACTGGATCAACACTATCGGTGACTCGGTGTTTCCATCAAACCGACGTTTCCTGATTTCATCAGCCTCTCAAAACCAGTGAGTTTTATTTTTTTTTTCCTCCTTTCTAATTAATTCATACAGTTAAGCTTATTGTTATTTTTAATCAATTTTGTTAGGTGATGAATTTTGGTTTAGGTTTAAATTAGAATTTAGAGCTATTTGGGTGATTAAAGCGAATTTTTTTTCCTTTGTTTGAATAGAAGGGATTTAGCAGTTTAGGATTATGATTATTTTTAATCAAAATTGCCGTTCTTACTTCTTACAATTGTTTGCAGTTTAGGATTAGAGCTGTCTTGTACATGTAATTTCAGAATCTTACATGTAATTTTGCAGTTTATTTTGTTGTTTTGTAAATGTAATTTCAATATCCGCTACTGTAAACTTGTGTTGCTTCTGTTGTTGTTATTGTGTTGATTCTGTTGCTGTAACCTGTTGCTGTGTTGATTTTGTTGCTTTGTTGGTTGATTACTAAAAATAGATAAATTGTTGATTTTGTTGCTGTGTTGGTTGATTTATAAGGTCACACCAAGTAGTTTGATTAAAATCATGTTTATAAGCCTGTGTTGATTGACTTGATTCTGCAAACTAGTTTTGTTTTGATGGGTTTTTTTTATTCGGTTTTGTTTTGTCATTCTGTAAAATGTATTCATTATTCTATTTTGGATGATCTTGATTGGCATTTTGTATTCATTAAAATCATGTTATTCTTGTATTCATTGTTCTGTTACTTCTGTAATTATTTTTCCTCATTGATAGATTTTTTAAGCTTGTTTTGACACATTTTCTAAGCTTGTTTTGACATGTTACTTCTGTAATATTTGTTTCATTTTAATTTTTAAACATGATTTTAATCTTTATGTTTATTAAGTGCTGAAAAGAATTATGCAAGTGATAATGAACATATTTGCATTTGGTAATTACAGATGGAAAATCTTCAAAATCAAAATGCTTCATCCACTAGCACTACCTTAACATCAACCAATAGCCCAGCTTCAAACACTAACCCAACATCAACTACTGCAGTATCCACCACGGAAAATAAAGGTAAACAATTTCAAGTCCTTGCATCTAGGAAAAGAAATGTTGATGATAAAAAAAAGTCACAAATTTGGGATCATTTTACGAAACTTGATGGTGATCCTACAACCCCTAGAGCTGAATGTAATTATTGTGGAAAGGATTATGCATGTCATACTATTATTCATGGGACAAGTAATATGTGGAGTCATTTGAAAGTATGCAAAAAGTTTCCTTTTGTGGTTGATAAGAAGCAAAAAAAATTGGTATTAGAACCTAATAAAGTAGGGGGTGAATTAGGAGATCGAAGTGTGGGAACTCTTAAGGCAATATGTTATGATTATGATGAATGCAGAAAGGCACTGGTGAAAATGGTTATAATTGATGAGTTGCCTTTTAATTTTGTGGATGGTAAGAGATTTAGATTATTTTCTAAGACCTTGCAGCCTAGATTTGACATTTCTTCTCGTTTCACTGTTATGAGAGATTGTTTGAAACTTTATGTTGAAGAGAAGGAAAGATTAAATAGAGCTCTTAAGGGTCAACGATTATGTTTAACAACAGATACATGAACATCAATCCAAAACATTAACTATATGTCCTTAACGACTCATTGGATTGATAATGAATGGAATTTGCATAAAAGAATTCTGAATTTTTGTCAAGTTTCTAATCATATGGATGAGACAATTGGTCAAATTATTGAGAATTTTTTGTTAGATTGGGGGATTGATAAACTTTTAACTGTTACAGTAGACAATGCAAGCTTTAATAGTGTTACTATTTCATATTTAAAGAATGTGATGAAAGATTGGCCAACTAATATATTGTCAAATAAACATTTGCATGTTAGATGTTGTGCACACATTGTAAACCTCATTGTATGTGATGGTTTGAAAAAGATGAATGTTTCGGTTGTTAAGATTCGAAATACAATTAGACTTGTGAGATCTTCACTCTCTAGGTTTGTGACATGAATGTTTCGGTTGTCATTTGAGATTTCATGCTTGTAATGTTTCTGTTTTCAATTAGTATTACGCTTCCATTTGTCAGATTACTGTTGAACTTGATAAGAACTTTGAGCAAATTCCAATTTAATTTTTTTAGCGAATTATATCACTTAATTCGCCTCAGACTGTCTTCATGGCTCAAAGTTGGATACTCTGCTTCTACGTTACAAAGTCAAAGGGTGGGTTTACCCTTTAATTTGTTATAATAACAAAACGAGTTTAGGATTTCAAAGTACTAATCCAATAAACAATGATCTTCTACTTCATACGTTTGGACCCTTTTTTTCTTGTTTAATTGTAAAATTGTACAGACGAGGGCTTGAAGTTGATAGCTTTCCCTGGACTGGTTATGTCATTTATTTATAGATCTAATTGTATACTATCACTTGGTGGTCTAAGAGGCAATAAATTGATAGAATTAGTAACGAAAAATAAATCTAATGTAAACTCTTTTTTTATTTTCAAAAACTTTCCAATATCAGCAACAGTTCCTCCAAAAAAAAAACATAAAAAACTAGATAAATAAACAACCAAACACTTTCGCTTCATTGATCCATAAATATTAATATTCCGTTCCTGGTTTTCAATTTACTCATGATACCTTTAGATGGACAGTGCCACCAGTTATTTGCGTATTTACTATATCAATGGATTCTTAAGAAATAATAAGGAAATGAGAAAGGGTAAACATTATTAAGAAACCCGATAACATGATCCGTTAATTTTATACTCGGATATGTTCTATGATTGAAGAAATGCATGCCCAGATAACCATGGGTTATAATAAACACCGTGTAGGCCAATAAAATGAAAACAAAAGACAATATCAATGGCTTCCAAAAAAAAAAGTTTTATGTTAAATTTATCTGTGTTAAATTACTTGATTAACTAAATTTAATCGTGTAATATTGAATCTATTTAATGACAAAATTATTTAAAACACGGTTAATTGATATATTTAAAGTCAAATAAAAAATAAACTCTATTTATTTTTAATATTAAAAATTATTTTCCAACATGAAAATTTGACATGATTAAAATAAATTGTGATTCAGTTTAAGCAATTGATTTGATCTTAGGCCCTACAATTATTTTCATTATTCTATTATTTGTTATTGTTTTTCTTCAAGCTTGTGGAACGGGGTCTTCCTCAAAATGAACTTGGGGCAAGAAAAAAATATCTGATGTATGTGATTTACTCCTGGCTTTATAAATTAGAAAGTGTAAATTGTAAAACATGGGCAAGATAGCAGGGTGGAAGATTCAACAACAGCAAAACAGAGACAAAGGAGCAGAGAAGAGGGAAGAGCAGCAGTTTTCTGTTTTCTGAGGCTCAGAATGGTATATTTTCCATGCAAGAGGCAGTCTAATTAGAAATCATGCAAGCACTATATATGTTCCGTAGCAAATGGTGCTGTAAAATTAAAAAAACAAAATGTAAAAACAAAACAGGTAGATGCATCGGAGGAAACGTCTATCCAGACCCGAGGAACTTGGCAGAGATCATGATTTTCCTGAGACTGGAGTCCTCTCCGTAGTTTACCCCTCTAATCACAGAAGAGTTTCAGAAACCCATCTCCCCAGCCTCTGGTAGATACGGGTGATTGTTGTGATATGTTGAACTCTCCAGAAATCTTCACCACGTTACCTCTCTATTGTCTTGATGAATGTTGAAGGCATATACCACAGAACCAGGTCTCCTATATTTTTCAGGTTTTCAATCCCATCCGGCACAGTTTCTAGCACCGTGCATGCTGTGATGTCTAGCCTCTCTAACCCAGGCATTGATCCTTTTGCTATTCTGATGCGCCGCAATCTCTCCAGTTCATGGAGACCTAGCTTCTTCAGCTTTGAAAATCCACTAGGATCACAACACAGTTCTTCCCCTGCATAAGCTTGACGGAGTTCAAGCACCACCAAACTAGGCAATTTCTGGAGGGCCTTGAGAGGATCACATTTCAAACTAGAATATTGAAGCACTAGCTTGGAAATATACTGGAGTGAAGTTATCCATCCTGGTAAACCTGGAAGACTACCTTTGAGATTTAGTCGTTGGAGATATTTTGGAGGAGATGAAAGAGAGTCAAATTGTAAGAATTCAGTGTTGTTTAGTGAAACAAGATAAAAAGCAGTAAGGTGTTTCAACCTGTCCAAAGTATAACAGAGATCCATTCCCTGCTCTTCTCTTAGCTTTAAAATGCCCAGCCTTCTCAACTGAGTTAGCTTTCCCAACTCCCTGACTAACTCATAATCTTCATTCACTTCAACGCTTCCCAATTTCTGCAGGCTAGTCAATCTTCCTATTCCTGATGGAACTCTCATTCCATGAGTGTCAGGGAAGAACGATGATGACTGGAAACTGTGTCGATAGTTACGGAGCTGGCAAAGACATGTCAATTGAGTGATCCCAGCAGGCAAAGAAGACACAGGACTCCCTTTCAAATCAAGTATTTCCAAGTACTTGAGCTTCCTTATGGACTCTGGAAGCTCCCTTATCATGGTCCATCTCAAACTTAAGTATCTCAAATGAATCAGTTCAATCAATTCAGGTAGGAAGCTGGAAAGGGGAGCTCGATCTAAATTCAATACTCTCAACAGATTGTAATTGCGAAAACCATGCTCAAAAGAATGATGTGAAGAAAATGACAAAAAAGACCACAGATAAGGAAATCTCATATCTGATTGTACTTCCTCAGAGTTCTCATGGATTGATAGACGCCGAACTTTCTCATTCTTGCTGATTCTTGTTCCGTTTGCTATCATAACAAAAGATTCTTCCCTGGATTTCATTTTAATGATTTCTCGCATTAGATCATGAACACGACATGTCTTGACCCTATTAAAATAATTCATCTCCACCACTTGGATCAAACTCCTATTCACGAGTTCATTAAGGTATTCCTCTGCTACTTCCTCCATTGTAAAGCCTTGCTTCTCTTCCACAAACCTTTCAACTATCCATAGCCGGATCAACTTCATTCTTTTTATCAAATAATCCTCTGGAAAAACACTTAAATACAAATAACACTGTTTGAGGTAGTAAGGAAGATTATCGTAACTTAGTTGAAGTATTCTACGTAAACTCCCAAGGTCGTCGTTACTTTTCAATTCTGTAGCTAGGCAGTCATGGACTTTCTTCCATTCCAAACCTCCGTTTTTCTTCTTCGACAGTAGACCTCCTATTGCTACAATTGCAAGTGGCAGTCCCTCACACTTCTTTAAGATATTTCGAGACATCTCTTCCAGTTCTGGAGGGCATACAGCCTTATGTTCCCCTCTGAAGGCTTTCATACAAAAGAGGGTCCAAGCTTCATTTTCTAATAAAGCTTGGAGTTCATAAACATGACTAGTGTTCTCTATAGATTCAGCCAAGTTACTTAAACGTGTAGTGAAGATAATTCTACTACCACAGTTACAATCAGGAAATGCATACTTTATTGTTTCCCAAGCGTTTACATTCCATACATCATCCAAAACAATGACATACCTCCTTCTCCATAGATAATTTCTTAGAGCATCAATTAATTGGAAGTCAGTCATTGATTGCAAATTATCCGGAACAGGTTCGTTTGCTGTCACCAGAAACCCCTGCAGAGCAACTCGTAGAAGCTCCGTGGATGCAAACGATTTGGAAACTGTAACCCAAGAATGGGTATCAAAGCTTCTTCTGATGGGGTGGCTGTCATAGACTTTCTTTACGAGGGTTGTTTTTCCCAACCCACCCATTCCAACCACAGAGATACTGGAGAGCTTTTCTTCTCCTTCTACAAGCCACGAAACCAGTAGATGTTTTGGGTTCTCAATTCCCACGACATCAGCTTCATCTAAGTAAAGAGCAGCTAACCGGGGATCATGCCATTTCTCTACGGTAGCACTGGAGGTTGATGGCATGTCTATCCTATTCAAAGAAAATGCATTTCTTCTCTCTGAAATGGCTTTCACCCTTGCTTTAATGCTTTGTAGCTGTACTGCCAGACGGTGCCGTGCACTTAATTTACGGATGGAACGATATGAATTGCGAAGATAATGGATAAAACCACTCCCGTGAGATGGAGCAAACCGGAGCATGAACTCTTCAAGAATGTCCTCAGCATCATATGCCACATCTCTCACTTGTTTGACCCAGGCTCTCAGTCCTTGATCACTCTCACTCCTTTTCCTCCGCATCCTGAAGGAAAGATTTCATGCTATACAAATCATCCTGTAGTTCAACGATTCCCCCTCTAACTCCTCCCAAGAACCGTGTTTCTTCTGCTACAAAGGAAGCCAGTTTCTCGAGCACCACCTGCACTGCGATCATGGCCATGGCTTCTTGCTCCAGAATCAGCAATCCTGATCTCTTTTCTCTCGCCAAAATTTGAAGAAAGGAAGAACAAAAACCCTTGATGCAGTTTCTATCTCAGATGTTTGCTACAGGGTTCCAGGCTTAATTAACAATTCCTTATACTGATTCATTGTGCATGAAAGATAACATTTTTTTCATTTAAGATAATTATTACGTGGACCATATGGCCCTAGGCAAATTAAGGCCTCACATATAGCCAGCTATAGCATGGGATAGCCAGTGGTATCATTTGTCATTTTTATAAGTTAGGGGGCTGATATGGTATTTAAAAAATTATGATTTTTTTTTTAATTTTAAATCTTAAGACTAATACCTAACTAAAAATTCCTTCTGCTGATTCATTGTTCATGTGATAATGTGCTTGGCATGTGTCCAACAACACATGTCATATTGCAATAGGATAACATTCTTGTGTTTTCACATGGGCAGGAAGCTACCTAAACCTCTGATACATGTGATTTACTCCTGGTTTTATAAATTAGAGTGTAAATTGTAAAACCCAACCAATAAGATATCTACATGCATGTTATCACTAAGTGTAAATTGTAGATTAATATTTTTCACCAGTAAGTTATCCTAGTGCTTGCTTGAACTTGCTCAACAAACAGATTAAAAAAATGAAGTTTCACCGATCAGTCATCAGAGTCTGTAAATGTTACAGATGATTTAAGTTTGTTTACCAAATTTTTCAAGAACATGTTTGTCTTTGGTAGCTTATAGTCATAGCTGTGAACTCCAAAGAAAATTGATCTAAGAAACCAAAGTCCTGCAATGTAATTCCATTTTGTTCTAGATTGTACATGCATACAGGCTTGGTGATTATGCCCAAGAAGAAAACTAAAGAAATAGTAGATGAGTAGTGTACTGAAAATAAATATTTTTTTGGCATGTTAGAAGAAATATTATGTATTTTCATCATACTACATAGATTGGGTATAGAGTGTATTTTCTGTTGAGGTCAGTTTACACCTCAGATCTAAAACAATAGCACACAGGAATTAAAAAAGAAGAGGGATCGCAAGGGGTACAAGATTTGCAACCAAAAATATGAACTGACATGTTGAGGAAACAGAAGGGAGGTGTTTTTTTAAACATAAGGCAGATTTTTTTTATTTTCTTCCTTTTGGTCATTAAATTTTTAAAAGGGGCTTTGATTTGATTCCTACAAGTTGCTGGCAAATCTTCAGCGTTTCGACAGGCAGCCTCATGAACAAAAGAAAGGCATTCTGCGACCTCTCCAAGCTTCTCGTTGCTACCCTGTTCCGATTAGAAACAGAGATTCAAGAATTATTTTCTTATATTATTTTTCTAACACGAAAATCATAATTTTGCTCTTGAAAGAAACCCATTAGAATTAATGTCGTATTATAATTGACATAATTATTTTCTACTTCTGAAATCTTATCATTATCATTTTTTAATTTACCCTTCCAACCTAGCTACTTCCATATCTCTCCCATTGATAAATCATTTTTTTTGTACCCCTTCCACCCTCCATAAAGTTACCATTTAACTCCGCTTTTGAGATTAAATCTTAAACTTCTTTAGATTAATTTTTTCGTACCCTTGAAATTGTTATAAACACAAGTAAAAGATGTGGAAAACTCCTTTACCCACGTATCAAGCATACCCTAATACATAACACTGGTTAAATCTTGACTTATATAACATTTCAAGTTAATGGCTAGGATTACGCAAAATGAGAAATAATAGATGAGTAGTATACTGAAAATAAATATATCTTATACGTGGAGCAGGTATAAAATCAAGTCCTCTTTCTAGTTTATTTTCTATATAAAGATTTATAATAACTTTTGAAAAATAAAAATAAAGCAAAACAAAATTAAATATTTTAAAAATCTTTCTATATTTATAATATTCTTATTACTTAGAGTTTTAACTTATAACAGATCAAGAGACCTAGTTTGAAAAGCATTTGAACATAAGGACTTCAAATGCTCTGGGCCATGGGTCGAGACTTGAGAGGTGGTTGGTTTCATAATGGCCCATCTTTCCTAAATCTCACACCAATTAAACAATCAAAATCAAACACTGCATGCAAGCAAGCAAGATCTTAAAACACATTTTCTTACGAACACAAACAAAATCTTTCCTTTTTAACAACATTTCACATACGACACAAGGTTCAATCCATCAGGGCATAGCAAGAATATAAATAAAGGACAGAACCAAAAAAACAAAAATCATTACCTGAAAATCGGTGAAAACCGACGGAATCACCAACAGAATCTTTTCGTCCGTAATTTTTAACGACAGAAATAATTATGTCTCCAATAGTTATATAAATATATTTATATAACTACGAAAGAAGAAAATACATTGATTAAAATATTGATGTGTTTGAATAAAGAAAGTTAGGGCAGAGATGACCGACATAGACCAACGAGTGGGCCAATAAAATTGAAAATGAAAGACAATATCAATGGCTTGCAAAAAAAAAAAAGTTTTATGTTAAATTTATCTATATGTTAAATAACTTGATTAACTTAATCCTGTAATATTGAATTATTGATGAAAACATTATCTAAAACATGATTAATTGACATATTTAAAGTCAAATAAAAAAGAAACCCCCCTTACTTTCAATATTAAAAATTATTTTTCAATATAAACTCTTTAATATATAAAAATTTAACATAATTAAAATAAATTGTGATTATCGTTTGAGCAATTGATTTGATCACGGGCCCTACAATTATTTTCATTAGTCTGTTAATGTTTTTCTTCAAGCTTGTGGAACGGGGTGTTCCTCCAACATGTTGTGTAAGCTACTTTGCTTTTTTCTTCGTAGACTGGGGAAGTCATTTGTTCGAACATTTGATTTTCTGACAAGTCTCTTAATCTCATCATCCACTAGCACTTGTTTACTTAAACGTGTAGTGAAGATAATTCTACTACCACAGTTACAATCGGGAAATGCATACTTTATTGTTTCCCAAGCGTTTACATTCCATATATCATCCAAAACAATGACATACCTCCTTCTCCACAGATAATTTCTTAGAGCATCAATTAATTGGAAGTCGGTCATTGATTGCAAATTATCCGGAACAGGTTCGTTTGCTGTCACCAGAAACCCCTGCAGAGCAAAAGAGGTGGAAAACTCCTTTACCCACGTATCAAGCATACCCTAATACATAACACTGGTTAAATCTTGACTTATATAACATTTCAAGTTAATGGCTAGGATTTTGCAAAATGAGAAATAATAGATGAGTACTATACTGAAAATAAATATATATATTATACGTGGAGCAGGTATACAATCAATATAATTTATTCCGGAGCAATAAAATAGATCAGGATAAGACCCATTAATTTGGATTTTGAATATAAGTATATGCATTGAGTTTTGCATATTAATTTGAAAGTTATTTGGATTTGGTTAGAGAATAATGTCAAAATTAGATCAAATCAAAACTTTGCTCCAGTCGTGGATTTTAACTTTCAAGAGTCAAACCATTGGGTAGAGGTAGGGTTGGATTTAATAACTATAGTTGACAGCCTAATTACAAAAAAACAAAGAAACAAACATTTGATATAGAAACTTTTTTAGGAAAATAAATAATTTACTTTGTTAATTTTATTTTCCTATTCATTATTATAAGTTTTTGAAAAATAAAAATAAATCAAAACAAAATTAAATATTTTAAAAATCTTTCTATATCTATAATATTCTTATTTCTTAGAGTTTTAACTTATAGTAAAATTGATCCAGAGAACTAGTTTGAAAAGCATTTGAACATAAGGACTTCAAATGCTTTGGGCCATGGGTTGAGACTTGAGAAGTAGGTGGTTTCTTAACGGGTATGGGCCAGATATATATATATATATATATATTCTTTAATGCTTACTCTATTGGATAGGCTTAATGCCCTGCAGGTAATAACCAGGATAGGAGTCCGACTTAATTAGAGTTGATAGGGCACAAATATATATAATATTGTGCTCCGATTAATACAAAAACAATAATAATAATAATTAGGGTAATCTGTTCTTTTATTCGGCTTTCTAACCTTCTCAGAATTGCATCAATTAAGAAGCATTAATGGCC